>Ga0187782_10003741_pt1 | contig 11330 bp, 4 predicted proteins | sample 0715_SJ02_MP15_2_FD_132454 | JGI IMG/M metagenome (GOLD analysis project Ga0187782, IMG submission 132454) | Tropical peat soil microbial communities from peatlands in Department of Meta, Colombia - 0715_SJ02_MP15_20_MG | ecosystem: Environmental > Terrestrial > Soil > Wetlands > Peat | place...
CCTCAGAAGAAGCTCTCCCAAGGCGACAGAGAACGACTCTCTCTGAAGAATCTAGCTTGCTGCCGCTGTATTCCCGGTAGCGCCACCAAACCCTACATTTTCTGCAAAACAGCACGGCAGCCTAAACGAGGGTTTGATTAGCATCTTCGCCGGCGGCCGGGATTTTCAGGCAAATTTCAACAACCACTGCCAATCTGGCTTTCTCATACACCCGTCATTGCCGGAGGGTGAAGTCAGGTCTACAATTGGCTGTTACACAACCCACCGACACCTCTCCTGAGGTGCCCTTACGCGGAGGGAGTTATGAACACCGCGCCCCGCTACCCGGGAATCCGGGTCACTGCAAATGGAAATCAGCTCGTCTCTTACTACACTGAAACGCGCATAGCCGACGCAGGCGTGTTTTACCCGATTACGCCCTCGACCGAAGGAGGAGAGCTCTACCAGCAATCCTTCGCCGACGGCCGACTCAATGTATTCGGGCGCAACACGCTCGCCGTGGAAGCGGAAGGCGAACACGCCGCCCAGGGCGGAGCTATCGCGTACTCAGTATGCGGGAAACGGGTCGTCAATTTTACATCCGGTCAAGGACTGCTCTACGGCATCGAACAGTACTACCACGCCCCCGGCAAATGCTCGACGATGGTGCTGGAGGTGGTTGCCCGCGCGCTCACGAAGCACGCCCTCAACGTGCACTGCGGCCATGACGACGTCTATGGCGCGCTCGATACCGGCTGGATCATTCTCTTCGGCAAGGACGCGCAGCAAGCCGCCGATCAGGCTCTTATCCTGCGCCGCGTGACCGAACTGAGTCTGACGCCGGGAATGAACGTCCAGGACGGCTTTCTCACCTCGCATCTGGAGCGAACCTTTTATAAGCACGAGCCAGAGCTGATCCGCGAGTTCCTCGGTGCACCGGACGACATGATCGACTGCCCGACTGAAAGCCAGCGAATTCTTTTCGGGCCAAAGCGGCGCCGCGTGCCCGCGATGATCGACCTGAAGAACCCCGTACTGCTCGGGCCAGTGCAGAACCAGGAACATTACATGCAGGGCGTGGCGGCGCGCCGCAACAATTTCGCCGAACCCATCCTGCAGTTCCTCGAAGAGTCGTTCGCAGAGTTCGGGAAACTGACCGACCGTTACTACGGCTTGATCTCTCCCTACAAGACCGACGATGCGGAGACAGTGTTCGTTTCGTTGGGATCGGCCGGGGAAAACATTGAAGCAGCGGTCGATTATCTTCGCGCGCAAAGAGGCGCAAAGGTCGGGTCCATTCACCTCAATGTGATTCGCCCGTTTCCTCAAGCCGCTGTGGTGAAGGCGCTCACCGGCAAGAAGAGTGTCATCGTTCTCGAGCGCACGGATGAACCGATGGCCGGTGACAATCCAATGGGCCGCGACATTCGCACCGCGCTTAACAAAGCTCTGCAAACCGATAGCCGCCCTGCGGTTGACGGACTGCCCGCGATCACGGCCGAGCAAATGCCGCGTTTGTTCTCGGGTATTTATGGCCTGGGCTCGCGCGACTTTCGCCCCGAACATATTTTGGGCGCCTACGAGTTTGTGACGGGTGCGCGCGCCCGCAAAGACGGCAAGTACGCCAAGGATGGAGTGTCGTTCTTCGTGCTCGGCGTCGACCACCCATACGAGGTGAAGTCTGACGACACACCTTCTTTATTGCCCAAAGGCGCCGTGGCCGTTCGCTTTCATTCCATCGGCGGTTGGGGAGCAATCACGACCGGCAAAAACCTGGGCGCGATCATCGGCGATTTGAACGACCTGCTCTACGAGCGCGACAAGGTCGTTGACGAGCACGGACATCCCAAAGAAATCATTCACGTCAGTGCCAACCCGAAGTATGGTTCGGAAAAGAAGGGCGCGCCCACCGCTTATTTCATGGTCGCGGCGCCGGAGCGCATCCGCGTCAACTGCGATCTGCGCCACGTGAGCGTTGTGTTGTGCTGCGATCCGAAAGCGTTCACTCATACCAACCCGCTCGACGGCATGTCGGAGGGTGGCAGCCTGGTGTGGGAGTCCGACGAGGAAGGCGAACGGGCTTGGGAACGCCTGCCAATTTGGGCGCGCAAGCAGATCATCGACAAGAAAATTCACGTTTACACGTTGCCGGGATTCGAAATTGCTCGCAAGGCTACCGATCGCGCCGATCTCCAACTCCGCATGCAAGGCAACGCATTCCTGGGAGCGTTCTTCGGAGTCTCTTCGCTCCTGTCCGATTTCCACATCACGCCCGAGCAGTTCCGCGTGGTCGTTCGCAAGCAATATGTGGAGAAATTCGGCCGATTTGGCGAGGCCGTCGTCAATTCCAATATGGAAGTCATGACCCAAGGCTTTGAGCGCGTACATGAAATCCGGGTTGGTGAGCTGAATGCGCCGGATCGATCTTCGCTGCGCGGTGAAGCGCTGTTGCCAGTTTTCGATGAGGGCGATGGCTGCCGCGCTGGATGCCGCTCCACTCCGGTGCCGCCGGGCCAGCAGGAGCGCACGCCGGTAACTCGCATCGCGACCTTTAACTCCGAATTCCGCGCCGCCTTGGGCTACCACCAGCCGTCCTCCCCTTATGCTTCGGTCGGAGTCATGGCCGCGGGTACTGGCGACACGGCCTCGAAGTACGTCGCACGCCGGGAAACGCCGCTTTTCATCCCCGAAAACTGCACGCAGTGCATGGAGTGCATCACCATCTGTCCCGATACCGCCATGCCGAACTGTTCGCAAGACCTGGCCACCATTCTGCACAATGCCGTTGCGCACTATGTCCGCGACCTCAGCGAGCGTGAGAAAATGATGCGGTTGTTACCCGAGATCGAGAAGCGCACACGTCAGATGATGCTGGAGGCCATCGCTACAAAAACCGAAACGCCGCTGCCCCAGATTCTGCGCCAGGTGACAAACGAGGTCGATGGGTTCCATCCCGAAGCCAAGCGCCAGTTCTTCGAAATCATCGACCGCGTCCCCATGGCCTACCAGAAGGTAAACGCCATCTTTTCCACTCCCGAGCGGAAAACCCCTGGCGCTGGCGGCATCTTCTCGATCTTCATTTCCGACCTGTGCAAGGGCTGTGCCGCCTGCGTCACCGCCTGCGGTGAACATGAAGCTCTCACGATGGTGCCGGAAACCGAACTGGTTAACGCCGACCACGAGACGGGAACCGCTTTTCTCAATCTCCTGCCCGGAACCTCCCAGAAGTATCTCGGGCTTTATAACGACGCTCGCCCGCAGGATTCCAAAACCGCCACTCTGCGGAACATGCTGATGGTCCGCCACACTTACGACGCTCTCGTTTCCGGAGACGGTGCCTGTGCTGGTTGCGGCGAAAAAAGCGTTCTGCACGCGGTGGCCTCAGTCACTGAGGCTTACATGCGGCCCCTGTTCCACGCCAAGGCCCATCGGCTTCGTGCGAAAGCGTTGCAACTCGAGGAAGTCGGGCTTGAAAAACTCGAGGCACTCAAACTCAGAAGCGCTGAAGAATATGAGCTGTTGCGTCAAGCCGTCGCCCATCTTCTTATGGGGCTCGGCGGTGAGGATGAAAAAGACACCAAGACGCGGATCGCTCGACACCACATCTCCGACGCTGAGCTGATTAACGCCATCGTGGTGGTTCTGCGGCAGGAGGCTTTCAATCACAAAGATCTTCAGGCTATTGATGGACGGTTGGCTAATGGCATGTGCGTTATGGCGATGACCGCGCACACTGGCTGCAATACGGTCTACGGTTCTACGCCGCCGAACAACCCCCACCCCTATCCGTGGATGAACTCACTGTTCCAGGACGGCGTCACCGTTGCTTGGCTGTTCGGTGAAAGCTTCATCATGGATCACGCTCGGCGTTCGGTTATTCCAGAGCGGCTCGCCGATGCGCTGTTGCAACGCGAAGAGAAAATCATCACCCCGCGCGAATATTACGAACTTACACACTTCAGCGATGCGTTGATGACTGACCAGGAAGTGCTGGAGCTGCCCAAGGTGTGGGCCGTCGGAGGTGACGGCGGCATGGGCGACATCGGCTACCAGAACACCTCGAAGGTGATTCTGCAGAATCGTCCGAACGTCAAAATGCTCATGCTCGACACTCAGGTCTACTCCAATACGGGTGGACAGAACTCTGACTCGACCCCCCTGCTGGGCGGCAGTGACATGAATGTGTTCGGCGTCGCCAGCCAGGGCAAGACCACCGAGAAGAAGACGGTCGCCGAGACCTTCCTCGCCGGACATGGATCTCCCTTCGTCGCCCAAATCTCAATTGCCAACGCTCCCAAGCTCTACCGCGCCATCCTCGACGGCCTCGAGTATCGCGGCACAGCATTTCTGCAGTGCTTTACCACCTGCCAGCCCGAACACGGCGTAGCCGACGACATGGCGCTCATGCAGGCCCAGCGCGTGCGCGACTCGCGTGGCGCACCCGAGTTTGTGTTCAACCCTCGTCTGGGAGAAGCCTTTAAAGAAGCGCTCGATCTGAAGGGCAATCCCTCGCCCGAATCAGACTGGTACGAAACCAAGTTCAAGGGCAGCGGCGAATCCTACCGCTATACGGTGGCCCACTGGTGCACGACGGAAGCTCGATTCCGGAATCACGTTAAGAAAATTAAAAAAGAGAATGCGGCCAACCTGATTCCGCTGGAGAACATGCTCGTCCGCCTCACCCAGCAGGATGTTGTCTATCGCCGATACCTGAACCCACAGCACCGGGCATTTATCCCGGATTTTGGCGTGTACATCAGAACCCAGGCAGCCAATGGCGACGCGGACTACTGGGCCATTTCCCGGCAACTTGTGCTGTTCTGCGTGGAGCGGCGTAAGGCGTGGCGAATGCTGCAAAGCCAGGCCGGCATTCAGAATCGCGAATACCAGGCCCAGCGCTCGATTCTGGCGGAGGTTGATGCCGGCAAGATTTCAAAGGAGGATTTGTTCGCGCGTGGCGAACAAATGCTGAAGGAACGCATGCAGGCCTCAGCCCCGGCGAAGTCTGTTGAGCGCAGCCCCAGTCCGGCTGCGGCAGTCGCGTAGCAACAGTATAGCCGCGCTCTTTCGAGGGAAGGCCGAGACGGCGAACTCGATTTAGCCAGACATAGCTGCTGCCGATTTGCTCCCGGCAGCGCCGTCAATTCCATCCCGCGCGTTTCCAATTGACGCGGCCTGTTCTTTTCCCGATCATATTAAGGAGGAGGCGGATGTGGGCGCAGTGATTTTCTTCTTGCTGTTCGTCGCCCTTCTCCTGGTGTGCACGCCCCGCGGTGAGCGCGGCTTGGCGCTGGTTTCCATTTTCACGGTTGGGGCCGTGATCTTATTCGTCGTCAGGATCAACCTCCACAGAATCGTGGGCGACCTTTTCGCCGACGCCCTGGCACTTATCTGGTCGCATCGTAACGACCTGCTGCTCGCCTTTGTGGCTGGTATCGTGCTCATCGTGCCCATCGTCATGATCTGCATGTCGGTGAGCGATCAGCTCACCAAAAGACAAGCAGCAAGAACGCGGCACCGCTTGCGAGGGATTGGTTTTCCGCTGCGATCCGAGTACCCCCTCTTCTGGATGTTGGACGAGCCGCATTCGACGGGTGTTTCATCACGCTTTCGGCGGAAAAAATGAAGCGACTTTAGGCGGACACGAAAATTGGAAAGCGGGAATTCAGCCTTCCGATGCACTCTTTTCCCTTCCCGCCTTCGATCTCACGGTCGACCGGTGTTTCGTTGATCCCGGACTTTACACGACTTTACGCTCAACCGCGCATGGATACGCCATAATAGTGACCGTACCCGGCGAGTCGTTTCTGTTGGGAAGTTCCCGCATTCTGCCAGACAATTTTGGAGAAACACAACTTTCGATTCGTCCAACCATACGATGACCGAGAAACTCTCCCACACACCAATTGCACCCGAGCTTGCACCGCCCGCTCGTGAAAGACCCCCCGCCGGGCAAGAACAAAGGCCGAAACGCCGCACCTGGGTTTGGGTCGTGGTCTTGCTCGTTTTCGCGCTTGTTTTCTGGTGGGTGCTTACCCGTACGAACACTGCTTCCGCTCCGGCTACCGGTCGAGGTGGTTTTGGCGGCACCGTAACTGCCACGACTGCGAAGGTCACTAAGGGCGACATCGGCGTCTACTTGACCGCGATTGGCACCGTGACGCCCGTTTATACCGACTCGATTGTCAGCCAGGTTACGGGCCAGGTCGTTACGGTTCATTATCGTGAAGGGCAGTTGGTTCACAAAGGCGACCCCCTGGTTGACATCGACGCCCGGCCCTATGAGGCAACTCTGAAACAAGCCGAAGGCGCTCTGGAGCGCGATACGCACTTGCTGGAACAAGCGCAGATGGATTTGGACCGCTACCGTGCGGCTTGGGCCCGCAACGCGATCGCCAAGCAGCAAGTCGACGATCAGGAAAAGCTCGTTGAGCAGTATCAGGGTACGGTCAAGAACGATCAGGGGACGGTCGATTTTGACCGCGTCCAAGTGGGGTTCTGCCACATCACCGCGCCAATCACGGGCCGCGTTGGTTTGCGCCTGGTCGACCCGGGTAATGTGGTGACCTCGAGCGGGGGCACGACTCTGGCCGTCATCACGCAGCTCCAGCCCATCACCGTCGTCTTCACGCTCGCTGAAGACAACTTGCAACAGGTCATGGCACAGATGCGCAACGGGAAATCGCTTACCGTCCAGGCGCTCGACCGCGCTCAGATGAAGATGATTACGTCCGGCAAACTGCTGACCACTGACAATCTCATCGACACCACAACAGGCACTGTAAAGTTGCGCGCAGTCTTCGACAATAAAGACAATGCCCTGTTTCCCAATCAGTTCGTCAACACGCGCCTGCTGGTGAACACCCTGCATGAAGTGGCTCTGGTGGATTCATCGGCAATTCAGCACAACGGGACGCAAGCCTTCGTCTGGGTGATCCAGAACGGCGCCGCGCAAATGCGCAACATTACCACCGGCGTCACCGACAATGGCTTAACTGAAGTGAATGGCTTGAATCCCGACGACGTGGTGGCTGACAGTAGCTTCGAAAAGCTCCAGAACGGCGCCAAGGTGAACATCGTGCAGCAGGTACCCGGCGCTCGCTCGCAAACACAACCGCAGCCACAGCAGCCCCAGAGTGCTCCGCAACGCGTACCATCGGAGAAGAAGACACCTTGAGCCCGTCTCGGCCATTCATTCAGCGGCCGGTGGCAACCTCGTTGCTGATGCTGGCCATCCTGCTCGCCGGGTTCGTTGCGTATTTTCAGCTGCCGGTCTCCGCGCTGCCGCAGGTCGACTATCCCACGATCCAGGTTCTGACTTTTTATCCCGGCGCCAGCCCGGACGTGACAGCTACCACTGTAACCGCGCCGCTCGAACGGCAATTCGGCCAACTGCAGGGCCTGAGCCAGATGACTTCGACCAGTGCAGGCGGAGTCTCGGTGATTGTGCTGCAGTTTGTGCTCACCTTGCCGATTGACGTCGCCGAAGAGGAAGTGCAATCTGCCATCAACGCAGCGCAGAGCCTTCTGCCCTCCAACCTCCCGACTCCACCCATTTACAGCAAGACCAATCCCGCTGACGCGCCCGTTCTGACGCTTGCAATTACATCCGACACGATTCCGCTTTCTCGTGTGGAAGATCTGGTGGACACGCGCCTCGCTCCCAAGATTTCTCAGCTGAGTGGGGTTGGATTGGTAAGCATCAGCGGCGGCCAAAAGCCGGCCGTTCGCATTCAGGCTAATCCCGTTGCGCTGGCCTCCTACGGCATTGATATGGAGTCCCTGCGCACCGCCCTTACCGCAACCAGCATCAATGCGGCCAAGGGCAACTTCGACGGGCCGCGGCAGGATTACCAGATTGACGCCAACGACCAGCTGGTCACCAGCGCAGACTATCGCAATGTAGTCGTGGCTTACCGCAACGGGGCGCCCGTTTTTCTGAAGAACGTCGCCAAGATCGTCGATGGAGCGGAGAACTCGAACCAGGCCGCATGGATGAACGATGCGCCGGCCGTGATCCTCAACATCCAACGCCAACCGGGCGCCAACACAATCACAGTTGTTAAAAGCATTCAGAAGCTTCTGCCGCAGCTCGAAGCCAACCTCCCCGCGAGCATCAAGGTGACGAAGCTCACCGATCTAACCACCAGCATTCAGTCCTCGGTCGACGATGTTGAATTCGAGTTGATGCTCACCGTCGGACTAGTCGTGCTCGTCATTTTTCTCTTCCTTCGCAGTCTGAAAGCCACCATCATCCCGAGTGTTGCTGTTCCCCTGTCGCTGGTTGGCACGTTCGCGGTCATGTACCTGCTGGGCTACAGCCTCGACAACCTCTCACTCATGGCGTTGACCATCTCCACTGGCTTTGTGGTGGACGATGCCATCGTGATGATCGAAAACATCTCGCGCTTTCTCGAAGAGGGCGATTCGCCCATGCAGGCCGCACTCAAGGGCGCGGAGCAGATCGGCTTTACCATCGTGTCGCTGACCGTATCGCTGATTGCAGTTTTGATTCCGCTTCTCTTCATGGGGGACGTGGTCGGGCGTCTCTTCCGCGAGTTTGCCGTCACCCTCGCCGTCACCATCGTGATTTCAGCCGTAGTTTCGCTGACGCTCACGCCCATGATGTGCTCTCGCATTCTCAGGCACACGCAGGAATCCGAGCAGGGCCGGTTTTATCGTTGGTCGGAGCACATGTTCGACCGCATGATTGCTTTCTATGGCCGCACACTCAAGGTGGTGTTGCGCTACCAGCCGCTTACTCTGCTAGTCGCTCTGGCCACACTCATTCTTACCGTTGCGCTCTACATCATCATTCCCAAGGGCTTCTTTCCCGTGCAGGACACCGGCGTAATCCAGGGCATCTCCCAAGCGCCGGAAACCGTTTCTTTTGCAGCCATGAGCGAAAAGCAGCAGGAAGTCGCACAGGTGATCCTTGAAGACCCGGCAGTCGAGAGTCTTTCCTCCTTTATCGGTGTGGACGGGACCAACACGACGCTGAACTCCGGCCGCTTCTCCATCAACCTGAAGCCGCTGAGTGACCGCGGCATGAGTGCATCCGACGTCATCCGCCGCTTGCAGCCTAAGATCCACGACCGCGTGCAGAACTTCCAGGTTTATATGCAGCCGGTTCAGGACATAACGGTGGACGATCGCGTCAGCCGCACCCAATATCAGTACACCCTCGAAGATCCTGACATAAACGAGTTGAACGATTGGACCGCCAAATTCCAGTCGAAAATGAAGGATATGCCGGAGCTTGAAGATTTGGCGACCGACCAACAGACCGGCGGACTGGCTGTCTCGTTGACCATTGACCGGGTAACCGCGTCACGCCTGGGTATCGCAACGGCGACCATTGACAACGCGCTGTACGACGCATTCGGGCAGCGTCAGATCAGCACGATGTACACGCAGCTCAACCAGTACCATGTGATCCTGGAAGCGCAGCCTTCCTTTCAAACCAGCCCTGACAAATTGCGCTCCATCTTCCTCCAGTCGAACGCTTCTTCGAGCGCCACTGGAGCTGGAGCCGCTACCTCATTCGCTTCTTCGAGCTCCGCCTCCGCAGGCTCAAACGCGGCAACCGAATCCGTGCAATACACACCAACGCCAGCTCAGTCGCTGCTGGCTCCCTTGCAGACCGCTCTGGCGAAAACAACTGTCGCGTCCACCCTGACCTCGAGCTCTCAAATCGCAAATGCCGTCCCGCTGGACGCTTTCACGCATCTGCAATTGTCCCGACAGCCTTTGACCATTACCCATCAGGGACAATTCCCCGCGGTAACAATCTCGTTTAACCTGGCGCCCAGAGCGTCGCTTGGCACGGCCATCAGCAAAATCGACAAGCTTGCCGGCGACTTCAACCCGCCACCGAGCCTGCAGACTGGTTTTCAGGGCACGGCTGCCTCTTTTCACAATTCGCTCTCGAATGAGTCACTCCTCATTCTGGCGGCACTTGTAACGGTCTACATCGTGCTCGGCGTTTTGTATGAAAGCTTCATTCATCCGGTCACGATTCTCTCCACTCTTCCCTCCGCTGGCGTCGGAGCCTTGCTTGCCCTCATGCTATTTCGCCAGGACCTCAGCGTCGTCGCCATCATTGGCATCATCCTGCTGATCGGCATCGTTAAGAAGAACGGCATCATGATCGTGGACTTCGCTCTCGAGGCCGAGCGCAAGCATGGCAAGAATTCCACCGACGCGATCTACGAAGCGAGCCTGCTGCGGTTCCGCCCCATCATGATGACGACCATGGCTGCTCTTCTCGGCGGCTTGCCACTAGCGTTCGGCACCGGCCTGGGCTCGGAGCTGCGCCGGCCGCTCGGCATCGCGATGGTCGGAGGTCTCCTCCTCAGCCAGGTGCTCACTCTTTACACCACGCCGGTCATCTACATCTTCTTTGACAAGATTGCGCAGCGATTCTCAAGAAACGAAAACGCCCCGGCGACTGAGGGAGCATGAGCGTCTCGACTCCATTCATTGAGCGGCCCGTCGCCACTACGCTCTTGACGATTGCCATCGGAATTGCCGGCGCGATTGCTTACACCGTGCTCCCGGCCTCGCCGCTGCCCCAGGTTGATTTCCCTACCATCAATATCAACGCCGGATTGCCCGGTGCCAGTGCCGAGGTCATGGCGTCCTCGGTAGCTACTCCGCTTGAGCGCCAGCTGGGACACATCGCCGGCATCACGGAAATGACCTCGTCCAGTTCGCTGGGTGGCACGAACATCACCATACAGTTTGATCTGAGCCGAAATATTGACGGCGCCGCGCGCGACGTTGAAGCCGCAATCAACGCGGCTCGCACCTATCTGCCAGCGAACCTGCCTTCGAATCCGACCTACCGTAAGGTGAACCCGGCCGATGCGCCAATCATGATTCTCGCGCTCACCTCCGACGTCTACAACAAGGGCCAGATGTACGACGCCGCTTCCACTGTGCTGGCCCAGCGCATCTCGCAGATTCAAGGCGTAGGCCAGGTGAGCGTCGGCGGGGCATCGTCGCCGGCCGTCCGCGTGGAACTGAACCCCACGCAGATGAACAGCTACGGAATTTCCTTCGGACAAATAGAAAACACTCTGCGTCTTGCCAACGCTCATGTTGCGCTGGGCCAGATCGCCAATGGAAGCAACACGGCCGACGTCGTTACCAACGATCAGATGTCCGTCGCCGAGGACTACAAACCCCTGATCATCGGTTCTCACAATGGCACGGCAGTGCGGCTTTCCGACGTCGCCGATGTAATTGACTCCGTACAAAACGTCCGAAACGCCGGCTACATGGATGGCAAGCCCTCGGTCACCATCATCATCTTTCGCCAGCCCGGCGCGAACATCATCGAAACCGTC
>Ga0187782_10003742_pt1 | contig 11328 bp, 11 predicted proteins | sample 0715_SJ02_MP15_2_FD_132454 | JGI IMG/M metagenome (GOLD analysis project Ga0187782, IMG submission 132454) | Tropical peat soil microbial communities from peatlands in Department of Meta, Colombia - 0715_SJ02_MP15_20_MG | ecosystem: Environmental > Terrestrial > Soil > Wetlands > Peat | place...
ACGGCGTCAAGGTGCGCGTGGAGGACCCTGACCAGGACCTCAAGCCGAGTATGCCGGCGGACGTACGGATACAATTAAAGGGGCTAGCGTCGCCCCCTCCACAGGCAAAGCCTGCAGAGCCTCCCCCTCAAAGCTCGCTCCGCTCGGGACAATTAAAGGGGACCCCTTCAATATCCCCTGATCGCCTTAGCCGGGTACCCGCGTCCACCGGCCTACCGCCATCCTCAGCAGAGAGCAACGCGGGTGGCAGGCCCCCTCCACAGGCAAAGCCGTGAGGCATAGATAATGCGCATGGACAGGATCGCCATCAAGACCTCGGGTCTGACAAAGAGCTTCGGCCGGACGAAGGCAGTGGACTCACTCGATCTGGAGGTTCGTCAGGGTGAGCTTTTCGGCCTCGTCGGGCCGGACGGGGCGGGCAAGAGCACCACCATGAGGCTCCTCACGGGCATCATGAGGCCGACGTCAGGGGCTGCCTGGGTTGCGGGCCATCCCATCCCGGGCGGGGAGGAGCTGATAAAGGAGCGCATCGGCTACATGTCGCAGCGGTTCGGCCTTTACGAGGATCTCACGGTCATAGAGAACATCATGTTTTACGCTGACCTTTACGGTGTCCCGGCCAGGGACAGGCCTCCGAGGATCGAGCGGCTTCTCGGCTTCAGCAACCTTGCCCCTTTTCAGGACCGCCTTGCCGGCAACCTGTCGGGCGGCATGAAGCAGAAGCTCGGCCTCGCCTGCGCCCTCATCCATACGCCTGAAGTCCTCTTTCTCGACGAGCCCACAGGCGGAGTGGACCCTGTATCGAGGCGGGACTTCTGGCGCATTCTTTACGATCTCCTGAGGGAGGGCGTGACCATCCTCGTGTCCACGGCCTATCTGGATGAGGCTGAGCGGTGCACGAGGATAGGGTTGATGAACGAGGGCAGGCTGCTCGTCGTCGACGAGCCGCTCCAAGTCAGAAAAAGCCTGCCCCTCTCCATGGAGGAGATCCTGACGCCGGATGCCCGGGCAGCGCGCGACATAGTAGGGGCAGAGGCAGGGGTCGAAAGCGTCACCATCTACGGTGACAGACTACACGTAGCCTTTCGGGATGAAGGGGTAGTCGACAGGGTCGTGGCGCGGCTGACCTCGGAAGGCATTACTACGACGAGCAGAAGGGCCATTGTTCCGTCCCTTGAGGACGTCTTCATTGCCCTCACGAAGCTTCCGGCGGGCACCGAGACAGGATCAGGGGTTTCCCATGGACACCGATGAGATAGCCGTCGAAGTTTCAGACCTGCGCCGGACCTTCGGTAACTTTGTCGCCGTGGACAATATCAGCCTGAAGGTCAAGAAGGGAGAGATATTCGGCTTCCTCGGGCCGAATGGCGCGGGTAAGTCGACCACCATAAGGATGCTCTGCGGCCTTCTCATGCCCACGGGCGGGAGCGGGACGGTCGGCGGCTTCGACGTGCTCACCCAGTCGGAGTCCATAAAGCGCATTATCGGTTACATGTCGCAGCGGTTCTCTCTCTATGAGGACCTCACCGTGGAGGAGAATGTCGATTTCTACGGGGGCATCTACAGGGTGCCGAAGGCCAGAAGGACAGCGCGCAAAGCATGGGTGCTGGGGATGGCGGGGCTCGCCGGGAGAAGGGACGTCATCACCAGGACCCTCGCTACGGGGTTCAAGCAGAGGCTTGCCCTCGGCTGCGCGATCCTTCATGAGCCGCCCATCATATTCCTCGACGAACCCACCTCCGGCGTGGACCCCGTGTCGAGGCGCAATTTTTGGGGGCTCATCCACGATCTCGCCGATGGGGGGACCACCGTCTTCGTCACTACCCACTACATGGAAGAGGCGGACTACTGCGACAGGCTCGCCCTGATCTACAGGGGTCAGATCATCGCCGAGGCGACCCCCATGGAGCTGAGGCAGCGATACATGAAGCGGGAGATTCTCGAGGTGGAGGTGGACAGGGTAGCTGACGCCATGGAGGTCCTCCTGAAAAAAGGCATTGAAAACGCGATCTTCGGCAGCGCCCTCCATGTCACGGTAGACAATGCCCTCATTGCGGGTGCGCAGATAAGGGGAACCCTGGAATCAGCAGGCGTGGTCGTGAGAAGGGTGGAGAAGATCATACCCTCCCTGGAAGACGTTTTCGTGACGCTCATCGAGGTTGCCTGATCCATGAGCCTTTCCAGAATGAGGGCCATGGCGAGAAAGGAATGGGTCCAGATACGGAGGGACCGCCTCAGTCTCGCCATGGCGTTCGCGCTCCCTGCCATGCTCCTCGTCATCTATGCCTACGCCATCACCTTCGACGTGGACAATATCCGCACCGTCGTCTACGACCGGGACGGAAGCGTCATGAGCCGCGATCTCATCGCGCGGTTCGCTGAGTCGAAGTACTTCAGCATCGTCGCTTCCATAGATTCCTACGGGGAGATAGACCGATACCTCGATTCCGGGAGAGCCACGGTGGCCCTCACCATACCTATCGACTTCTCGAAGAACCTGCACACAGGAAGATCGTCCACGATAGAGGTCATCATCGACGGCAGCGAGTCGAATACCGCGACCATCGCGGAAGGCTACATAGCAGGTATCGCGGATGCCTTCAACCGGAGCGGAAGCAGCGGGTCCGTCAGACCAATCATCGATCTGAGGAACAGGGTCTGGTACAACCCGGAGCTGAAATCGAGGAACTTCCTCATCCCCGGTCTCATCGCCATCATCATGTCGGTCATCATCTCCCTTCTCATCTCCCTTGCTATCGCGAGGGAATGGGACAGGGGCACCATGGAGCAGCTCATATCCACGCCGGTGAAGCCAATCGAGATAGTGACAGGGAAACTGATCCCGTACTTCGTCGTGGGGTTTGCGGACACGGTCATGTCAGTGCTCATAGCCACCCTTGTCCTCGGGGTGCCCCTCAGGGGCAGCGTGCTTTTCCTCCTTGCCGTCTCCGCTATCTTTCTCTTCGGGGGGCTCTGCTTCGGATTGCTCATCTCCATCACGACTGCCAGTCAGCTAACGGCAAGCCAGGTGGCAATGCTCACGTCGTTTCTACCCTCGTTCCTCCTCTCCGGCTTTGTCTTCACCATCTCCAACATGCCCACCGTGCTGCAGGGCATCACCTATCTCGTGCCCGCCCGGTACTTCGTCTCCGTGCTCAAGGGGGTTTTCCTCAAGGCCGTCGGATTCAACGTGCTCGTCCTGGAGGTATTCTTTCTCTCCCTTTACGGGTTGGCCGTATTTCTGCTCGCTGTCAAGAAGCTGCGGAAAAGGATCGAGTGATCATGTTCGAACGGATATGGAACCTCGCCGTCAAGGAGTTCATAGAAACCTTCAGACTGAGAAGGCGGGTCTTCTTTATTTTCGTTGCCCCCGTGATCCAGCTCTTCATGTTCGGCTACGTGGCGACGATGGACGTGAATAACGTCTCGGTTGCCTGGCTCGACTATGATAAATCACAGGAGAGCAGGGAGTTCGCCCGCAGACTCGAAGCCTCAGGGTACTTCACCATAAAGGCCAGGCCGGGCTCCTCGAAGGAGATCGCTTCCCTCGTTGACCGGGGAGAGGTGCTCATGGCCATAGAGGTAGACAGGCGATTCTCGAAGAACATCAAGAAGGGTGAGCCGGCCCAGCTTCAGGTGATCGTCGACGGGACCGATTCGAACACGGCCCTCATCGCGATGAACTATGTTGTCGAGATCACGGCGAAATATTCGGCCGACAAGGGCGCGCGCATAGGGGTGAGGCAGGATAAGGCCGATTTTCGCCAGCGCATCTGGTACAACCCGGACCTGCGGAGCCGGAACTACTTCCTCCCGGGGGTCATCGCCCTCATCGTGATGCTCACCTGCCTCATGCTCACCTCCATGGCAGTGGTGAGAGAGCGGGAGACAGGCACGATGGAGCAGCTTATGGTGACGCCCATCCGGCCCCTCGAGTTGATGCTCGGAAAGACGATGACTCCGGCCCTCGTAGGCTTTATTGACATGCTCATGGTGACGATCGCCGGGGTCCTCTGGTTCCACGTGCCTATCAAAGGCGCCCTATCATTCCTCTTTCTCTCCACCGGGGTATACCTCCTCTCGGTGCTCGGCATAGGCCTTTTTCTCTCGACCATGTCAAAAACCCAGCAGCAGGCAATGATGGCCTCATTCTTTTTCTTCCAGCCGGCCATCCTCCTCTCCGGCTTTGCAACGCCCATCGAGAGCATGCCTCTTTTCTTCCAGTACATCACGTACGTCAGCCCATTGCGTTATTTTCTCGTGATCGTCAGGGGTATATTCCTGAAAGGGGTCGGCTTCGAGGTGCTCTGGCCGCAGGTGCTCTCCCTTTTCGTTTTGGGCGTCGCGATCTTTCTCCTCAGTGCGCTCCGATTCAAGAAGAGGCTCGAGTAGGGCTTCGCCTCCCCTTTCTCTTTTGCTCTTCCTATGCGAGCAATCCGCTCAGGAACGTCCAGTATCCGCTGAGGAGCAGGGCGCCGAGGACGATGAGAAGGCCGCCAAGGACGAAAGAGGTGTATCTCACAAAATGGCCGTATCGCTGCATGAGGCCCATGAGCCCCGAAACCATCAGGGCCGCCCCGAAGAAGGGGATGGCGAGGCCCAGTGAGTAGATGCTCAAAAGACGCATGCCGGTGAAGACGGAGCCGCCCGCAGAGGCGATAAGGAGGATGGAGGCCAGGACCGGCCCGATGCACGGCGTCCAGCCCAGAGAGAAGGTGATGCCCACGAGGAAAGAGCGGAAGAAGCCGGCCGGTCTCTCGTTCATGTGAACTATCTTCTCCCGATTCAGGAAGCCTATTTTCACGAGATTCAGCATGTTGAGTCCCATGGCCATGAGCAGGATGCCGCCTATGCGCATGATCCATTTTGCGTAATGGGAAAAGACGTTCCCCAGAAATGAGGACGAGAGCCCCAGGGAGATGAAGACAAAAGAAAAGCCGACAATGAAGGCGATGGCGTGCAGCAGGACGCGCTTTTTGACCCTGGCGTCCGAAAGGTCGCTGCAGCTCGCGATGCTGCAGCCGCTTATGTAGATGAGAAACGATGGCACGAGGGGCAGGACACAGGGCGCGAAGAAAGAGAGGAACCCAAACGCAAAGGCGACGAGCCCGTTGACATTCATCGAGGTAATTATTTACCTTTTTGAGGGGCTTGTCAATTGACTTACGGCGCCATAGACATAGGAACGAACGCGGTCCTCCTGCTCATCGTCGACACGACCGGTGGAAGGTTCCAAGAGATCCTGGACGTCTCCACCATCACCCGGCTCGGAGAGGGACTCCTTAAGCGAGGCCGTTTGTCGGAAGAGGCTATGGAGCGGACGATCAAAGCCCTGGAGAGCTACCGGGCGGTCCTCGATGCCCACTTTGCCGAGCTGGCCTGCGCCTTCGGCACGGCCGCCCTGAGGGAGGCGGAGAATAGGGACGAATTCATAGGGATGGCCAGGGATCGCGCCGGGTGCGACGTGAGGGTTTTCAGCGAGTACGAGGAGGCATACTACACATACCTCTCTGTCAAGCATGACCCTGCCATCCCCGGCAAGGACCTCCTCATCGTCGACATAGGCGGGGGAAGCACGGAGCTCACCAGGGGCACAAGGGAGGGCCTCACGGACTACACTTCTCTTCCCATGGGCACGGTGAAGCTGACGGAGCTTTTCGTGAAGCACGACCCGCCGACGAAGGGAGAGCTGGAAAGCCTCGTCCGCTTCGTGCGGGAAGCGCTCCGGGGCAGGGGGCCTTCGGGAGAGCGCACGATCGTCGGCATGGCAGGCACCATGACGACGCTGGCAGCCATGATCCTAGGCCTCAACGAATTTCAGAAAAAGCTGATCCACGGCCTGCCCATATCCCTTTCGACCCTGGACGAGTGGGTAAGGCGCCTCGCCGGCATGTCTCTCGTCGAGCGGCGGGCCCTTCCAGGCATGGAGCCCGGAAGGGAAGACCTCCTCCTCCAGGGCCTGATCCTCATGAGGGAGATCGTCGCTGCGTCCCACGCCGATGGGTTCATCGTGAGCACCTACGGCGCGCGCTACGGCGTGCTCTACGAGCGGGGGCTTCGATAGCGCACTTCTAGCGGCGAAAGACCAGGTGCTCCATGATGAGCACCGTCACCACGCCTACGAGAAATCCATTTCCAGCTACGGGACGCAGAAGCGGCGGAAAAGTGGCCACCCACTCTGTGGGCATGAAGGCCGCGATGGTTCCGAGAAGGAGGGGCAGGCCCATCACGAGACCGTCCTCCACCTGAAATCTCCCCGCTTCTTCGGCTGCCACGGCCAGACCGGCGCCGATCTGATACGCCGAGAGGTAAAGGAAGACGCTTGCCACCACAATCGACGGCACAGCGCCGATGAGGGCCACGGCCCTCGATGAAAAAGCAAGGCAGGCCATAAACAGCACCATGGGCAAAAGCGCGAATCTCGACGCGCAGCCTGTGGCGGCTATGACGCCGGGGCTCAACGAGTAGTTTACCGGTCCGACCACGCCCAGAAACCCTCCCAGGATATTGGCCAGTCCGCTGACGATGATGCCGCGGTTGAGGCGCTGATCGAGGTTCGCGGGTCTTATCAGCTCGCCGACCGACTCAATGGAGCCCAGGTCGTTCATGGAGAGGCCGAGGAAACAGACGAGGAAGGAGAAAAGCACCCCTGGCTCGAGGGATGGAGCGATCGTCATGTGCCTGAAAAAAGAGGAGAAGATGGGGGCAGACCCGCTTTTTTCCGCTCCCAGGGAGCCCGGAAAGAGGAGGGCGCAGGCGCACGTGCCTGCCACGATCGACCAGAGGATGAGCGTCGATTGCCAGACTCCCCTCAGATGGCGGGCTGCAAGGAACATGAGGAGGGTCATGATCAAGGTGAAGGCAGCCCGCGGCAGAACCGGAGCGCGAAAGCCCGGATCGCCGATGAGACGCAGAACCGTGGGCAGAAGGGTGAATGCGATCAGAAGCAGGATGAGGGCGATCACCCGGGGCGTGAAGAGCCTGCGGACATAGGCGAAAACGCCTGTCCCTGCGGTCGCGGCAAGGGCGAGCCCTCCCACCATCATGGAAGTATAGACGCTCTCACGGGGAAATCCCTGGCTGGCGATCACGCCGACGACGAGCACCGTAGAAGGCCCTGATACGAGCGGCAGGCGATGGCCCAGGAGGACCTGGATACCGATGGTCACTGCGATCAGGAAGGCTGTCTTCTGCATGAAGAGGATCCTGGCTGCAGGCTCATCCGCCTGAACCTCCCCCACGATCCTGCCGATGATGATGACAAAGGGGATGACGATGGCCATCCATTGGAGGCCGAGAAGAAAGAGCTCGGGGAGAGGAGGGCGCTCGTCGAGGCTGTAGGCGACCCGCAGCGAAGGCGTCACGTCTTCATGCTCATATACGCCTCAAACTCTGCGAGGTGGCCTTCGAGGTTTTCCACTTCCTCGCGGAGGTGCGCGGCCTTTTCCGCCACCTCCCTATCGAGCGCCTTTTGCGCGATGCGCCGGGAGAAGCCCCCGATGATGGCTATGCTGTTCCGGAAATTGTGGGCTGTCTCCATGAGAATCGCCTCCTGCCGGCGGCACGACGTCATGAGCTGCCGGATGAGCTCGGCCCTTCCCGCGATGGCGCTGATGAGCTGCCCGATCACCTGCAGGTACTCGAAATCCTCCCCGGAGATGGGCACGCCCTTCTGCCCCGAATCCACGATCAATGCTCCGAGCTTCTTTTTTTCTCCCGTTACCGGGTCTACGTACGCAAGGGGGATGACGGACTTTATCTTGATCGCCTCCGCAAGGCTGTGGCTATAGCCGTTCGTCTGCCTGGGGTCAGTCAGGTTGATGGGCTCGCCTTTCTTCACCGCGTCCCAGACGATGCTCTTCTTGTCTATTGGAAGGCCGCCTATGGGACAGGAGTGATCGCCCGCCCAGAACCGGAGCTTCAGGTCATCCCCCTCGAGAAGGGCGCACCGGGCCCTCTTGCCCATCCGCTCGCAGAGGTCGGTGAGGACGGTCTCGATCACCTTCTCGGGAAGTGTGCTGGAGCTGAGCAGGCTGGCAACCTCCAGGATGTCCCGGAAAGGGCCGTGGCTGGCCTTCCTTCTTCGCTGCTTCCTCTGGTTTTCCGCTACCGGCATATCGCTCAAGTGAGCCCTTCCCCCCCAATGGTACCACCTATCCAACCTGCGATCAACGGTAAGAGGGACTACAGCGGATCACCTGTGGTAGACTTGTCGGGATGGCGCACAAGCAGGCCGAGAACCAGGATGCCCACGAGACAACGAAAAAGCTCGTGCTTTTCGCTGCCGTGTTCTCCTCCCTTATCTCGCCCTATACCATATCGTCGACCAATGTCGCCCTGCCCACCATAGCGCGCCACTTCCACATGGGCACCGTTCTCATGACATGGGTCCCCATGGTTTACATGCTCGCGGGCGCCACCTTTCTCCTGCCCCTTGGCAAGATCGCCGACATTTACGGGAGAAAGAAAGTTTTTACCTACGGCCTCGCCCTGTTCACCCTGGCGTCGGCCTCCTCGGGCCTAGCCCGTTCCTCGCCCATGTTCATCATCTCCACGGCCTTCCTCGGCATCGGCGGCGCCACGGTCTTCGGCACAGGCACGGCCGTTCTTCTCTCCGTCTTTCCCGCGTCCGAAAGGGGAAGGGTCCTCGGCCTCTCCATCGGTGCGGTTTACCTAGGCCTCTCGGTTGGCCCCTTCATCGGCGGTATTCTCACCGAGCAGTTGGGATGGAGGAGCATATTCTTCGTAAACGTCCCTTTGGGGCTGGCCATTTTGGGCCTTGTTCTGTGGAAGCTCAAGGAAGAATGGGCAGAGGCTGCCGGCGAGCGTTTCGATCTCGGGGGCTCTTTAGTCTACTGCGCTTCCGTCGTTGCGGTCATGTGCGGCTTTCTCATGGCTTCCCACGCAGGAATGGCCCTTCTTGCGGCCGGTTTGGCCGGACTAGCCCTCTTCCTTTATTGGGAGATCCGGGTAAAGAGTCCCATACTCGACTGGAGCCTCTTCAGGCATAACCGGGTCTTCGCCCTTTCAAACGCCGCAACGTTCATCAATTATAGCGCGACTTACGGGATCGCGTATCTCATCAGCCTCTATCTGCAGTTCATCAAGCACCTGAGCCCGCAGGGCGCCGGCCTCGCCATGGTGTCGCAGCCAGTGGTGCAGGCCATTTTCACGCCCTATGCGGGGAAGCTCTCCGATCGGGTCGAGCCGCAGAGGGTCGCTTCTATTGGCATGGGCCTCACCGTCATCGGCCTCGCTGCCTTCGCCTTTCTGGGTGAGGGCACTGGCCTCTGGTTCGTGGTGGCAATCCTCGCCCTCCACGGCCTGGGCTTCGCCCTCTTCTCCTCGCCCAATACGAACGCGATCATGGGCTCGGTGGAGAAAAGGTACTACGGGGTCGCCTCGGGCATCGTCTCCACCATGCGCCTTTCAGGCAACGCCTTCAGCATCGGCACAGCCCTTCTGGTCTTCTCCCACTATATCGGCGAGGCCCAGGTAACGGCGCAGTATCACCCGATTTTTCTCCTGAGCGTGAGGGTGATCTTCGTTGTCTTTGCCCTTCTCTGCCTGGCGGGCGTCTTTGCCTCCCTCGCAAGGGGCAAGATGCGCTAGGCGACAAGACCGTCCTCACCTTTGCCCCGAGCTAGCAGACGTACTTGATATGGATCTTCATTGTCCCGAATGGGTACATCTAGTAGCAGTATTTCATGAGAGAAACCCACTTCTGGAAAGACGGCCTCATCCGTCCCGCCTACTTGGTGCATCCTGCATGTCGGTTGCGTCGATAATTCATTCCGAATAAACGGAATCTTAACAATCGGAACGGTATCATTTCGGTATCTGTCATACGCAGGCCCATAGGTCGGTGCCCTTCTCCTAAAAGCAGGCGCATTTGGTATGGTATACTTGTGAGGCACCGGGAATCCGAGAGGGACCGCTCCGCTATTTTCTTACTCACCCTGCAAGCAAAGGTCCGGTCTATCCGGCTCTGTAATGGCGGTAGCTTGCTGAAAAAGATAGACAAAGATCCGGAATGAGTTCTCATTTCTCCCTGGTTCACCAAGATACCGCATGACTATTCGGAGCGTGGCGAAGGGTCTATTTCGAAAGATGGGCTATCTGGTCGAGTCATACAACGTCTACCGTGACCCCGCAGCCCTTCTCATGTCTCTCCTTTCTTCAAACAGCATCGACGTGGTCTTCGACGTCGGCGCGAATGAAGGTCAATTCGCCGGCGGACTGCGGCGCAACGGCTACAGGGGAAGGATCGTCTCCTTTGAGCCGGTCGCGCAGGCCTACGAGAAGCTGGCTGCGAACGCGCAGGGCGATGGCTCGTGGCAGACGGTGAAGTGCGCCCTAGGCTCATTCGACGGCAAAGGAGTGATAAATGTCGCCTCCAGTACAGCCAGCAGCTCTCTGCTCAACATGCTGCCGCGCCACGTCGAGAGTGCTCCCGGGTCCAAATACCTTCGTCAGGAACAGATCTCCGTCCGCAAGGTTGACTCCGTTATCGACACCTATCTTACGAAGGGAGAGAGGTTGTATCTGAAGGTCGATACCCAAGGCTTCGAGAAACACGTCATCGAAGGCGCCGAAAGCTCGCTGGAGAAGATCTGGGGCATACAGCTTGAGATGTCTCTCATGCCCCTTTACGAAGGAGAAACCCTCATCGGAGATTTGGTCGATATGCTGTCGGGAAAGAATTACGGCTTGCTTTCTCTGGAACCGATCTGGCGGGACCCAGTGACTCAGGAGTTGTTGCAAGTTGATGGTATCTTCTATAAAAAGGGATCCTCCTTGCCTTGAAAGCCTTTCGAGCGTTACAGTCTCCGCGCCCACGCTAGATCACAATTGAAGACCTCATCTGAAGCGATTCCGTGAGCGACGCAAAACTGATAAGCATCATTACTCCGGTTTACAACCGGCGCGATGAACTTCGAAAGTGTCTCGCGAGTATCTCCTATCAGACGTACGGCGATTTTGAAGCTATCATAATCGATGATTGCAGCAGTATCCAGATCAAAGACATAGTGGACGCCATGAATGATCCGCGCTTCATGTACATGAGAAACCAGAAGAATGGCGGTCCCCACATTACCGGGACTCTAGGATGGGAAGCGTGCAGGGGTGAGTATATCGTCAACCCTTACACTGCGGCGAGATAGATCGCAATGTCGCTCAAAATAGGCTTCTTTCATTGTGATAGGGGGGTCGGTGCAGAAGAAGCGCCTCTTCAGTAACGCTGCCATGTCCATGCTCCAGGTACTCGTCGTAAGCGGGACCCTGTTCGTCCTCTACCGAGTTCTGCTCAAGACAATAGGCGTGAAG
>Ga0187782_10003744_pt1 | contig 11325 bp, 9 predicted proteins | sample 0715_SJ02_MP15_2_FD_132454 | JGI IMG/M metagenome (GOLD analysis project Ga0187782, IMG submission 132454) | Tropical peat soil microbial communities from peatlands in Department of Meta, Colombia - 0715_SJ02_MP15_20_MG | ecosystem: Environmental > Terrestrial > Soil > Wetlands > Peat | place...
GCTGACTCCCTCCTGCTGGTAGCGCCGCGCGAGCTCTTCGTCGCGCGTGCGTTTCGTTCGCCCGAGCTCCTCGATTTTCGCCCCGCACGAAGCGCACCGCACGGACCCGGGGGGATTTTTTTGAAAGCCGCAGGACGGGCAGGTGACGGGCTTTGCCGAGGCCATGGCTTTTACGCTAACGCCTGCCCTGGCTTGTCGCCAAGCGGGATCGGAGCCGCCTTTCAGGCCCCTTCGGCGCGGAGATCGACGCGCAGCCGGAACAACGCACCGGGTCCGCTGTCGGCTATCCTTGTGGGCTCCGCACCTTTTCCAGCAGCTCCAGCAGCTCTAGCAGCGAGTCGTGGAGCGATCGGCATGTCTCGCGAATCCCCATCCTTGCCGCCCCTGCAGCCGTCGCTCGAGCTTGCTGCGTCCGGTCCGGCGGACGTCGACCCCGAGCTCGTCAGCCTTCCCGGGCCTCCCCGCCTCGGCAAGACGCTTGCCGCCCTGGCCCTGCTCGCGGGCGCGCTTCTATCCTTTGCGATGGCGTTTGCCCTTCGACGAGACGTCGTCTACGCGCTGTCGCCCTCGGAGCCGGCCTCGCTCGGCGACCTGCGCACCGCACCGCGGGCGATGCTCGCCGATCACGAAAATCGCCTCGTCCGCGCGGACGGGCTGCTCGGCGCCGCGGCGGGCATCCGCTACGAGCGGCCGTTTCAGGCCGACAGCTTTCGTGCCTTGCCGGTCATCGGGCGCGTGGCTGCCGCCAGCTCCGCGAGCGACGACGCCGTGTGGGTCGAGGTTCGGGTCCCGCACGGCGAAGAGTCCGGCCGGTGGGAGCCGCCCCGATCCTTCGTCGGCCGATTGATGTCCTTTCATGCGGCTGATTTGCGTCACAGCGGCCTCGCCCGGGCCATCGAGGACGCCACGCGCGTCCGGGTGGGATGCGGTGCGCTCTTGCTGATTGACGGCGACGCGCCGCAGCGCGAGCGCTGGACGGTCCTCGTGGCTGCGGCGTTCGTCGGCCTGGCGGCATGGAATGCCGTGGCATTCGCGCGCCTCGTCCGTCGGTTCCGCTGAGCGAAACTGCGCTAGACCGCTACGCGTGAGAGTCGCGATCGTCGGTGGGGGCGTGATGGGGTGCACGACGGCGCTCGCCCTGGCGCAGGGCGGGATCGATGCCGTCGTTCTCGAACGCGCCGTTCCCGGCGCCGAGGCATCGAGCGCGGCGGCCGGAATCCTCGGCGCCCAGGTCGAGCTTCACGGCCGCGATGCCGACCTGGCTCTTTTCGTCCGGGCACGCGACGGGTGGGCCGGGTGGGCTCGCACCCTTCGCGAGGCGACCGGGATCGACGTCGGGCACAGGGTCTCGGGCGTGCTGCGCATCGCTCGAACCGAACGCGAACGAGTCGATCTGGAGCGCGAGGTGGCCTGGCAAACCGAGCGGGGGCTGAGAGCGGCGCTGCTCGACCCGGCGGCAGCCTGCGAGGTCGAGCCGGAGCTGGCGTCCGACATCATGGCGGCGGCCTACTTCCCGGACGATGCGCAGATCGATCCCGCGACGCTCCTGCGGGCGCTCATGGCCCTCCTCGCACGGAGCGCGCGCGTCACCGTGCGCAGCGGAGCGACGGTCCAGCGGCTGCTCGTCGAGCGCGATCGCTGCGTGGGCGTCGGCCTGGACGACGGCGAGCTGCGGGCCGATGCCACGGTGCTTGCGGCCGGAAGCTGGTCGTCGTTCGTCACCGGCATCCCCGCCGAGTTGCCTCGGGTCCGGCCGGTGCGCGGGCAGATCGTCGCCCTCGACGAGAGACCGCCGCGGGTGAAGACCATCGTGTTCGGCGCCGGGGGTTACCTCGTTCCGCGTGGGGACGGACGCGTGCTCTGCGGCTCGACGATGGAGAACGCCGGCTTTCGCAAGGAAGTCACCGCCGCCGGAGTGCAAGCCATCCTTTCGGAAGTGCTCGCGTGCGTTCCCTCGCTGGGCTCGGCGCAGGTGGTGTCGATGTGGAGCAACTTCAGGCCGCGGGTCGATTCCGATCGTCCCCTCGTCGGTCGCTCGCCGCTCCCCGGCCTGTACCTGGCGACGGGCCACCACAGAAACGGCATCCTGCTGTCGAAGGTGACCGCCGATGCGGTCGCGCAGGAGGTACTCAGGGATTGAAATCCTGCTGAGCGGGCGCCGACGATGGCGGCGGCGATTCGGGGGGCGGCGGCGGAGGGAGCTTGGGCGGCGCGGGAGAGGACGGCGCCTTGCGGGTGGCCCGTTTTGCCTCGGCCTGCGGTTGCTTTTCGGGCTCCGGCCCATTCGACTTTTCCGACGGCGCGGGCGGGGGAGGCGGGGCCGCGGACGCGGAGGCGGGCGGAGCCAATGCGTCGCCCTTCGTCAGGTCGAAGCTCGGCGGCGCGTTCGGGTCGCATCCGGGCGCGAAGCCCGAGGCGTCGAACTCGCTCGTGACACTGCCCGAGAGCTGCTCGTGTCCCTTCGAATCGACCACCACGGCCTGGATGCGCAAGTCGTGTCGCCCGGCGCGGGCCGGCGAGCAATACGAAAGCAGATAGAAGCTCTTGGTCCGCCCCGCGACCTTGGTGCCGATCTCGTCGAACGCCTTCACGATCGCGCTCTTGTCGGCCGCCATCGCCGTTCCGTTCTTGCCGATGTCGTCGAGCAGCCATTCCTTGATCTCGGCGCCGAGACCGATGGCGAAGACCTCGAACGGCGTCTCGCGCACGCGCTGGAGCATCGTAAATTCGGAGACGCGGTTCGCACGGTCCGTCCCGTCGGTGAACACGACCAGGGTGCCGAAGCGCAGAGGCTGGGACGCGTGCGCGAGCGCGGCGTCGAGCGTGTCGAGCGCCTTGACGACCGCGCCGTTGAGGTTCGTGCTGGGATCCTTCGGCTTGAACATCGACAGGGACGCGACGCCCGCCTTCGCGTCCACGGGCTGGTCGGTGAACGGGACGATGGGATAGAGGTCCTGGCTCCCATCGAAGGCGTAGATGCCGACCTTGCTGTCCTTTTGGACGCGATCGGTGAACGTTCCCGCGGCCTGCACCAGCTCGGCGACGCTGCCGCTGCCGCTCACGCTGCCGCTCATGTCGACCAGAAGCAGCGTGTAGTGCACCGCCGCCACTTCCGGATTGATGATCGTCTGCTTGCTCTCGTACTGGGACACGAGCTGGTCGTCTTCGTAGATGCGGAAGCGATCCGCCGTGAGCCCGCCCACCGCATCGCCCGAGCTGGTCTGCACCTTGAAATAGATGGCCACGTTGCTTGGCCGCTGCTGCATCGTCTTGATCGTGGTGAGCTGCAACGTCGCGCAACCGAGGGTCAGGCCGACGAGCATCGCGGACGACGGGACGAGAAGCCTTCGCACGGGCGAAGTCTAACGCAGCTCCCGCGGCTTTGTGCGATCCTCAGCGCTCGATCGCGAACGATCGAAGGATCGCGTCGCACGTCGAACGGTAGCGCTCGAACGCGCTGGCGGCGGCGGAGCAGGTGACGACGTAGCCCGAGCCGCGCGAGGCGAGATCGGTCTGCATCGACCGGTACACGACGCTGGCAGGCGGAATCGGTGCCCAGCGGGACTCGACGACGAACGTCGGATCCCCATCGACGACCTCGTCACGCGCACTTTCGACGGTGGCCCGCGAATCGCGATGGATGGAGAGCTCGGCTGCCTTGGCGTAGTCGTACGATTCGCCTGCGAACGACTCGCGCACGACGCTCACGTTCGTGTGATAGTCGTCGACCGCCTGCGGATCGACGGCAACCCAGACGCCCTCCGGCAACGGCTGCGGCTCGTTGCTCCACGTGGAGGGCACGGCGATCCGCCACCCCGCCCCGGATTGCTCGGTGAAGCCGGCCGGGGTCGGCGGTCGCCGGAACGACGAGACCCGCCCATGACCCGAGCCCCGGCATGCCGCGCCGACGCCGAGCGCGCCGACGAGCGCCAGCAGCGCGGTGCGTGCAGGGCCGGGAGGCACGATTGGCGCCTACAGCAGAGCTACAGGTCGGAAGCAACCTCGAGGTTTTTTCCGCGGTCAGCGGTTCAATCGCCAGTGGAAAGTTCGAACGAGGGCGTCGTGGGGGGGAGACCGTCGGGCCGATCCTTTGGCTCAAATCCCCGCGCCATGGTTGAAGCCTTCCTCACGCACTCGCGCCTGGGAGACCTGGCTGCCCGGAGCGACGCTGTGGGTGAGCCAGACGTTACCCCCGATGCTCGATCCACGGCCGACGGTGACCCGCCCGAGGACGGTCGCGCCGGCGTAGATGACGACATCGTCTTCGATGATCGGATGTCGCGGGATCCCCTTGATCGGATGGCCGTGCTCGTCGAGCGGGAAGCTGCGCGCGCCGAGCGTGACGCCCTGGTAGAGGCGGACACGTTGCCCGATGACGCAGGTCTCGCCGATGACCACGCCGGTACCGTGATCGATGAAGAACTTCGCACCGATCTGCGCGCCCGGGTGAATGTCGATCCCGGTCGCGGCGTGCGCGAGCTCCGCGACGATGCGCGGCACGAGGGGCACGCCCAGAATGTGCAGCTCGTGCGCAATCCGGTGGTAGGTGATCGCGGTCATGCCGGCGTACGAAAAGATGGCCTCGTCCGCGCTTGTGGCCGCCGGGTCGCCCTCATAGGCGGCTTCAGCGTCGCCTCCAAGCAGCACCCGGAGGTCGGGCAACCGTTCCGCCAGCTCGCGGGTGACGTCGCGGGCCCGTTTCGCCGGCGATTCCTGCGACTCCGCTCGGTGCTCCCCGTCGAACTCGAGGGCGACGCGGACCTGGGTCTCGAGCGCGGCGAGCGACGCGTCCAGCGTTCGGCCCACGTAATAGGTCAGGCCCTCGTCGGAGATGTCGGGACTCCCGAAGTGCCAGGGGAAGAGCGCAGCGCGCAGGCCGCGAACGGTCTCGCCCACGGCTTCCCGAGACGGGAACGACCGCCTGTCCGCCGCCATCCGTCGGGCGGTCGCGACCCCGTTCGCCGCGCAGATCGCTTCCACCACGTTCGAAAGCGAACTCATCAATCTTTGCCCCGGGCGGTTCGGCGGGTTGTCGGGCGTGCGCGGACTGGTCATGCTCCGCCGCTCTTCCAAGGTGCGTGCCGGCCTTCCGTAGCATGCGACGCGGCACGGAGACGAACGCGCAGATCGGACCGCGCTGCAAGCTAGGCGTCGGCGCGCACATCCTGCGCGGAGGACATGCGTTCTGCAGAGGCTGCGTGTGCCCGCTTTCCCCGTCGTTTTTTACGGAAGCACGTCTATTGCAAAAGACACCGGCGCGCGCCCGCGACGGTCCGTTGCAGCCGACGCGCAGGAGGATTCCCATGGCCCAATGGTTTGAAGACAATGCGCAATCGATCGGTCGCACGCCCCTGGTGCGCTTGAACCGGCTGCAGGAGCATCCCGCCGCCCGCATCCTTGCGAAAATCGAGGGCCGCAACCCCGCATATTCCGTGAAGTGCCGCATCGGTGCGGCGATGGTCTGGGACGCGGAGAAGCGTGGAGCGCTGCGACGCGGAAAAGAGATCATCGAGCCCACGAGCGGCAACACCGGCATCGCCCTGGCGTTCGTCGCTGCGGCCCGCGGCTACCCGCTCACGCTGACGATGCCGGAAACGATGAGCCTGGAGCGGCGAAAGCTCCTTGCGGCATACGGTGCGAAGCTGGTCCTCACGCCCGGACCCAAGGGAATGACCGGCGCCGTCGCAAAGGCGGAGGAGATCGCGGCTTCGGAACCCGATCGCTATGTCCTGCTGCAACAGTTCAAAAACCCCGCGAACCCGGCGATTCACGAGACGACCACGGGTCCGGAGATCTGGAACGACACCGACGGTCAGGTCGACATCCTGGTTTCCGGCGTGGGCACCGGCGGAACGATCACGGGCGTCTCGCACTACTTCGAGAGAACGCGAGGCAAGGCCCTGCACTCCGTTGCGGTCGAGCCCGCGAAGAGTCCGGTGATCACCCAGCGGCGAGCCGGCCAGCCGCTCGCGCCCGCGTCGCACAAGATCCAGGGCATCGGCGCGGGCTTCATCCCCGACGTCTTGGATCTTTCGATTGTGGACCAAATCGAGCAGACCACCGATGAAGAGGCGATCGACTACGCGCGCCGGTTGACGCGGCAGGAAGGGATCGTGTCGGGGATCTCAAGCGGTGCAGCGGTGGCGGTTGCCGTGCGTCTCGCGGCCAAGCCCGAGAACGAGGGCAAAACGATCGTCGTCATCCTGCCTGATTCCGGCGAGCGGTACCTCAGCACGGTTCTATTCGAAGGCATCTACGACGCGCAGGGAATGCCCGTTTGAGCGCCCGCTCGGGGTGCGGAAGATCGCCGCAAGGCGCCAGTGAGCGCCCGTGGTCCGGGGGTCGTCCGTTATAACCGATGATCTGTCTATTTTAGTGGACACAAGGGCCTCCTGGGCGCATTCTGCGATCGTCGTGCAAGCTCGAAGGGTGCCTCCGAAGATCCGGCGCCGAAAGCGGGAAGGGCGGGTCAGTTGTGTGCCGCGCTGTCTCGGTTCGCTCGGGGAAGGGTCCCCGAGCGAGGCCGCGAAGTTGCTCGGAGGCATTCATGCGCAGCCATTCGTTGACGCCCCTTACGTCCGCAACGGCCATCATCGCCGCAACATTCTTCACCTCGAACGCGCGCGCCGACGCCGTGACGGACTGGAACCTCTATGCCGTCGAAGCCACCAAGGGGTACGACGGCGCAGGAGCCGCGGTCGCCGCCCTTGACACCAACTTGAGCACACGGATCGAAGCGATCGCGGCCCGCTCGGTGTTCGACGCCGTCAACTCGATCGATCACTTCAGTGGCGGCTTTTACTACTACTCGGCGAACAACACCGGCACCGCGGCCGCCGCGGCTGCGCAGGCGGCGCACGACGTGCTCCTCGCCGAGCTCCCGAACCCTGCTACGGACTCCACTGCCGCCGCGGGGTGGGCGCAAGTGCGGAGCTGGGTCGACAGTCAGCTGGCGTCCTACCTGACCGAGCTGGGCGCGGCCGCGACGGATGGTGGCATCGCTGCGGGCCAGGCAGCGGCTGCGGCCGCCGTCGCCGCGCGCGCCATCGACGACTCGACGCCTCCGGGCACGACGTCGGCGGGGATAAGCTACGGTACCCAGCTTGGCCCGACCACCAACCCCGGGCTCGGTCTCTGGCGTCAGAGCAACGCCGGCGCATCGTACGTCAGCCCGATCACCGGCGCTCCGACCGGGTTCGACGCCTCGGGCAACATCCTGCCGAAGCCGGGGATCGATCTTAACTGGCGCGACCTCAAGCCATTCAGCCTGTCCGCCCAGGAAGTCACGCTGCTGGCCCGCACGCTGCCATTGGCGCCCACGCTCGAGAGCCCCGAGTACAAGGCCGAATTCGCCTGGGTGGGCGAGTACGGCGTCTTCAATTCAACGGTGCGGTCCGCCGACCAGACGGCGCAGGCGCTCTATTACCGCCAGGACGCCGAGATCTTCACCAACGAGGCGGCCCGCATCGCCTCGGACGCGCGCTTGCTGACGCTTGACCAGAACGCCAAGCTGTTCGCGCTACTCGACAACGCGATCTCGGACGCTCGGGTCGGAGCCTGGATCTCGAAGTACGAGCAGAAGTTCTGGCGACCCATCACGGCGCTCAACGCCGATGCGAGCGGCGCCGTGACCAACAACTACGCAGTCAAGCCGCTGGCGTCGACCCCGGCGCACCCCGCGAACACGTCGGGACACAGCTCTACAGCCTCCTCGTCGGCCGAGATCCTGCGCGCCGAGTTCGGCGACAACATCAGCCCCGACGGGAAGCCCGTAACACTCGGCTCGCTCCCCTGGCTCCAGGGGACCAACAATGGCACGGGGAACGTGTCGTCACGGTCGGTGTCGACCTTCAGCCAGATCCAGCTCGAAACCGGCGCCAGCCGCCTGTATCTGGGTGTGCACTGGGGCTATGACAACCTGCAGGGCCAGCTCATCGGGCTGGGCGTCGCCGACGCGATTCTGCGCTCGAGCGACCCTGCGGCCGAGGGCGTCCGCGCCGCTGCCTCACGCGCCTCATTGTACAACATCGAAAGCACACTGGAGTCGCGCCCCGATCTGTACGGCTTGTTCGGCAAGGACACGGGCAACCCGAACGGAAAGAACGGATCGCGGTACTGACATGGGGCCGCGGGAGAGCGGCCCGGCCACGGCGGCCCGTCGGGTCGCTCGCGTCGGCGAGGCTTCGCGCGCTTCGAGCGGGATCGACTTGCATATCGCGCTCCGGATGGCCTGTGCCATGTGCTTCATCGGTCACGGCGCCTGGGGTGTGATCACCAAAGCGGGGTGGCTCCCCTTCTACGGGCTCTTCGGCATCCCGAACGCCATCGCCTGGAAGACGATGCCGATCGTGGGCATCGTGGACATCCTGGTTGGGGTGGTGGCGCTCCTCCGCCCTGTCCGGGCCGCCCTTGCCTACATGGTCGGCTGGGCGGTCTTCACCGCGCTCTTGCGGCCGGCGGCCGGAATGGGCTGGTGGGAGTTCGTCGAGCGTGGTGGCAACTATGGTCCGCCGCTGGCCCTTTACCTGCTCAGGCACGACCAGGCGCTGGGCTGGTTCGCTCACGTCGCGCCCGGCGAGCCGTCACAGGCGGCGGTCCGCCGCGCGTCGTGGGTGCTGCGCGCCTCGATTGCGCTGCTGCTGATCGGCCACGGCGGCTTCGCGCTGGTCCAGGAGAAACCGATCCTTCTGGCACACTGGCGATCCGTCGGCGTCCACGGAGGCGTTTTCTTCCTCCAGGTCGTCGGGGCACTCGAGATCGCGGCTGGCGTCGCCGCCTTGGCGTGGCCGACCCGCCCGCTGCTGATCGCGATCGCCTGCTGGAAGATCGGTACGGAGCTCCTGTACCCGATCTCAGGCCGGCTCCTCGACGCGTGGGAATGGGTCGAGCGTGGAGGGGACTACCTGGCGCCGTTCGCGTTGCTGATCGCCCTGGCTTTGATGGGACATGCACGGCGGCAACAGCCCACGCACGGAGGTAACGCAGGGGGACGCCAGGGGGTGGATCGAAAGAGAAACGGACATTTCACCTTCCGCAAGAGCACTGTTCTATAGAGTGGCGGTGTGGTGATCGGTTCTACGCCGATGGATGCAACCTCCGAAGACGCCTTACCCTCGCACTGTTGCGGCTGGGGGTGACCCGTCGAGGGCGCTCTGCACCCTCGCCATGGGCACCAAAGTACGCCGCCCATGAAATGGGGGTGCCATGTTCAAGAGTACTTCCACGGCATTGGTCACGCTGGTGTGCGCGGCAGCATGGCTATGGCCTTGCCCCGCGTTGGCGAGTGATACGCTCTTCGTATGGGCCGGCGACGCGGCCCACAAGACTCCGGACTTCTTTGCTGTCGTCGACTTCGACAGGCGTTCGCCGGCTTACGGCGCGCCCAGAACCAGAGCTTTTTCTGGGATATCAGCGATCCGCGAGCGCCGGTGTTTGTCAAGGCCAACACGTTGGCCTCCGAGTCCTCGGCGTCGATCGCGGACGAATTCAAGCCCAAGAGCGCCGGGGGATTCTTCACCACGTTCATGGGAGGCCCGGATGGGGCAGCCCCCGGAAGACTCGTCGAATACGACGCCAACAGCGATTTCGTCGCGGCATGGCCGACCGTGCTTCCCACCGACGGCTTCAATCCCCACGGTATCGCTCTGGACGAGGCGCACAACTTGCTCTTGACGAGCGACTTCATTTGCCCGTTGCACACGCTCAACCTTGGTGCGGGTGTCCAGGGCTCCGTGCAGCTTCGCGGCAGTGTGCGCGTGTGGGATCTCGCGCGGCGCAGCATCACGAAGACGATCACCGTGGGCGATCCCAACAACCCACCGGGGACCATCAACGTGGAGCTCATCCCCCATGATCGTCGGTTGCGAGCCTTCGTCAGCGGGGTGAACGATGGAAAGCTGTACCTTGTGGATCCGCAGGCCGGAACGGCACAGCCGGTGGTCGACTTCAATTCATTCGCTCTGCCCGACGCGCCCGCGCCATGGCCGCACCTGTTTCGCATCAACACAGCGGGCACGCGACTCGCCATAACGTTGAATTACCAGGGCCTCGACGGCAAGGTCGTTTGGCTGGACATCGTGCGTCCGGACTCCCCGAAGATCTTGAACTTCGTCGAGCTCGGAAAAGGATCCGGTCCCCACTACCTGACCTTCAGTCCCAACGAAGACCGCGTGGTGGTCTCGGATTACTTCCTCGTCGAAGATCTGATTCCAAGCGGTGTCGTCGGCATCGGCGGCGATCACAAGGTTCACGTGCTGGACGTCGTCGATGACCGGCTGGTGGAGGATCCCACCTTCAATCTCGACTTCAATCGCGACGTCGCGACCGGGCCTGCCCGGCCCCACGGTCTCGTCATCGTCAGACGCAATGGGCGCCTTGACCGGCACGACGTCCCGCAGCCGCCCCAGGCTAACGGAGGACCGCAGTGATGCGCGATCGCGAGGGCGTCGGCCCCCTCGAGGCGTCTGCCGGTGGCCGTCGCGCGCTCCTTATCGCTGCGCTGCTCGCCTTGCTGCCGCGCTGCTCGGAGTCCCTGCCCGACCCTCCTGCATCGGGGTGGACGGCGGATCCCCCGACGGTTGCCTCGTCGGGACCTGTCGCCAGGTACACCGGGCTCTCGCGGCCGGTGAGCGCGGCCTACGATGTTCTCGGGGATCGCTATCTCGTTTCCAACCTGAATGGAGATCCCCTGTCGGGAACCATTTGGGGCCGGGTCAGCAACAACCACGGCTTCGTTTCCGTGCTGTCCCCCGATGGACACGTGAGCAACCGGACGTGGATCGAGGACGGCAAAGGCGGTGCGCGCCTCGACGCGCCCAAGGGCCTGGCAATCGCCGGCGGGCTTCTGTACGTGGCTGACCTCGCCGTCGTTCGCACGTTCGACCTTCAAACCGGTTCGCCCCGCGGGGACATCGCCGTTCCGGGAGCCACCTACCTCACCGACCTGACCGTCGGTGCGCGCGGCGAAGTATACGTTTCCGACGCCGGTGTGCCCGACGGAACCTTTCGGGCGGTGGGCACCGACTCGGTGTACGTCATCGAGCAAGGCCGGGCGAGGGCGATCGCGAAAGGCCCCGAGCTCCGCCGCCCCGAAGCCGTCGCGTGGACGCCCCAAGGCCTCGTCGTCTGCTCGTTCGAATCGAACGAGCTTTATCGGATCGATTCGCGCGGCGCCAAGCAGGATGTGACCCGCACGCCTGCGGGTGGGCTGACCGGCGTCGTCTCGCTGGGCGACTTTCTCTTCGTCAGCAGCTGGCAAACTTCGAGCGTCCTGAGAGGCAAGCTCGGGGGACCGTTCGAGGTCGCTCTGGCCGGTCAGACATCGCC
>Ga0187782_10003746_pt1 | contig 11323 bp, 11 predicted proteins | sample 0715_SJ02_MP15_2_FD_132454 | JGI IMG/M metagenome (GOLD analysis project Ga0187782, IMG submission 132454) | Tropical peat soil microbial communities from peatlands in Department of Meta, Colombia - 0715_SJ02_MP15_20_MG | ecosystem: Environmental > Terrestrial > Soil > Wetlands > Peat | place...
GAAGGACTAGCAGGTTGGGCAACGCATTCCCTCCTCCGCGCCGCCCTCGGAGGATGAGATGCAGGCTTCTGCGGGCGAAAGGGAGAAGAAAATTAAGCCTCGGGTTGACACGTATTTTGGTACTCAGATTCGTCCAGTTCTAGGACCGACGCCTACGCGATTGCCTTGGGCGGTGAGCGATGGGCTGGCGGTCACGGTTCCGAGTTTCGTTGCCGCTTCGACGGACTATCCACAGCGCATTGCGTTTCGAGAAGGAGCACAGACGAGAACTGGTTAGCGCCACCATCTTGGCCGCGCTGTTCGCCGTTGCAGCCGCTGTCGCTGTTGAGGTCGTTCGCCCCTAGTGGTTGAATCGTCAGCGCGACGAGGCAACCCAGAGGATTCGGAACGCGACCGCTACTCTCGTCTCGCGCGACAAGAACAACCAGGCAACGGCCGTGGGCATTGGGATATTCATTTCTCCAGACGGTACGCTGATTACGAATCGTCATGTGGTAACGGGCGGTGAGTTGGTAGCGCGGCGGCACCGAGCAGGATCGCCCGGCCGACATCGACAACAATCGGGGATTCCAGTTCTGATAAACAGCCTTAGCCAGCCGCCACAACGAACGGCTCCCACTGGCGTCAACCACGGCAACCGTTGTGCTGGCCTTCGAGCCGGAAGCTGACAGTTCGGCCACCTGGGGCCACTAGCCTAGATGGAGCCTACAGGCTAGGCAGAATGAGGCGAGAGCAGTGACGGGTACGAGCAGCATCAGAAGAGGAATGACGAGCTTCCGGCGTCCACCACTGCCTCTAGGTCGGCGCCGGCTGTCTCCTTGGGCGTTCAAAAAGAGAGAGTCCAAATGGCTGATTGTTCATCTCGTGGTGCTCCAATGGTCATACGTCATGGTGCTGATGAACGGGGTTTTTGGAACGGACGATGAGTACTGACTGTGTACACCCGTCTATCATGGAGCGATGAAAAGTCACGGCTCACTTTGACTAGCAGTACTAAATGTCGACTAGGACGGTGAGAAGCTGGGCAAGACATGTGTGGTCATGTCTGAAAGGAAGGGAAGTTGCAATGTCGGATCGCAAGAGCGTCATCACCATCGAGAGACGGGACGTGAGCCCGCTCGGCGTCTCCCGCCGCAAGCGGTTTGACGACTCGCTGGAGCTACTGCGCGCCTTGGGTGTGTCGCCTGACGCGATCGAGCACTATCGCCGACAAGGTCGCAAGACACGTAGGCTCCCGCACGAGTTGGCGTGTGCGGTGGTGGAGGACGCAGCCCGCGCCGCCTCAGCAGCGGCGCTGGTGATGACCGGTCGCCCCGCATAGCATCAGGGAGGTTTCCCGGCCACAAGGTACGCCCCGCAACTCAATGCGGACCTAGCGCGACGGGCACAGCGCCAGCGTGACGCTGCGAACCATGCGGACAGGGCTGCCTTCTGACCTCGTCGCACGTGAATAGGCGACGATAGGCTGACGCGGAACGAGTCCATCTGTTGCAGGGTGTCGCAGCGGTACGTGATACACAGGCAGGTGCGGCATTGCACCGGAGGCGGGGTCATCGGGACGGTCGGGAACCGGTTCAAGACTTTCTGCTACGGCGCCATGCTGAACTTGTCCGGCGCCGTGTTCATCGTGCCTGCGGCGGTGCTGATCGTTGTGCTGCCAAAGAGAAGGTCGAGACGGCCCCGCTGAACGTGTTGACGTGCTGCGTCACGTCCTTTTGGGTTGTATCCTCACCCCTCCCGCGCTAGAACCCTTGAAAAATAAGGGTGGTGCTGGGGGCGGGAGTCGCCGCCGAGCTGCCGGCGTATGAGCTCGGCCGATCTCTGTGATGCGTACCCCGCAGGAATCATTGTGGCTATCAGGGGGAGCCAGACGCCGGTCGCGGGAACCGCTACGACCCGAGGGGCTTCGTCTTTGCGACCCACACGGGTCGGCCTCTGCGGACGCGCAACGCAGGACTTCTACCCTGTCATCAAGCGGGCGGGCGCCCCGCGGATTCGGCTTTACGATTTGCGCCACACCCGGCCAGCCTCCTGATCAGGTTAAACGTTGATCCCAAGAGGGCAGCATTGATCTTGGGGGCACCGCGACGGGGCGTTCGCCCTGAGCGTCTACACGTCTGCCATTGGGGACGGCAGCGCACAGAAGTGGGCAGCGATTGCCCGGTCGGAGAGCTTGTTCGAGAAGGCCACAAAGGATCAACCGCGGTAACTCCGACAATAACCGCGTAGGTCGCCCGGTAGCACGACGTTCCATATCGTGATCGCGCCCCACACGGTTCCCGCTTTAGCCCTCGGACGTCCACACCACGATCAGGGCTTCTCGCATATTGCCTCGCTGTCTCAGCCAATGTCGAACGGCTTCATCCCAACCTGGATGTGCTTCATCGGCCAACCTTCCGAGATGATACACGTCCCCCCAATGGCCTTTGACTCTCATGGACCCGTGCGGTTTTGGTCTCTTATCGCTGCGGAACCATTTCTTGACCTCATCGCTGAGAGCCAGTTGACTGGTTGAATAGAACATGACCGGCTCCAAAGGTGGGATTATGGTTATTATTGGCATCGGCCTCCTCCCTTTCCGTTACTCTATCTTGCCCACAGGGAAGAGATGTCAGCCGCGGCGTGCGTTCGGCAGGGACTTCGTACCGAACACTGTTACATCTCATATTATGATGGCCAGCTATCACAACGAGACGTTTCGTTATTGTTCGCGGGGGCCTTACCTCTTATCCCTCAGTGGCAGCTACTACCCAGGCACGGCACGAACGGGCCCGGACGCTTGCAAGACTAACCGTCTTGTACAGGTGGCCGAACAACAAGCCCCGCCGGACGATGCAGACCGGTTCCGTCTTGGATGAGTCGAGAGGGGCCTGGGATGCCTTGGATTCGATCTTAGTAGGTTGTCCCCGGAAGGGGGGACCATCGTCACCACCATGTCGACTCCTTCGTTCGGGCACAACCCGCTTCTCGCCGCAGCGGTGCGGACCTGCACGTTGCGGAATTCGCTACTCCCCCGGCGTTGGAACTCCACCAGGGGATTGGATGACAGAGGTGCCGTGTATTCCTCATCTCAAAATCACTCCATGAGACCATCACTCCTCCGATGTCCGTTTGGAGGCAGATGTGTCGAATTCGAGAGGTGTTTTGCTTAGTCGTGCCAAACTTGGGCGACCAGATGGAGACCTTGGCGCTGCAGCGGGTGAAACATATACTCAGAGAATCGTTGCGTCCGTTGGGGACGGCAATGGGAAGAGTTATCGTCTTCCCCTCCCATCACACTCCGGTTAACACACTGATGTTCAACGCCGCCCTTTTTATAGCCGGAGACAAAGTCGAAGGCGATTATCTTGAGTTCGGCGTGTTCAAAGGCGCATCATTCGCCAGAGCATACTGGGCGCTCAAGAACGCCTTTAGGGAGATGACCACCCCGAAGCAACAAATTCACTCCGAGCAGGATGTTTTCGAGTGTGCACAGTTGTGGAAGAGGATGCGATTCGTCGCATTTGATTCCTTCCAAGGCCTTTCTAGACTCTCCGAGAGTCACGATCTGAACGATGGTAAATCCACACCCGCGTTTGTCGCAGGAAAGTTCGCAGCCTCGCAAGATGAGTTCGAGAGATTCATAGCAAGACAACGCGTGCCCCTCGACAGAGTGCTCATCATACCTGGTTGGTTTTCCGAGACATTGTGCCACGCAACGATTGAAAAGTACGATTTGAGGAAGGCCGCCATTGTTCACATCGACTGTGACCTGTATGAACCCACAAAGCTTGCACTGGATTTCGTAACACCGTTGTTGGTGGAGGGAACAGTCGTTATCTTTGATGACTGGTTTAGTCAGAGGGGAGATCCCAATCGTGGGGAACAGAGGGCGTGGCGAGAATGGCTATTGTCCCATCCAGACTGGAAGGCGATCGAGTACCTTAAAGAGGGCCCGTGGAGGAATAGCTTCATCCTGAATCCGTCGCGGTGACGTACTTTCACTGCGTCGTGCGTCGAAATGAGCACTGTTTGAACCCCCGCTCGTCTTTTGCCGAACGGTCCCCACGGCTCAGTATCATGAACCGAAGCTTGCCATAGGACCACGCTGCAAGGCCTTACTCTATATTTTATAGGCTGCCCGTGTAGCAACTCAGGCAACAGTGGACCTTGTTCTGCTGCGTGATTCCGCGCCACCCGCAGGCGGCAACATTGACACCCGTGGCACCGCAAGCATCGAACTCGTAGGTCTCGCCGATTTGAAGATTGGTAGGATGCACGCGTCGCGTGTAGTGCGGGTCTTTCACGCAGAAGCTGGGGCCATAAGCACCAGGACCATAACACCGCCGCGTTAGGTAGAGGACGAAACCCCCGAGGCCACAGGTCATGCGTAACGCCTACGCCGATACGACGCCATGAGCCGGGAAGAGCATGTTCTGCCCGAAGATGATAGACGAGTCTACGTCGCAGGCAATACGCAAAAAAGGGGGACAACAAGTCCCGCTGAGCGATTGGCATTTCAACGCATCGGGCGATCCGGCGAAGTAGCGATCCGAATGTGCGCAGAATGTGCGCAAAACGGGAGCAGCCGTTCATCCGGTTTCGCTAGAATCGCTGTTATGCAAGCGTTCGCCGTCGTGGGGTGGGTCGTCAATCCGAGGTTCAAGCCCTCGCGCGCCCACCATATTCCACGCCAGCGCAGTGCTTATCGCGCTCACAACGGCTTCTGGAAGCAGGATCGTCCGGTACCCAGGTCGAGGCCGGCATCTTTCAGCGGCTGTGGGCACGCTGCTCACCCGGGTACGACGAACTCCGGGGCATCCAGTGGTGCTGGCAATCGCTGGACAGCGCCATTAAGAACCTGGGCGTCAGGCCCTCCGAGATAGATTAGGGGACCGCGAGTCCTACCTGTATGGTGTGTGCCGGCACAGTGCCGGGCACGCATGGGAGAATGACTGCAGGGCCCCGAGAGGGAGAGGTCGCGTTGAAGCTTAGGGTTGACACGCACTTGCATGGGAGGCTCTTAGTGCAAGAGCGCACGGAACGCAGCTTCGGAGGATCCAAGGGTGCGCTCCTGTTTTGTGGTTAGACAGCCCCGCGGTTGCTGAAACGAGCTCATGTAGCCATTTCCGAATTTACAATTTCTTCGATAGCACTTTACCTTCCAGATATCTTGTTGTGCTACGACCGTGATGACCCGATCGGGGTGAGGTTCCGCCAGGTGTGTCGATGCCGCAGAGTGTCGGCACCTGATAAGGAGGGGCGAAAAATGATGCGCCGCCATGTCCTGGCACTGATAATGTTGGGGGCCATAGTTTTGGCGTCCACCGCGATGACGGGTGTCACACAGGGATCTTCCAACATGTTGTCTGCGTATGACACCGTAAACTGCGGTGGGGTGGATGTCCCGGATGTCGCTCTGAGTGGTATGCCAAGCCCCAATACGATCCCATACCTTGATGCCAATCCCATGTGCGGTGGCGGAGGCGGTGGGTCATAAGCGATTCGGGGCCACGAGAACGATACGAGAGGCGGTGACAACAGGCAAATGACAGTGGGGGAGCCCCGCCAAGGCGGCTCCCCCGGCACCTGAAACACAGGGCGATCGTGAAGTAGTTCTTCGCTAGGTCCTGAAATACAAGGGCCACCGGGGTGACCGCTTCCTTGACACGTAAGGGGTCCGAGGGTTGAGTCCGTGCGCCCACTACGTCGTCGGCGGTACTCGACTGCACGAGAGCGTGTTCGTCCGCATGTTTCAAGGGCTGCAGCGCGTCGGATGGTTGCACCGCGTTGTACGCGGAAGAGTGATCATGTGATCACGCCACTGTCTTTCCATCGTGCCAGATGTTGGCTCACCGGCCCGCTCAGCACGAGACGATTGCTGGTAGCCGGCTCACCAGAGGAGCCCGTGAAGGGCAGGGTTGGTCGCGGATTGTTGTGGCGACGACGACTCCCCTGAGGTCAAGTTTGCAATTCGGACGGCCAGTCACTTCGTGTGCAACCTGCCGACTGTGGCAGTGATTCCGGTAGACGTTTGACCTTTCCCAGACGCGCGCTCACCCCGCCAGGCAACCGCGCACGTCGACGTCGAACCGATTAGATTCTCGCCGCCGATGGAGGTAGAACCCTGTGACGTGGTCCTGGGCTTCGCGGTGCCTTCGGCGAAGCGTCGCTTGTGGGGTGGTAGTCTTGAGTGCCGCTACTGCTGAGAGCGCTGTCAAATCGACGCGGAATCGAAGGTGCAGTTGGAAGTAGATCAAAGACTATCGCGAAACGCTTTTGTCGGACTTGGTGTCTGGTTCTCCTGGAAAAACTCCGTTGGAACTCTGCGACCTCGAAAGAGGAGAGCACCAGGCGTGGGGAGGAACGAACAGCCCGAAGTTGAGCCCAGGGGCGCTACCGGCGCCGCCCAACAAGGGTGGGGAGGGCACGCCGCGGGGTCCCCGCTATCCGAACCCTCCGGTGACGTACTCCTCCGTACGCGGATCCACGGGCCTATGGAAGATCCGATCCGTCGGACCTTCCTCGACCACCTCTCCGTCGAGGAAAAACGCCGTGCGTTGGGAGACCCGGGCAGCCTGTTGGATACTATGCGTGACGAGGACGATCGTGTACTCGCCTCCCAGATGCTGGAGCGTATCCTCAATCCACGCCGTTCCGCGCGGATCGATGGCAGAGGTCGGTTCGTCCAGCAGGATTGCTTCGGGATCGAGGGCCAGGGCACGGGCGATCGCAAGCCTTTGCTGCTGCCCGCCCGACAGATGTGACGCGGGGACGCCCAGCCGTTCTTTGACCTCGTTCCACAGCCCGGTCTGCCGCAGACTTTTTTCCACCGCGGCGTCCTGGTCGGCACGCGAGCGGACGAGCCGGTGCAGACGCGGGGCGTACGCGACGCTCTCATAGATACTCATCGGGAATGGAATCGGCTTCTGAAACACCATGCCGATCCGTCGGCGGAGGGCCACCACGTCGACCCCTCGACCGTAGACGTCCTGGCCGTTCAGCAGGACGTGGCCCGCGATACGGTGGCCGGCAATGCGGTCGTTCATTCGATTGAGCGCGCGGAGAAACGTGGACTTGCCGCACCCGGAAGGGCCGATGATCGCCTGGATCCCCGTTCGCGGAATGTCGAGCGTGACACCCTTGAGTACGTGCGCGCCCCCATAGTGCACGTGCAGTCCCGAGACGCTGAAGATAGGTCCCGCCGATGCGTGAGCAGCGGTCTCCCGGCCGATGGTTGGAAAGCGGGGCGCTGTTGAGTACCGATTGTCTCCCTGCGTCCCCGACGGCTCGTGCGATCCGCCGGGGATGCCCAACGGGTTTGCCCAGAGGCGCTGCATCGTCATCGCGCCATCTCCCGCCGGATCACGCCCGGCGTGCAATCGCCCATCGCGCCGTCACGTTCAAGGTCAGGACCAGCAACATCAAGAGCAGGCCGGCAGCGTAGGCCAGCGCGTTCGCCGAGGCGAATGGTTCGTTGATGAATGTCCAGACAACATAGGTCAGATATCCAATGGGGGCGTGAGTGAGCTTGAGCGCCGGCATGTAGTTGGACCAGCCGGCCGTATAGATCAGCGGTGCTGTCTCCCCGACGGCGATTCCCAGAGCCAGCAGCCATCCTGTGACGATCCCGGGCGTGGCTGCGCGCAGCACGACGCCCCGAACGGTTGCGATCCGTGTCGCACCGAGCGCGAGCGATGCCTCCCGGAGGTCGTCCGAGACCTGCTGCACCGCCAGGTCCGTCGCGCGGAACACGTACGGGAGCATGATCACCGCAAGCGCCATCGAGCCGGCCAGCAGGGAGAATCCCCATCCCAGCCACGTCACCATCGTGACGAAGCCGAAATACCCAATGACGATCGACGGGACGCCGGCCAGCACGTCGGCCGCGAGTCGCGCGGCACCCACGGTGCGCCCCTCGCGCACCTCGCTGGCGTAGATTCCGCCCATGACGCCCAGCGGCACGACGATGGCGGCGCCGAGGCCCACGAGCATGAACGTCCCTGCAATCGCGTTCGCCAACCCGCCCGCTATCCCCGACGTGACCGTCGTGAACACCGTCCAGGACAGAGCCCGCTCGCCGTTGGTCACGACGATGGCGAACATGTGCACGAGCGGCAGCAGCGCCACTCCCACGCAACCCCACGCGCCCGCAATCGCCAGGTGGCCTTGGAGGTAGCGCCAGTTCATGGATTCCCGCCGGTTACCCAGCTGGCGACCCACCCCCGCTGGCGTCCGACCCGGCGTACGACCGCCGGCGCGATGAGGTTGACGCCCACCGTCACCGCAAACAAGACGACGGCCAGCTCGGCGAGCGCATGGATCGCCATCCCGGTGGCGTCCGTCATCGCGCTATCCAGCAACGCCACGATGGTCGCGGCGATTGTGGAGATGGGGCTGTAGATCGTCGAGGGGAGGTAGTTCAGCGCGTTCCCACTGACCATCAGCACGGCCATGGTCTCGCCGAGCGCCCGCCCTAGGGCCAGGATGCAACTGGCGGTGACGCCGGGCGCGGCGATTCGCCACACGAGGTCGCGGGCTACCTCCCACTCCGTCAGTCCAAGCGCTCTTCCCTGTTCGCGCAACTCCGCTGGCACCGCGCGAAGGGCGTCGCGGCTCACGGCGGCGATGATCGGCAGGATCATGGCCCCGAGCACAACCCCGGAGGCCAGCAGTCCCATGCCCGTCGGCACCGGCCCGCGGAATATTGGGATGAACCCGAGCAGGCTGGCAAGTGCGGGTCCCGCGGTCCGTTGGATCCACGGCACCAGGACGACGAAACCCCACAGGCCGAAAATGACACTCGGTACGCCGGCAAGCAGTTCGATAAAGAAGCTCAGCACGCGCGACACACCCCGGCCGGCGAACTCCGAGAGACAGAACGCGACGCCGATGCCGACCGGGGCCGCCAGGACGAGCGCGAGGGCCGAGCTGAGCAGCGTTCCAACCAGAAAGCTCAGCATGCCGTAGCTGGCACCCGACGCGGCCGCATAGCCGCTGCGGATCACTGGAGCGCCACCGTAGAGGTTGCCGAGATTCCAGATATACGTCGTGAAGAACGTGTCGCCGTTCCAGACGATGGACGGCCAAGCGAAGACCAGCAGTACAATCATGATGACACCGAGCACAAATGGCCCGCTGGCCGCCCCGACGGCGGCCAGCAGGCTCCATACCCACTCTTGATTTCGACGGGCGGCGGCGAGCCGCGCTACCTCACTGACCAATCCGCTCGACCTGCGCCTGGCTCAGCTTCCGGACCATCTCGGAGAGTCCAATAAAGTGCACCTTGGTGAGATACAGTTCGTTGCCGCCCCCTGTCGGAGAGAGACACCACGTGAGGAACGCCTTGATCGCCGCTGCGACCCCGGGGTCCGCTTGCTTGCCTTTGACGATCACGTACTCGTAATTGATGATCGGATAGGCGTTGGGCCCCGGCGCGAAGATGAGCGAGATCGCCTCGTTCGGCGGTGTCTTCCCGACGAGCGCCGCTGCCGCGGAGGCGATCGTCCCCGGGGTCGGCAGGAGGAACTTGCCCGCCCGGTTCTCAAGTGCCGCGTATCCGAACCCGGCCGCGTTGGTCTGGTCGATCCAGCTGATTCCTACGTACGCAATAGAGTACGGTGTCTGTTTGAGCGCTTGCACCATGCCGGGATTACCATTGGTTCCGATGCCAACAGCGATCGCTGGCCAGCTCACCGACGTGCCGAAGCCGACCGCCTCCTTCCATGATGGCGTCGTAAAGCTCAAGTATTGTGTGAAGATGAAGGTGTCTCCGCTTCCGTCTGCGCGGTGTACGGGGATGATCTCGTGGTCGGGCAGGTTGACGCCGGGGTTCAGCTTCGCGATTGCGGGATCGTTCCAATTCTTGATCGTACCGCTGTAAATGCCAGCGAGGACCGGCCCGCTGAAGTTGAGGTGTGCGGCTCCGATCCCCGGCAGATTGTAGTTGATCTGTTGTGCTGAGATGGCCAGCGGGATGTTCATGAGCGTCGGGTCCTGGGCTGTTTGAGCGGGGGACAGATATGCGTCCGACGCGCCGATTTGTGCCGCCCCGCTGGTCGCCTCGGCGATCCCCGTACCGCTGCCGGTACCCTGGGTCGTGATCTGCACGTCAGGGTTGGTATGCGTGTAGTCTGGCACCCAAATGTTGAACAACGGATAAAGAAGCGTCGAGCCGGTCTCGAGCAACTTGACTGGGGCGGCCCAGGCGACGGAAAGGCCGCTCGTCCCAAACGCAATTGGCAAGATGGCCGCGATGAGGGCCATGAGGGCGGCTGTTCGCCTCGAGCACACGTTCCGTATCATCCCACACCTCCTTATCTATCATGTAACGACAGTCCGGTACGTTGCCGGATGTCTGCGGCCACCCCGCGAGATGGGCGCATGCGCCGAAAGTAATGTGCGCACATTATGGCCGAGAGAAGGCCTTGCAATCGTATTGTTAAATTTCGCAGATTCTCGGCGGGATCGAAACGCGGTGCGGTAGCGGCGTCGCGTGTACGAACCAGGTCACCGCCTGGCCTCTTCGCAATTGTAGACGGCGGAGGTGGCGAAGCTCGATCGGCGCACGATTGCGGCCGTCCTGGTCATTGCGGTCTCTCGCACGTTCCCCGGTGGCGGGCTTGCATGCCGCGATACCGGACGGCACCGAATGTGCGCGGCCTCGAAGTCCCCGGGAAGACCCTAGCGCCGGGACGATAGAGCCTGGAGAGCAGGGCTTTTCCTCGCGGGTCGAGACCGGGGCGTGTGCGTCGGGCGTGAGGGCGATGCACGGAGCTTGGCGCTTACCCACCGACGAAGGTGGCGAGTGAAATGCCCGAGGGTGGGGCCAGGAATTCCTCCGATCGGGATCATGACAACCACTTTCCCGTGCTGATAGATGCTCGCCGACGGTTCTCCTTTGGACCAGACAAGGGTGAACCCCTGGTAAGACGTGTGGTAGCGGCGGCTTCTCCTCTGACTCATGGCGCTCCAGGCGACGGTTGGAAAAGATCGAGGAGAGACGAACCGGACGACGCTGTGGTTGCGACGTCTTGGGGAATCACGGGATTTCGTGAGGACAGAGTCACGTCGACGTTCATTTCCAGAACAGTGAAATGCGGAATTGGCGCCTGCCACATGGGGCGGTATCGGTGGGAGTGTACGGCAGAACCACCCGACTCTCGCCGTGAGCTCACGATCCGGCGGGTCGGCGCCGGCGGGGGAAATGCTCCTCGAACAGCACGTAGATGAGCGGGATCACGAGGAGCGTGAGGGCGGTGGAGACGACGAGGCCGCCGATGACGGCACGGGCGAGGGGCATGTTGGTTTCCGCGCCCTCGCCGAGGCCGAGGGCCATGGGGAC
>Ga0187782_10003747_pt1 | contig 11323 bp, 9 predicted proteins | sample 0715_SJ02_MP15_2_FD_132454 | JGI IMG/M metagenome (GOLD analysis project Ga0187782, IMG submission 132454) | Tropical peat soil microbial communities from peatlands in Department of Meta, Colombia - 0715_SJ02_MP15_20_MG | ecosystem: Environmental > Terrestrial > Soil > Wetlands > Peat | place...
CCGTCAGCCTGCGGTGCGCCCTGGCATAGTCCTCGATCCGGCCGGACGTGGCATGCGCCTCGATCAGGTCCAGCAGCTGCGCGTGCTCGCTCACGGCCTGTGACGATCGCCCGGGCACGAAGGCGAAGCCCTGACGTAGTCCCCGCAACCGGTCTGACTCTCGATCGACAAGTCTCACGAGGTACGCATTCGGGCATAGCCGGTACAGCGTCTCGTGGAACTCTGAGTTGAGCGTCACAAACCGAACCGGATCGAGCTGGTCGATACTTTTCGCCATCGCTTCATTGATGCGCCGGGCTTTCAGCAATTCCCGCTTGCGCACCATCGGCGCAGCGAGCGCCGTGGCCGCCGCCTCGATGATTGCGAGGGTCTCCATCGATTCCGCGTATGCTGCCGCGTCGATGGTGCGCACGGTCGCCCCGACATTGCGTTTGAACTCGACGTAGCCTTCTGCTTCCAGCCGCCGCAACGCTTCACGTACCGGCACCGAACTCATGCCGATCTCAGTGGCCAGCCGATCGAGCACCAGGCGGTGCCCGGCCCGGTAGGACCCGTCCAGGATGCCGTTGCGAATCCGGCTGTAGGCAACCTCAGCTTTAGAACCATCAGGCTCGAGCGTTGCTTGGCTTCCTGCCAGGGCCATGTCCTGCTCCGTTTCGCCGCACCATTTTCGTACCCTGTTCGCAGCGTCCGGCTTCCGGACAAGATCTCGGTGGGTCGCCCGTGCAGATGTCACTCATCGCGACGAGTGCTAGCTGAGCCAAAGCGTAGCCGGTCACGCGCGTCGCCCACGGGCTTATCCCGCGGCCCGCGCGGTCGCCGTTTGCGGCCGTCATGACCGGCTTCCCGGCACTGCTGGCAGGCTCGTGAGCGACAGAACTTCCGCCGCGGTGAATCCCGGCGCAATCTCCTCGAGCCGCCATCGTTCGTGCCGATATCGGAATAGTCCGAGGTCGGTCATCACGATGTCGACACAACGCCTGCCGGTGAGGGGATAACTACACCTATCGACGAGTTTGGGCTCGCCAGCGCCATCGCAGTGTTGCATCATCACAATCAGCGTCCGGGCGTTAGTGATGAGGTCCATGGCACCTCCGACGCCGCCGCCGACCTGGCTCGGATTCGACCAATTGGCCAGGTTGGCTTCCGCGTCGACCTGATATGCGCCGAGAACGACGTAGTCGAGGCGTCTCGACCGGGCAATCTCGAAGGAGGTGACGCTGTCAAAAAAGGACATGCCCGGCTGCGGCCTGACGAAGACGCCAGCAGCGTCGAACAGATCCGGGTCAACTTCATCGGCTGACTCAGCCAGCCCCCCGTAGCCGAGCATCCCGTTCTCGGCATGCAGGAACACCGGTCGGCCGTCAAGCTCCGCCGCGACTAGGCTCGGGAGCCCGGCGCCTAGGTTCACATAGCTGCCATCTGCGATCTCCATCGCCACCCGCGCGGCCATCTGGCCGCGGCTCAAGCCGGGCTTTCCCAGGTAAGCCCGCACCGACGTAGCCGGGCGACGACGGCCAGCCTGCATGTCCGGGACCTCCCGGAGCGTCGAGCGCACGACATGATCGACAAAGATGGCCGGCAGGCCGACCCGGTGCGGATCGATCTCGCCCGGTTCGACGATCTCGTCCGCCTCGATGATCGTGACCCGTGCGCCCTTCCCGAAGGCGGGGTTAAAGTTCTCACTCGCGCCGCGGAACTCAGCGTTGCCATAACGGTCGGCGCGGTGCGCCCGGAGCAGCGCGTAATCAACCGGCAACGCCGTTTCCAGCACATAGGATCGGCCACCGAACAGACGCTGTTCCTTGCCGGAGGTGAGCAGCGTGCCAACTCCGGTCGGCGAGTAGAAGGCGGCGAGTCCCGCCGCGGCGGCGCGCACCCGCTCCACCAGTACGCCCTGTGGTACCAGCTCAAGGCTGACTTTGCCGCTGGCGATCAGCTGTTCCGCGACGGAGTCCAAGCCAGGGCGCGCCGAGAAGGACACGATCAGGCTGCTGACCTGCCCGTTCTCCAGCAGCGGTTCGGCGGACCGCGCACCACTTCCGAGCGAGTTGGCGACCAGTGTCAGCCGCCGGGCGCCGTGCTCGCGGAGGCTCACCAGCAGGCTGACCGGAAAGGAGTGCTTGACGCCAAACCCGCCGATGGCTATGACAGCACCATCGGTGATATGGCTGACCGCTTCGTCGATCGCGCAAACCTTGTCCATCCGCTAGCCCCGATCAACGCAGGCTGACCGGAATCGCACCATCGCGCAGTGCCACCAACTGCGTCTCAATCCGCGCCACCCAGGTACCCCCTGCGCAACTCGCCCCGCAGGTCTTCCGGGCCGCCCTCCCCGAGCAGCCTGCCCGTCCTGAGCATGTAGCCCCTCGTACCGACAGAAAGGGCCAGGTCGACGTTCTGCTCAACCAGGAGCACCGCCGTTCCCAGTTCGTCGCGTATCCGGCACAGCGTGCGCCGCAGGCTCTCGACAAGCGTGGGAGCCAGGCCCAGCGATGGCTCGTCGAGCATGATGAGCCTCGCGTCGCCCATCAGCGCCCGACCGATGGCCACCATCTGCTGCTGACCGCCGCTGAGTTCCTGCGCCCGCTGCTTTCTCTTCTCGACGAGTGCCGGGAAGACGTCGTAGACGGACGCGAGCGCGGCTTTCAGCTCGTGCTTGGCGCGCCGGTATCCGCCCATCAGCAGGTTCTCCTCCACGGACAGGGGCCCGAAACAGTGCCGGTTCTGCGGAACGTGCGAGACCCCGGCTGCGACGATCTCCCACGGCCTTCTGCCCGTCAGCGACTCAGAGCCAAGCCAGATGTCGCCGGCCGTCGGGGGGACGAGGCCAGAGATGGCGCGGAGCAGCGTGGTCTTCCCGGCTCCATTGGGGCCGACGACGAACACCGCCTCGCCCTCGGCGACCTGGATCGACAGTTCGTCTACCGCTCTGGCAAGGCCGTAGCGTACGGAAAGATTGTCAACTCGAAGCAGGGCCTCACTCATGACTACTTCCGAGATATGCGGTTACCACGGCCGGTGATTTCGCCACGTCCGCCGGCAGGCCGTTAAAGATTTCCAGGCCAGCGTCCAGGACGACAACGCGATGCGCGATGGGCAGGAGAAATGGCAGGTTATGGTCGATGCACATGACGCTGATGCCATAGGACGGCAGCCGGCTGATGACCTGGGCTAGATCTTCGCCCTCGGCGTCGCTGAGGCCGGCGCCAGGTTCGTCGAGAAGCAGCAGGCGCGGACCGGTCGACAGCGCGAGCGCGACACCCAGCTTCCGCTGAGTGCCATAGGGCAAATTGCCGCTCGAGGTATCGGCTACGTCCTCGAGCCCGCAGATACTCAGGACCTCGTCCTTACCGATCAGACGTGCCTCCGATCGACGGATCTGCGGCACGAGCGCGAGGCTTTCCCGCACGGTAAAAGACCTAAAGCACATCGCTTCCTGGAAACTTCGGGTGAGCCCGTAGCGGACGATCGTTCTTGGCCTTCTTCCGCCGATCCCGTGACCGAGGAACGTGATCGAGCCACTGGTCGGTGGCGTGAAGCCGGAGATCACGTTGAACAGCGTCGTTTTGCCAGATCCGTTCGGCCCCAGCACGCCGAGAATCTCGCCTTCCGCGACCTCGATGCTGACCCCGGCCAGCGCGGCCACACCGCCGTATTGCTTCCTCACGTCGCGCGCTTCGAGCAGGGCCGCCATCAGGTTTCCCCCAGTCCCTCGTCGGCTGGTCGCGTGGTTTCGAGCGCGTCTCCAGCCCGGCCAGTCGGCAGTCTTGGCCACCGGCCGATCCCTGTCCTCGCTATCAGCCATCCGACAGAGCGGGTTATCAGGCCCACGACTCCCTCGGGGAAAAGCAGGATCACGGCGATGAAGATGACACCGATGATGGCGTCCGACAGCAGCGGTGCCAGGTGCAGCAGCTGCGGCAGGAAGATCACCACGATGGCGCCGAGCAGCGGCCCAAGCAAGTAGGCGGAGCCGCCTAGCAGTACCACGACCACAAAATCGATACTCGCCGTCGCGGAGAACTGGCTCGGTACCACGTACTTTTCGAGGTAGGCCCAGTACACGCCGGCCACTCCGGCCATCGCGCCGGTAATGGCAAAGCTTGCCATGTGGACGCGGGTGACGCTGATGCCCACCGACACCGCCAGCGGGCGACTATCCCTGATCGCTCTCAGTTGCTGGCCGAGCTGGGACTGTTTGATCAGCCGCAGCAGGACCAAGATGACCACCAGGGTAATGAGGGTGACGTAATACCACTGCAGATAGGAGCTGATCTGGTATCCGAACAACGACGTCGGACCGGCAAGGACAATGCCTTCTGAGCCATTCGTGACTGAATTCCAGTTTATCATCACCCCGTAGATGACCTCGGAAACCGCGAACAGGATGATAATGAAGTAACTGCCGGCCACCCGGGTAGAGATCGAGGCTAGGGACATGCCGGCGACGCCGACGATGGCGATTGCCGTCAGGATGACCGGGATCAGCGGCCAGTTGAAGTGGGTCACCAGCACCGCAGCCGTGTAGGCTCCGATTCCCCACAATCCGCCGTGCGCGACCGACAGCAGCCCGCCGTCGTGATACAGCAGCCCGATCCCGGATGCGACAATCGCGTAGATGAAAACCGTGACGCCGAGCGTGACGTACTGGGCGGCCACGCCGGAGTAAGGGAATACCCCGGCGACCACGCACAGCGCAACCAGTGCCGCGATCGTCGCCCGCCAGCTCGCCTCACTAGGCGGCGTGTACCCGCGCCTCGTGATCCGGTTGAGGTTGGCCAGCAACGACCGACTGGGACCCGCGGTTGCCAGCGGAGCCGTGGGCACGGCGCTCGGGCGTTCCCTGCGAAGATTGCCTGCAGGCAAGGTGACCTTCCTTCTCCTCTGGGTGCGCCGTGCTCACATGCTGTGCGCCAGGCCCCTGACGAGTCCTTGCGGCCTGATGATGAGCAAGAGGATCACGGCCCCGAACTCAATAGCGTCGGTCCAGCCCGCCAGGCCAACCGTCACCAGAACCGTCTCGATGAGCGCCAGCAAGATCGCGCCGATGACCGCGCCGCGCACGCTTCCGAGGCCCCCGACCAGCGCGACGACGAAGCCCTTCAGGACCAGCTCAGCGCCGAGGAGCGGATAAGGCGGCTCCAGCAGCGCGACAAAGCCGCCACCGATGCCGGCGATGACACCGCCCAGCGCGAACACACCGGTCACCAGCCGGGTCACCGGAATGCCCATGAGCGCCGCGGCCTCGCGGTCCGCGGCTACCGCCCGGATGGCCGTCCCGGTCCGGGTCCGATCCAGGAACAGGATCAGCGCCACGACCAGCACTATCGTCCCGGCGATGATGATGACCCGATCGGCCGACATGATCACGCTGCCGACCGTCCAGTTCGCGGCGTCCGCCGGCGCTACCGTCACCGAGTTCTGGCCCCAGTGGTACGCCACGCCGTTCTCGATGATCTGCGACAGGCCCAGCGAGACCAGGAAGCCGTTCACCGGCCGAATGAGCGTCCACCGGAACAGCACCCGCTCCAGCACGATGCTCAGCACCCCGATCGTCAGAGCGGCGGCGCCGAAACCCCAGATGAACGCGATCGCACCACCGGGAGCCACGACGAAAACCACGTACGCGCCCAGCGTCATGAAGTCGCCGTAGGCGATGTTGATGATCCCCGACAACCCGAAGATAACCGACAGGCCTATCGCCACCAGCGCATAGACGCTCGCGCTGCTGAGTACGTTGAAACACTGCTGCAACAGCTCGCTCACGGCTCGATCTTGCTCCTCTGCGTACTCGTCAGCGCGCCTTCAACCGAGACGATTTGCCTGCGTGGCAGTGGGCTTCCCTGGCCAGCGAGCATGCCGACTCAGGCTGGCCAGGGAAACCCGCACTGCTAGACGCCTTCCGGGATGGCGCCGATTAACCGCTCATACCGGTGGACGTGCCATTCGGGAAGACCTCGAACTCGGACGCCGGGCCATTGCCATCTTTCGCCTCGCAGAGGACCTGGCCGTAGGTCGCCTGGTTGTTCTTGACCGAAATGGCACCGTCGACTCCGTTGTACGTCGTGCCATTCATCGCCTTGAGTACGGCCTTGGTGTCAGTAAACGTGCCGGCCTTCGCGATTGCCTTGGCTAGGATCGTAAAGAAGTCGTAGATGAACAGGCCGCCGCCGACGTACGGGTCCGGGTCAGAGATCCCACCTCGCGGCAGCCCGTAGTAGATTTTCTGGTACTCTTTGTAGCCGCTATTCTGCAGCGGACCAGTATCGATCGCGCCGGCATTCGTCTCGGCGATGTAGGTAATGCCCGGCGTGTGCGGGTACGCCGTCAGGCATGACCCCGAGTTGTTGAACACGATGGTCGCAGCGTGCAAGGAGCCGTTCTGCGCCAGCATCTCTGGTTCCGAGTTCACCGCCGCCGCCAGTTCGTTCCAGATGACGTCCGGATGGTCGGCCTTCAGCGCGGTGAGGTAGGAGCTGTAGTCCGTGGCGTCAATCGGGGCGATCTCAGTCCCGACGACCGTCAGGCCCTCCTGCTTGAAGGCGAGCTCATCGGCCGCGAAGGCCGCCTGGTCGGTAGCGTCCTGCTCGCCGAGCAGCCCGACGGTCTTGGCATTCGGGTAGAGCTTCTTGAAGCCGCGCACGCTCATCAGCGACCTCGCGTCCAGCGAAGGCACCGTGTTGACCACGTAGTGCGACTTGGACATCAGGGCGGCCACGGCCGAGCCGGTGCTGAAGTAGATCACCTTGTTCGGCTCGGTGATCCCGCGCACGATGGGGCCGAAGTCAGCGAGGCCCCCGAACATGAACTGGTCGTGGTCCGTCGTGACCAGCTTGACGACGCACGCGGCCACCTGCGTCTGGTCGCTGTTGTCGTTGCAGATGTCAAGCTTGAAGTCGTACTTCTTCCCGTCGACGGTCACCCCGCCGTTCTTGTTGACGAACGCGACCCCGGTCTCCGCGCCGTGCAGGAACGAAACGCCGAACGCCGCGTCCGCTCCGCTTTCCTCGGCATCGAACCCGATCGTGATCGTGCCGGACCCCGACGAACTTCCCGTCGAAGAACCTGCGGTGGATCCACACGCAGCTAACGCGAATGTCGTCAGGACTGCGAGGAGCGCCATTGGTCTGCGAGCGACCGTGCCCGCGAAGCTACTGCTGGCTGTTTTCATTCACTCGACCCTTCAGGGGGGATATTTGTCATCGTTCCGCCGGGTTCCGTCTCGTGGTCATCGCTGAGCCACGCACGGCAAGCTGGTGACCGAGTGAGCGACTCTCGGCGGTCGGTGCAGCGGTATCGGGCCGGCGTCCGGCTTGGGGCTTACCGCTGAGTTGTGTGGTGATTCGCAAGCGCTGCGATCAGGACATGGCTGCAAGGTCGACACGACGCTGCGGCGGTTGCCCGGTCGCAATCCTGCGCCGGGGCGTATCGCTCCGCCGCCGGCGGAGCGCGCTCGGCAGATGGCGCCTGGCACAAGGAGTTGTGCGAACCGGCCGATCGGGCTGTGCGACGGACTCGTGCTGAAGGCTGGTGCCCGGTAGCTAACCGACGACGATCCGGAGGTCGTCGCAAGCAGCCAAGGTCACCCAGTTCGTCGCCTGCGACTCCGACCACTGGCACGGCACCTCCTGAATCGAGGTTCGCAACTCTGCTCTTGGCGCCCTTCACATTTCCTGGCGAAAGCTGTGTTGAGCGCGCCGGGTCAGGCGCCGCCGTTTGGCCCGATGACCCGCGCTTATGGATGACTCTGGTCGATGAGGGCTGCGGCTCCCGACCGGGCGTCGCGCCGAACCCTTTTGTATGACAGTCATACGGTATTAGACTGCATTGTATACGGTCCGATTGGCATGTCAAGGCGTCAGCGCGGCGTCGGCCGCGCCCCATTGCCCGCTCCGGCGCGGGCCCGGTCACCAGTTTTCGAGCAGGTCGTCGACGCTGGCCCAGGCGGTGTACAGGCCTTCGAGGCCGGTGAAGTACATGGCGGTGCTGGCGATGCTCTGGATGACCAGCCGCGGGGTGACGTTCCAGGCCCTGGCTAGCAGCGCGGCCTCGCGCAGGCCCTCCCGCAGACCGGTGATGGTGTGCTGGCGCAGCATCAGGTAGGGCACGATCTGCTTGGGCAGCGTCTTGATCGCCACCTCCCACTTGGCCCGGTTCACCTTCACGAACTCGGGGTGGTACTTCAGGCCGAACCGAACGGAATCCGGCACGTACCCGATCGTGCGCTCATACCAGCCCGTCAGAGCGGAAACATCCGCCGGCGTCACCGTCCGGGTGGACAGGTCCAGCCCGCACCGGAACGCGGCCGGATCGGCCGCCCAGCCCGCCGGGAACACCGCCAGCGGCTCGACCGGCGGCCCCCAGGCCGGCAGCGTCTCGCCGACCGCCCGGAACACATGACCCAGCCCCCGCATGCCCGCATACAGCTGGGAGAACATCACGAGCTCCATCACCTGCTCCTTGGCCATGCCGTTGCGGCGCAGCGTCATGAACTCGTTGAGGATGCCCGTCTCCCAGCCATACATCATGTAGCTGAGAATGTTGCTGCTGCTGAGCAGGATGATGTTCTCGTGTGAGGGCCGCCCGAAAAAGTCCGACCCCCACCGGTGCAGCTTGGCGAAGTCCGGCGCGTAGTCCAGCATCAGGCTGTTGGCATACATCTCATACAACGGCCCCCGCCAGCTCCACACCCTGGCCAGGTTCGCGTTCACCTCTGCAGCACTCGTCTGCTCCAGATTCCCCAGGTCCAGCCCCTCGGCAGGCTCCATGTCCCGACCCTCCTTGGCCTCCGGAGATGACGCCGTCCGGCATCACTGCCACGCGTCAGCAGAAGATTGCGTGTGCGAAATCATATATAATGACCTATACATGTCAACCGGGCGGCGCGGCGACAGGCGCCAGACCCTCGAGGTCAACGCGGGCGATGCTCGCGCCGGCAAAACGTCGCCACAATTTCAGTCGGCGTCGGGCCGCCGGAGAACTCCCGTCTGCCTTCAAGACCTACCTTCGGCTGATGCTGTCTCGTCGCAGGTTCCTCCAGATCTCGGCCGCCTCGTCGGGCCTCGCCATCACCGGCTCGGACCTGCTCAGCAGGGCCGTTGCCCATGCGTCGAGCACGATCCGTGCTGACGGTTCGCAGGGCATCCGCCACATCGTCATCTTGATGATGGAGAACCGCTCGTTCGACCACTTCCTCGGCTGGCTCCCCGGTGCCGACGGCCGTCACGACCTGACCTTCGTGTCCGCGGTCGACGGCAACACCTACCCGAACTATCCGCTGGCACCGGACTTCCAGGGCTGCGGGTACAGCGACCCGGACCACAGCTGGGAGGGGTGGCTGGTCGAGTACAACTACGGGAAGATGGACGGCTTCCTGCAGCGGCCGACGACCCCGCCGAACAACCCCGGAGTGACTCTCGCCGCCGCCAACACGTTCCCGATCGGCTACTACACCAATCTGAACCGGGACGGAACCCGCAAGATCGTGCCCGACCTGCCGGTCATCGGCGCGCTCGCCGAGCACTACACCACGCTGGACCACTACTTCTGCGCGTTCGCGGGAGAGACCTATCCCAACCGGTTCTACCAGCACGCTGGCCAGACCGACCGGGACCACAACTCCGAGGCGCCGTCCACGCTGCCGACCATCTGGGACCAGCTCTCCCCCATCCCGAACACCGCCGGCATTCCCACCGGCGGCTACTACTACCGCGATGCCCCGTTCCTCGCCCTGTGGGCTAGCCCGGCGATCGAGCCGGGGGCAACGTTTAAGTACCAGGCCTTCTTCCATCCGTTCTCCGACGCGGACGCCGCCACTGCCGCACTCTCCGCTGGCACCTCGTTCATCGCCGCCTGCCAGAACGGCACGCTGCCGAACGTGTGCTACCTCGATCCGGCCTTCGACAACGAGGGAACGGGCACGTCCGGGGACGACCATCCGCTTGGCGACATCCGGCTCGGCGAGCGGTTCATCGCCGACGCGTACCACGCGCTCGCGGACAACGGCTACCTGGACGACACGGTGTTCATCGTCACGTTCGACGAATGGGGCGGCTTCTATGACCACGTGCCCCCGCCGGTGGTCATCGACGACACGAACCCCGCCAGCGTCATGCACGCCGGTGACAGCACCACCCCGACCGACGGCCAGCTCTACCCGAACTACAAGCAGCTCGGCTTCCGGGTGCCCGGCATCGTCGTGTCCAATCTCGCCCTGCCGCGCGTCGTGCACGAGGGCCCGTTTGAGCACTGCTCCAGCCTCGCGCTGATCGAGTCAACCTTCGGCCTGACGCCGCTGACCGCGCGCGACCGGCACGCCAGAAATCTGCAGGAGGTCCTGCTGCCATATCCGGTGCCCGCACCCTACGCGGTGCAGCCGGCCGAGATCCCGACCAGTTCGGACGTGATCGGCCCCGCGATCAGCCCTCCGTCCGAATCGCTGCTAGCAGTGCTCGAGGGCACCGCGGCCTTCGACCCCGCCGATGTCTGCTCCGCGGACAGCGTGCAGTCGGTGTCCCCCGACCCGGTTAACTATCCGCCGCTACCGCAGACCTTCGGCGCGGACACGAGTCTGACCGGGACCTCCGGCATGGCCGACCTGTTCCGGATCTATCTCGGGACCAGCGATCAGCAGGGCTGACGGCGCCGCTACCGGCCCGCCCGGTCCGGCGGTACCGGCCCACTGGCGCTACTCGTTCGAGATGGTGATCTCCTTCGCGGTGAGGAACTCGAGCAAGGCGGGCCGCCCCTCCTCGGTGGCGGCGATCCCGCGCTTGAGCGCGGCGATGATCTCGCCGGGATCGGCGATCCGCTCGGCGTAGCAGCCGAGGGACCGCGCCAGGTCCGCGTAGTTGCCGGTGATATCCGTAGCGCCGTACTTGGCCTGCGAGACCGGCATCACCGGGATCTCGATGGCCATCGAGGAGTTGTTGAACAGGACCGACAGGATGGGGATCCGCTCGCGAGCCGCGGTCTCCAGGTCCATCCCGGTGAAGCCGATGGCGGCGTCCCCCCACACGTTGATGCAGAGGTGGTCGGGCTTCGCCAGCTTGGCTCCCATCGCCAGCCCGAGCCCGTAGCCCAGCTGCGTCGTCTTGCCCCAGCCGAGGTAGCTGAGCGGTGCCGTCGCCTCCCAGAACGGCGTCATCTGGTCCCGCGGGCTGCCGCGTCGTGGGTGATGATCGTCCGGTCCTTGTCCGCCATCCGGTTCAGCTCAAAGATCACCCGGTACGGGCTGATCGGCGCGGCGTCGCTGGTGAGCCGCGGCGCCCACTCGGCAAGCCAGGCCTCGCGCAGCTCGGCGATCCGGTGCGGGACGTCC
>Ga0187782_10003748_pt1 | contig 11323 bp, 8 predicted proteins | sample 0715_SJ02_MP15_2_FD_132454 | JGI IMG/M metagenome (GOLD analysis project Ga0187782, IMG submission 132454) | Tropical peat soil microbial communities from peatlands in Department of Meta, Colombia - 0715_SJ02_MP15_20_MG | ecosystem: Environmental > Terrestrial > Soil > Wetlands > Peat | place...
GCGGCCGCTCCTCCTGCGACCGCCGCGCCTCCACCCATCACCACTGTGCCGCCCGCCCCGCCCGCGCCCGCCGAGCCGCCCGCTCCGCCTGCGGAGCAAAAAGCCAGCGACCCGTTCGCGTATGCAGATTTCACGTGGCTCAACGGCACCAGCCGCCAGCACAAGAACCTCCTCGATTCACCGATCTCCACCGGTGAGGTCATCATCGACGCCAACTACGCTCTGTCGAACCAAATGCCGATCGACAATACGATCGTCGGTTCGACGTCGATTTCGCGCGCCAACGAGCTCACGCTCGCGTTCCTCGGCTTCGGGGGCGACTTCCACTACGAGCACGCGCGCGCGCGCATGATGACCCAGTTCGGCATCCGCTCGGTCCAGATCCCGCGCAACGACTTCAGCAGTTTCCGCGGTCAGTTCGACCTGCAGAACGCGCTCCGATACATCAGCGAGATGAATGGGGGTTACCACTGGGACGTGCTTCACGGCATCAACATCGATGCGGGGATCTTCATGTCGTACGTGGGTCTGTTCTCGTACACGGCTTACGAGAACTGGATGTATTTGCCGTCCTACACGTCGGACAACACCCCATGGTTCTTCAACGGGATTCGCATCCAGATCTTCCCCACCGATACGCTCAAGATCGAGCCATGGATCATCAACGGCTGGCAGACGTACGGCAAGTTCAACGAACTGCCCGGATTCGGAAGTCAGATCCTGTTCCGCCCCGTCGAGTGGATTTCGGTTCTTTCGAACGACTACGTCGGGTGGGACAATCAGGACCTTCCCGGGAACTTCCGCTTTCACAGCGATAACAGCTTCACCGTCAGCTACTATCATAACCCGAACACGTTCATCAAACGGGTGGCTTCCTCGTATACGTTCGACATCGGCGGCGAGTTCGGAGACGGTGTTTCATTCAGCGGTCCTGGCACGGAAGGACACTGCACTCCCGCGACGCCCTGTGCCGCGCGCTTCGTGAGCGGCATGATGTATCACCGGATGTGGTTCAGCGACCAGTTCGCCATCACCGTGGGCGGGGGCTACATGAACAACCCGAGCCGCTATCTCGTGCTCACGCCGACCGGCAACGCGTCGCCGATCCCCCAGCCCGAAAGCACGCAGGGAATTCAATACGTCGCGCCGAGCAATCCGTACGATGAGAACTTCGGCACCAAGTTCGCGGCGTGGGACGCCGAGGGCGGGTTCCAGTTCATGCCGACCGAGCAATTCACCTTCGACATGGAATTCAACTACCGCGGGTCGAGCGTGCCGTATTTCGCGGGACACGGCGGCGTCACATCGCCCGACGGGTACATCACCACTGCCATTCCACCGGGGTGGAGGGCCGACCTCGTCAAGTCCCAAGACCTGATCATCGCCGCCTGGCTGGTCCGCTTTTAGTAGGGCAGGCGCCCAACCTCCGGAGCACGACCATGAAGACTTCAACGTTCGAAAAAAGGATTCCCATGTTGCGCCGCGCCTGCGTCCTCGCCGTTCTGCTGCTCTCTGGGCTCACGTACACACCGGGATGCGGCTTCATTGGAGGGTTCAGCGACGAGAACACGCCCGAGGGCGATCGCTGCAACCCCTATACGAGCCATAACCCGTGCAAGCAAGGAGCGTTTTGTTCGGGCTACCCGCCGTCGGCCCCTGACCAGTTTCAGCCTTTCATCCTCATCCCGTTCTGTCCCGAGGATTACTGCTGCTCGGCGACGGCCGCGGCGGACGGCACCCTTACCATCACCAGCTTCGATCCGAACTGCCAGCCCGGGTGCAACGGGGGGGCAGCGGCGATGTGCTCAGCCACCATGGATCCCGGGGCGTGCCTCTTCGCGGATGGCGGGACGCTCGCCGCATCGCTGGCGGCCGACAACGGCAGCCCGCCAGGATCCCAACTGTTGCCCAGCACCAGCACTACGAGCAGCAGTAGCAGCTCCGCCACGACGACCCAGGACGCGGGGGAAGTCGAGGACGCGGCCTCGCCGTCCGAGGCGGCCGCGGACGCCGGCACGGAATGAGCGTGCCCGGGGGCATGAAGCGAGCGGACGCTCGCCGGACTACGTGGCCAAAATGTCGTTGATTGGACCGTTGACCAGGGAGTTGAATCCGCTCCAGTTGGAGCCGTAGCCCGCTTGCAACTGAGTCGTGCTCACGCCCATGATGTTGGCGATCGTGACGAGCAGATCGTTGTGGCAGCGAATGCCGATTTGGTTGTTGTTTTGGGAATAGCCACCGAGGTTCAGCGGGAAGCGCACGAGCAGCCCGTTGGTCGCCGTGCACTTGAGCTTTCCGCCCGCGCCGCCGATGAGGACGAAGGGCGTGTCGTCGTGGTTGTGGGCAGCGCCCATGTCGATCTCACTGCCCCAGCAGATCAGCGATTGGTCCAGCAGCGAGCTGCCACCTCCCACACCGACTTGGCTGAACGTGTACGCCAAATTCGCGATCTGCTGTGCGTACCAGCTCTCGATATCCATCAGCTGCTGCGGATACAGAGACGATACGTTCGACGCTTCGTCGTAAATGTCGGCGACCGTCGGTAGCGGCTCGAGCCCCGAGAACAACGCGCCCGGAAACGAGGGAGTTTGATGAGAATAGATGTGGTGTGTCTGCGTCTGTGACGACCCGAGCCAGCTGAACGTCACCGGGCTCAACGCTTGCGAGTACTGGAGGCTCGCAACTCGGGTCAAGTTGCATGCCAACGTCATCGCCAAGATGTTCGGCATCATCTGCGCGTAAAGCGGAAACGGATCCGTCCCCGCGGCCCCGCCGGCGTCCCCAGCAGCACCCGCATCACCGGCCGAGGGAGGCGTGCACATCGCGGCCTGGGCTGCCGCTGCCTGCAACTGATTGAGAATGGTGTTCCAGAGGGCCTGGAGGTTCTGGAGCTGCTGCCGGTCTTCCGTGCACAAGCGCGATTGCAACCTCGTCAAGTCCGCGTTGACGTGGTTCCAGACCTGTTGCCGGATGAACATCGTCTTGTTCGGGCCGGAAGCGGCGCTGCTCCCCATCATCGTCGTCGGAAAGAGCTTGGCGATCGTGCCGGCCGGCGTCGTTGCGATCGGGTCGACCCAATTGCCATTCAAATCGTAGATCATGCGGTTGTCGACGCTGCGCGACTGCGAAAAGTCCGCACTGCTTTGGACGACCATCGCGATGCTGGAGTACGGGGTGCCTGTGTTGAGCTGGCTCGCGATCACCTGGTCGATGCTCGGCCCCGGAGACGCCTGCGACCCGATGCCTGGGACCAGACCCGTCCACAGCGCTGACATCCCCGTTTCATGAGTTCCTGCGTCGCCTGCCTTGTTGAACAAGCCGTCGAGCACGGTCACGTACTTCGTGAGATCCGCGCCGGTCGGACCCGCGCTCGCAAAGGCCGATAGTGTCGGCCGGAACTGAAGCGGTCCGGTGGTCACGCTCGTCGCCGTCGGCGCGAGGCTCGTAGGAGGGGCGCCCTGGGCACCCCACCGGTACCGAATGCACCCGTTCGCACTGAACAAGAGCACGAGATAGATGGGGCTCGTTCCGCTCGCCTGGGCATAACTCGGCACGCCGCGCAAGAACGGATAGGTCAAGGCGCTTGCGCCCACGAGCCTCAAGAAACGGCGGCGATGAAGTGCAACGCGGTTCATTGGCACTCACTCCCCGCCACTTCGACGGATCGATTCGTGAAAGCATCACTGGTTGCAATGGCCAGCATGAGCGACTGCACGTTCAGGTTGTTCGACGTGAACGCGTTGAGGATCGCCTGTGCGGAGCAGGCGTCGTCCGGGGTTTCGACGCGACTCAACGCGTAGCGGAATTCCTGCAGCGCGAAACACTCCTGGGTCTGGGTCGCTGCAGCGAGCTTCGTGACGAGATCGCTCACGTTCATGAATGTCGTCTGAAAGCCGTTCGTGTCGACCATGGTATCGGCGTTGATGGTTCCGCTTGCATCGATGGGCGGAAAGGTCCCCGAGAATCCGTTGGCGTCCGTGCTCTGGTATGCGCCCGTTGCGTCGAAGTTGCCGAAACCGACTCCCATGGGGTCCATGTATTGGTGGCAGCCCAGGCATGAGCCCTGCGCATGCGCCAGCAGGAGCGAACGGGTCGTGCCGCCATCGGGCACGGTCGTCGGGGGCGGCGGGACACCGGGCGGCGGCGGTTGTATCGGGTCGCAGAGGACGTTTTCGCGGACCAGTAACCCGCGCAAAACGAACGAGGGCAGCGTCGAGTGCGCCTGCGTCGCCATTACGGCGCCCGTCGTCAGAATGCCGGGCCGGTTGGGAACCGACGTTTGCGTGAAGGTGTTGTGAGACACGGCGGGGTCATTCACCATGACCTGGGGCGCACCACTGGCCGCCGTCGCGTTGTAAAAGCTCTGCAGGTCCTGGTTGGCGTACGTCGACGTGCCGGTGAGCAGGCCGGTCAGGGTTCCGTTCTGGGCAAGGACGGCCTGCGAAAAGTCGAGGCGGGTTTCGTCCTCCATGGCGGGCGGCAGGGTGTTGAACTGGGCATTGAAATTCGCGAATTGCGAGTCCTTCGCCTGAATCGCCGTCAAGAGCCCCATCCACTGGTTGGTGAAGTCGTCCAGGGCACCTTGCGCGTAGAGCACTCCGGCCGGCTCTATCGTCGAGGGGATCGTCGCCGCAAGCATGCGCGTCGCCTGCGCCTGAATCTGTGCAGGGGTGGAGAGTTGCCCGTCCGCGGCGGCGGTCATGAGAGTGGCATCGGGCACGGAGCGCCAGAGAAAGAGCGCCAGCCGAGTGGCGAGCTCGTAGGGAGAGAGAGGGATCGTGCTGCCTGTCGGCGTCCCGCTCCCGAACTCGAGCACGTAAAGGAAGCGCGGCGATTCGAGCACGGCGGTGATGATGGCCTGGATTCCCGTCGGCCAATCGAACTGGGCCTTCACCGTCGAATACAGCGAGAAAAGCCCCGAGGCCTCGGTCGAGTCGAGCTGCCCGCGGTACGCGCGGTTGGCCCAGGTGTTGATGAAGTCCGTCGCGCAAGCGTCGGTCTGCGCGAGCGTCCCCTCCGAAACGCAAGACGCGATTCCTTGCATGATGATGTTTTGCAGGCGGCCCGCACTCGAGGTGTCCGCCACGGCGGCCTGGGCCAGCGATTCCGCGGCGAGCAGATAATCCTCCACGGAGACCGCGCTCGGCTCGGCGTATGTATTGGCTTGAAAGTTGATTCCGTAGACGAACGGGCTTTCCGGTGGGAATCCGAATGTCGTCGCCGGCTGCGAGGTGTCGCCGAGCAGGTCGCGGACCATGTTGTTGTACTCGATGCGCGAGATCCGGCGCATCGGCGACCAATCGACCGTCGGTTGCCCCGCCGCGCAGGTCTCGGTGAAGAGGCCCGTGTTCTGCGGCTCCGGCGCATGCAGGGGGGAGGAGGTTCCGCCATCCAAGCTTGCGCCACCGCCGCCGCTGCCTCCGTCGGTCTCCTCGACGCTGGGGGGCGCCGACGCCATGCTCCGGGCGCAACCCGCCCCGATCGCTGCAAGCATCGCAATCGGCAACCCGACGAACACCGCGACTGTCGGGGCCGCTCGGAGCACGCGCCGGACGTTCAACCTTTCCGGCTTCGTCGGACCCAGTTTGAGTGCGGTTCCCATCGTCCAGGTAATGGCCGGTTATCGCTCGACTTGTCCGCTCATCTCCGCATGGCGCGGTGGAAATCCCGCGCGACAAGCCGTGGGAAGGGGCCCCCTGACACCGAACCATCCGAGATTGTTGGCATTTGTCTCAGGCTCCGGCCCCCTGCGCCCGAGGCGGGAAGTGGATCCAATGGTGTCATGCGGCGCCTCGCGCGACGCTTACGAGACGCGGAGCGAGGGTAGGCTAAAGTGGGGACAAAGGCTACCATTGCCGGCTGCACGTCGTAAACGACGGTTCCCTGTGCGCAAAGACCGTGGCGTGGGTTGCCTTCGGTGGCTCGTGCAAGAAAGCGAGATCCCGCGCTTCTCCGGCGAAGCCGCGACGCTTCTCCGTGTCGGGTACGCCCCTTGCGATGCCCTGACGTCATGACCTGTCAAAGCCTGAAAGGTGGCTTTTCGCGCTGGCTCCTGGCGCCGGCTCTCTGCGTCACTCTCGTCGGGTGTCGCACGACGACCTTCGTCGATGGCTCCGAAACGACGGCTCTCAGGTTCGCCGGTCGCTCCAATGACCTGGTGATCAAGACGGACGAAGGCCGCCAAGTTCATGTCGGCAAAGAAAGCAGGCTGAGCTTCCTTCTCCAGGACGGCTCGTGGACCGCACCCATCGACGGTCGCGACCTCTGTGTCAGTGAGCAGGCCCTGGCGCGATGTGCAGAGGATGGCCCGCCCGGGCCTTCGGCGAGGTGGGCCGATGTTCGAGGCGTCGAGGTCGACAATTTCGACGGGGCGAAGACCTTCGGCACAGTCGTGCTTGTAACCGCGCTTGTCGCCGTCGTGGTGGTGGTGGTCGTGCTTGCGGCGAATGGTGGGGGTGGTGGCCTGCATCTGGGAGGCGGAGGTCTGGGAGGCGGAGGTGGTCGCCTGGCGGGAGGAGGCGGTGGGCACGCCATGGCGGGCAGCCTGCACGCCTCGGGCGGGCACGTGAGCACCGTGTCGCCCGGGAAAGTTGGTCGGCCCGGCGAGGACCTGTGGCGACAGGACTGGGACGGCGCCGACGACGATCGCAAGCGGGCACGGGTCGTCCCTGTCCCTCTCGAGGGGGCCGCGCCCCTGGGGCCGGTCCTTCCCCTCTTCAAGCGTTCCGCCCGGCAACACGGTGGTGCGACCCGGGGCTCCGACTCGTCGTAACGGCGCGCTTTTCTCGGGGCCCGCTGCAGCGCATCGCAGACGCCGCGGGCTAGAGATCGAGGTCGACGTCTTCCGCCGGTTGCGAGCAGCACGTCAGCGCGTTGCCATCGGCGGGTGGCTCGAGCGGCTCCGGAAGATAGGTGACGCGGCCGGAAATGAGCCCCGTCTCGCACGTGTGGCAAACGCCCGTGCGACACGCCCACCGGACGGGCACGTCGCAGGCTTCGGCCAGCTCGAGGAGGCTGCGGCATGCCGGGTCCCAGCGGACCGTCAGCCCGCTGCGCGCGAACGACACGCTCGGGCCCGGGCCGGCTGCACCGGCAGGAGGATGCGGAGCGCGTACCGGCGCCCCGATGACACCGGGAGTCATCGATTCGCCTGGCCCGAACACCTCGGTATGCACACGCTGCGAAGGAGCGCCCCACGCCACGAGCGCTGCGGTCAGGTCGTGAAGGAACGATGCCGGCCCACACAAATAGAAGTCCGCGTCGCGCGGCACGCCGAGCTGGTCGAGCATCGGCACCTGGATGTGCCCCGAGCTGTCGAAGTCGCGCCCCTGCCGGTCCTGGGACCGTGGTCGGCTGTATGCGACAAAGCTGCGGCTGTCGGGGATCGCTCGGAGTACCTCCCGCGACTCATTCGCGAATGGATGCTCGGTGGAGTCGCGGGCACCGTACAGCCACCACACCTTGGGCGGCGATGGTTCCTTCGCGAGTGCGTGCAAGATCGCCAGCACGGGCGTCACGCCTACGCCCGCGCTGAGCAACACGACCGAGCGCTCTCGCGTTCCGAGCGTTCCGAGCGTTCCGAGCGTTCCGAGCGTTCCGAGCGTTCCGAGCGTGAAGCTGCCCCGCGGCGCGCTCACGTCCAGCAAGTCGCCCACGTGAACACGACCGTGCAAGTAGGAGCTCGCCGCGCCATGAGGCTCGAGCTTCACGCTGATACGGTACTGCGCCTGCCCCGGCGTGCTCGACAGTGAGTAGCTTCGCAGGAGCGGAGGGCCCTCCCGCGCGGGCCGCATGCGGACCACGACGAACTGGCCGGGCAACGCGGTGGTAAGCGGCGTTTTGTCGGTCGGCTCCAGGACGAAGGAAGTCACGCTGGCGCTTTCGCGGCTGATTCGCGCCACCCGAAGCGGGCGGAACCCCGGCGCCGCGGTGGGTCCGGCGCCAGCGAGTGCCGGATTTCCATGGATGGGGTGTCCGTTCGCCGTTGCATCGAGCAGCTCCTGGAACGATGCCCGCCACCCCTGGCTCAGCGCGGGGATGCGTAGCGCACGTTCGAGCTGCGGTCGGGGATGGCCCGGCAGGTACAGCAGGGCGTTCACCTCGGTCACGGTCATCCGTTCGGGCCCCTCGGCCACCTTCGCGACCTCATCGTCCGCCCCGATCTCGCCTTCCTCGAGCACGCGCAGATAGAATCCCGGTTTGCCGTGCCGCGTGAGCAGCGACGCCATCGCAGGTTCATCCATGCGGATGCCGATGCGGTAGCAGGTGACGCGCGGCTGGGTGACCTCGAAGAGCGCGCTTCCGATGCGGTAACGGTCGCCGATGCAGACTTCGTCGTCCGATAGGCCCTCGACCGTGAGGTTGTCTCCAAACTGGCCATAGACGAAGTCGCGGCGATGGAGTTCTTTCTCCCAGTAGCGATAGGAATCGATCTGGTAGACGTACACGGCGCGCTGCTCGCCCCCGTGGCCGAGCAGGTCCCCCTGCTTGTCGCCGTCGATGTTGAGCTTACGCACCGTCCGGCGGCCCGGAACCGACTGCTTCCATACGGAAGTACGTACCGTCTTGCCGTGCCACTCGACGTCGCGCGGAAGACCGACGTTGACCGAGAGCAGCTTGGCCACGGTTTCGGCTAAGCGCGTCCCAGGCCCCGCGGCACTCGACTCAGCGCTTCTCGGGTTCGGGTGGCGTTTCGCGCCAGCGCGCGCGCCAGGCAGGGGCGTCGAACGGGTCGGCAAAGTACTGAATCTCGTGGGCAACCTTTCCTTCACGGAATTCCATGATGCTGACCGTCGGGACCGGGCGCTCGTCGTAAAAGATCACGTACTCGATGACCCACAGCTCGCCGGAGCCGAGCGTTCGTCGGATTTCGAAACGACGCCTCGCTGGGTTGTTCCCCCGGGACTCGAGCACGTTCCGACGACCTCGGAAGTGTTCCCGCGACTGCGGATACTCGAGCTCGACGTCGTCGCGGTAGATGTCGCCCTCTGCCGCATCGTCTCCGGCATTGGATGCGGCCCAGTGCCGATCGAGCGACGCCCGGATCTCGGCGTCTGACGTATTCGCTGTCATGCTCGCCTCACCATGCGTGATGTGTGCCGTCGCCGCGTCCAGCCGACGGGCGCCTCAGGGGACGAGCACAATCTTTCCGAGCGCGTGACGCTGTTCGAGGTCACGGAAGGCGGCCTGGACCGAGGTCAGTGGATAGACCCTGGCGATCGGGACCTCGAGGCGCTCGCTTGCGACCATCTGCACCAGCTCGTCCAGGACGTCGCTGCTTGCCGCCGCCGCATTCCCCTCCGCCTTTACCCCGTACTTCTCTGCGGCCGCGAAGTCGACGATCGTGTCGATGCGGTTCCGCTCGACGCCGAGAGCGAGAGCCAGCTTTACGTAGTCTGCGCCGAAGGTGTCGACGAATGCATTGATGCGGCCCTCCGATGCGGTTCGGATACGGTCGGCGACTCCTTCGCCATAACTGACTGCGACGACCCCGTGACGGGACAGCCAGGCGTGGTGTGTCTCGCTTGCCAATCCGATGACCCGGGCTCCCGCGTTGCGCGCAAGCTGTACGGCCAAGGAGCCGACGCCGCCCGCCGCCCCGGACACGACGACTGTATCTCCGGACTGGAGCGAGACGGCGCGGACAGCCGCGTACGCGGTCGTGCCCGCCACGAACAGTGACCCGGCGACCTCCCAGGCCACGTTTTTCGGCTTCCGCACAAGATTGGCCACGTCGACGAGCACGAACTCGGCATGGCTGGCGCGGTTGTTCGTGAAGCCCAGCACTTCGTCTCCGACCTGGAAGTCCCGCGCTTCCTTGCCGAGCTCGGCGACGATGCCCGCGAGGTCGCTGCCCTGGCCCGAAGGAAACGTCGCTGGCCAGCGTCTTGCGAAAAGTCCTTTTCGGATTGCGGCCTCCCCGGGATTGATGCCCGCCGCCTTGATACGGACGAGCACTTGACCCGCGCCCGGCAGGGGCCGGTCCACCTCGACGACGCGCAGGACGTCGATCCCCCCGTATTCTCCAAATCGGACCGCCTTGGGCATGGCCAAGCCTCCTACTATCCCGCGCGCCTCGGCTGCTCGGGACCACCGGAGCTCGCAGCGTACCTCGCGGCGCTGCCGGACGCCTGTTGCTCGTGCGTGGGATGTCCACGGTCGTGGCCGCTACACCAGGGGTCGGCCCCTTCAGCGCCAGAGCGTGCCCACAGCTGATTGCAGGAGGGTGTAGAAGGAAGGCAGGTGGCGCATTAGGTTCGGCAAGCACGGGATGGATCACGCCAGCGTCCTCGTCACGGGTTCGACCCAGGGCATCGGCCTTCTCTCAGCGGAGATCCTGGCCGGGGAGGGTCACGTCGTCACGTTGCACGCGCGAAACGAGTCGCGCGCCGCCGATGGACGCGCGGCCCTGCCCTCGGCGCGCGGTGTCGTTGTCGGCGACCTGTCCACGATCGCGGGAGCGCGCCGGGTTGCGGAGGAGGCGAACGCGCTCGGTCGCTTCGACGCCGTGATCCACAACGCAGGGATCGGCCCGGGGGACGGGCATCGCGTGGAGCCCGCTAAGGGGCTGCAGGCGATCTTCGCCGTGAACGTGCTCGCGCCTTACATCCTCACGGCGCTGATGAGTCGCCCCCGGAGGCTCGTCTATCTCACGTCAGGCATGCACCGCAGCGGAAGCCCGGACCTCTCCGACGCCCAGTGGACGAAACGCCCGTGGAACGGCTGGCACGCTTACTCCGAGAGCAAGCTGTTCGACGTGGTGCTTGCCTTCGCGGTTGCGCGCCTCTGGCCTGACGTCCTTTCGAATGCCGTCGAGCCGGGGTGGGTGCCGACAAGGATGGGCGGCCAGGGCGCTCCCGATGACCTGCACCTCGGCGCCGTCACTCAGGCGTGGCTCGCGACGAGCGACGAGCCTGGGGCGACTGTAACCGGCTGCTGTTTCTTCCATCAGCGGGAGCGCGACGTCCATCCCGCTGCGCGCGACGTGCGTGTACAGGACGAGCTCCTTCGCTATTGCGAGTCGGTCAGCGGCGTGACCCTTCCGCGCGAGCGGTAGCGTCAGGTACACGTTCCCGCGCTGCAGACCAAGTTGGTGCCGCACACGGTGCCGTTGGTCGCGTCGACCCCCGTGTCCGAGCAGACGGCAACGCCCGTCGAGCACGACGTCTCGCCGACATGGCAAGGATTGGTGCTGGGCACACAGCTCAGCCCGGCGGCGCATGCCACGCACGCGCCGTTGTTGCAGACCAAGTTGGTGCCGCACACGGTGCCGTTGGTCGCGTCGACCCCCGTGTCCGAGCAGACGGCAACGCCCGTCGAGCAC
>Ga0187782_10003749_pt1 | contig 11319 bp, 7 predicted proteins | sample 0715_SJ02_MP15_2_FD_132454 | JGI IMG/M metagenome (GOLD analysis project Ga0187782, IMG submission 132454) | Tropical peat soil microbial communities from peatlands in Department of Meta, Colombia - 0715_SJ02_MP15_20_MG | ecosystem: Environmental > Terrestrial > Soil > Wetlands > Peat | place...
CGCGTGATTGGCGCAGCGCATCGTGTAAGGCACGGCCAAGCCCGCCCCGTAGCCTAGCGCCAGCACCGCCGCCACCGTATCGCCCGCGCCAGAGACATCGAACACTTCACGCGCGAATGTCGGGAGATGAATCGTTCGTCCGTCGCGCCCGATATAGGACATGCCATGTTCGGAGCGAGTGACTATGATCGATGAGCCGGTCGCTTCGACCGCCCGACGCCCGGCCGCCTCGCACTCCGCGTCGCTGCTGAGCGGCATGGCGGTCGCGGCGGCGAGTTCCGCGCGGTTCGGCTTGATGACAGTCGCGCCGGAATAGACGCTCAGATCCGGGTGTTTTGGGTCAACGATGCTCGGAAGCCCGCTCGCGTTGGCCAAATCAAGCACGCGTCTGAGGACCGGCAATGCGCAGACGCCTTTCGAGTAGTCAGATATCAGCACAACGTCGCAATCGCCGAGCGCGCGCTCGGCGGCTGCCACAAGCGCGTCACAAACCGCCGGCGAAAAGGGAGCGGGGTCCTCGTCGTCGATGCGAAGCAGTTGGTGGCGGCCGGACATTACCCTGGTTTTCGTGATCGTCGGACGTCCCGGCGCCACAACCATGGAGGACACGTCGACTGCCACGAGGCTTTCCGTCAGCGCGCGCAAGCACGCCGCCGCCTTGTCGTCGCCCACTACGCCGACGAGCCGCGTCTTGCCGCCAAGCGCTGAGATATTTGCCGCCACGTTCGCCGCGCCGCCAGTGACGAAGCGCTCGCTGCGCTTGTGGACAACCGGAACGGGCGCCTCTGGCGAGACGCGCGTCACAGCTCCTTCAAGATAAGTGTCGAGGATCAGATCACCGAGAACAAGGACGCGGACATTTTCGAAGCCGAGCGTGCTCCTGCCTCTTTCGCCAAGTCTTGGGCGGGGTGATCGCTCGGGGGCGGGCGGCTTGCGGAAAACAGCGTCCGTTGCTCTCGTGAGCGTCATTGGTTCCAAGTTCTCTCCTCGGTCGGCGATAAACTGGCTTCGGCGGCAAGAATCAAGCGCGCCCCGTCTCCCGAGCGGCTACCGTGCTACGGCCGCGGCGTGGCGCCGAAATCTGGCCGCAGTTGGGCCCCGACGGCATTCCGCTTCCAGCCCAAATTCAGTGCGCATTGTCGCCACGGCCGGTGATCAGATATCATGCTGCCTGTCGCGGGCCGCTTCGCCGCGGGCGCCGGGGTCGGCGTTTGGCGCGTAACTTACTGAAAGCAATCGCTTTTGACGAATCAAGCCGGTATCCGAGGTCAGGACGAGATCCGTTACATCCCGGGCCCTCGCCCTTCCGCGCGAGGGCGGGGGCTTCGCGCAAGGCTCGCAGCACTGTCGGCGCGCCTGCGCGAGGTTCGTCTGCAGTTTGTCGTGCTCGTGGCGATCCCGACGATTCTCGCTTCGACTTATTACGGCTTGATCGCGAGCGACCGCTACGTCTCGCACGTCCAATACCTAGTGCGCGGGGTGAATACGCGGCAGGCTGGGGGGCTCGGCGCGCTCCTAACGACGATCGGGATTTCACGCACTGCGGACGACACCTCGGCCGTCCAGGCTTTCATCCAATCACGCGCAGCAATCGAAAAACTCAACGAGATGATGAACTTGCGGGAAATTTACGGGTCGCCGGGCGCGGACTTTCTCGCTCGCTACCCGCGCCCCTGGGAGACTGACAATTTCGAGCGCCTCTACTGGCGCACCCAATCTTACATCTCGGTTCTGCAGGATCAGGCGACCGGCATCACATCGCTGGATGTGCAAGCGTTTCGTCCCGAGGACGCAAGGCGAGTCGCCGCGGCGTTGCTCAAGCTGGCCGAAGACATGGTCAACAAGATGAACGAGCGCGCGGAGGCGGACGCGGTGACGACCGCGGAGCGTGAACTCGAGCGCGCTCGAGACGCCGTCGTCGCGGCGCAAACCGATTTGACGAATTTCCGCAACCAGGAACTGCTGGTCGATCCTTCGAACTTCGCGCGCGTGCTCTTGGAGGGCATCGGCGAATTGTCGCTCGAGCGCGCTCAGACTCAGGCGGAGATCGATGAAAAGGCGAGCTTGTCGCCCAATAGCCCGGCTCTGCCGCCCTTGCAGGCGAAGGTCGACGCCTTGACCCAGAAGATTTTCGACGAGCGCAAGAAGCTCGCTGGCGACGACGCAGCGCTGGCTGACAAGGTGTCGAGCTACGAGAGGCTGACGCTGCTGCGCGACCTCGCCGACAAACGCTATGGCAACGCGCTGGCGGCGCTTCGCTCGGCGCAGTTGGATGCGCAGCGCCAGAACGTCTACATTGAGGAGATGGTGCCGCCCAATCTGCCCGACGAGTCGACCGAGCCGCAGCGTCTGCGCATGATTGCGACGGTCTTTGTTCTGTCCTTTGCGGTCTTCGCCGTTTTCTGGATCATCACGGTCGGTTCGAAGGACCACGCGCAGTGACGCAGGCCCTTCTCCATACGCCTTCTGGGACGCGGCAGGGGTTCTTGGCCTCGCTCCGCCTTAATCTACGCATCATCGGCGCCTTGATGATGCGAGAGGGATCGACCCGATACGGCCACGAGAATTTGGGGTTCTTTTGGGTCATGGGCGAACCCCTCGTTCTCACCTCCGGCGTGATGGGATTGTGGACGCTCACCGGCGCGACGCATGGCCACAGCGTCGGCGTCGTGCCTTTTGCGCTCACCGGCTACACCATGCTGACGCTCTGGCGCCACCAGACCAACAAGGCCGTTCACGCAATCCGCCACAACAGCGGCCTGCTCTTTCACCGCAATGTTCGCGTGCTCGACGTGATGCTGGCGCGGGGATTGCTGGAATTTGTCGGCATTCTGGCCGCGTTCTTCATCGCCTGGACGCCTCTTGCGCTCTTAGGCCTCGTGGATCCCATGACCGACCCGCTGCTCGCGCTCACAGCTTATGTGCTGCACGCGTGGTTTGCGTTTTCGTTCGGCTGCATCATCGCCGCGCTCAGCGAGATGTGGGCGCCGATGGAGCAGTTCATTCAGCCGATCCTTTATCTGACGCTGCCGCTGACCGGCGCCTTCTCGATGGCGGCGTGGCTGCCGCAGCGTTGGCGCGAACTGCTCTTGTATTCGCCAATCGCCAATACGCAGGAGATGTTCCGCGCAGGGATCTTCCCGCCGGACACAGTCACCTACTACTATCCGACATATGTCGTGATTTGCGCGCTCGTAACGACGGCGATCGCGTTCCCCCTCGTGCAATACTCGCAACGACACGTCTCGTTCTCATGAGCCAGCCGACCAAAACGCTCGAGACGCGGGACGATTCCAAGGTCTCGCCGCCCCCGCGAATCCAACAGGTCGCGCTGAGATCCGTGCGCGCGCCTGGCGAGCTAATCGGCCTCGATTGGAGCGAAGCCGAGGCGCCGCAGACGCGCGTGGGGTTCTGGCGCCGGCACTGGCTCTTTTTCGCCGTCGTCGTTCTTCCGGTCGTGGCCGCAATCCTCTACTTTTGCTTCCTCGCGTCCGACCGCTACGTCTCGGAGGCGCAATTCCTCGTCCGCACGGCGTCGCAAAGCGAATCGGCCAATTTGGCGGCCTTCATGCAAAATCAGAAGATCTCGCGCGCCAGCGACGAGACGTTCGCCGTCGCTCAATATCTCGTTTCACGGGATGCGTTCCGCTCTCTGGTCGATCACGACGGGTTGCGTTCGGTCCTCTCTGGCCCGGGCGCCGATTTCATGTGGCGCTTTCCGAACTTCTATTCCCGCGACACATTGGAGTCGCTTTATCGACACTTCTTGAGCTTCGTGGAGGTGAGGGTCGACTCTGAGTCCGGCATCGCGACGCTTCGCGTCAGCGCCTTCACGCCCGCGGATTCGCAGATGCTCGCCAAGGCGCTGCTCGACAACGCTGACGCTCTGGTCAACCAGCTCAATACGCGTCTCTTCGATGACTCGCTTAGGCTCGCCCAGAAGTTCGTCGATGAAGAGCGCGCAAAGCTCGACGACGTCGAGACCCGTCTGACGGCATTTCGGAACGCGCAAAATGTGATTGATCCTGGCAAAGAGTCGACCGCCGCGCTGGAGCAGCTTGGCAAGATGATGTCGGACCTTATGCAGGCCGAGAGCGCCCTAAGCCAAGAGATCTCGGAGGCGCCCCAGAGCCCGCACATCCAAGCGATGAAGGACAACGTCCAGGCGCTGCAAGGGCAGGTCGCCGATATGCGAGCCAAGATCTCCGGCGACCAGAGTTCGCTCGCCGGAAAGCTTGCGCAATTCGATCAGCTGATGCTCGATCGCGAGCTCGCGGCGCGCGGCCTCGGCGCCGCTGAGGCGCGGCTGATCACCGCGCGACAGGACCTCGAGCAGAAGCAGTTCTATCTGCAAACCGTCGTCGAGCCCGGGTTGCCCGATCAACCGGGGTATCCTCTACGGGCGCTCGACGTCGCCATCGTCTTCGGGATTTCGATGTGCGCATTCGGCGTTTTGCGCGTGCTCCTGCACAACGTCGCCGAGCACTATACATGAGCGAGGCGCAAGAGCTGGCGCGGGCGGCGGACCGCGTCGACCCTCCTGCGAGCATCATTCCGGCCAACGAGACCGCCGCGTCGACGCCGCGCAGACGGGGCCGCGCCATTCGGCTAGACAACGTCGTGAAGGACTACCACACGGCGATCGGGGTTAGGCGCATTCTCGACGGCATCTCCTTCTCGATTAGCGCCGGCGAGAAAATCGCCGTTCTCGGCAAGAACGGCGCCGGAAAGTCGACGCTCGTTCGCCTGCTTGGCGGGGTGGAGCCGCCGACGTCGGGCACGATCTCCCGCGACCTATTCATGTCGTGGCCGATCGCGTTCGCGGGCGGCTTCGAAGTCAACATGAGCGGCTACGACAACATCCGCTTCATCGCGCGCGTCTATAACGTGCCCATTCAAGACGCGGTGGCCTTTGTCGACGACTTCGCCGAGCTTGGCCGCCTGCTCTATCTTCCCGTGAAGACCTACTCCTCCGGCATGCGCGCTAGGCTCGCGTTTGCGCTGACGCTCGCGGTCGACTTCGAGTGCTTTCTCATCGACGAGGTGATCGCGGTCGGCGACGCGCGCTTCCATCAGAAATGCTTCGACGCGCTTTTCGTGCGCCGCAAGCACTGTGCGATGATCCTCGTCAGCCACGACACGAACATCATCCGGCAATATTGCAGTAAAGCGCTTGTTTTGAAGTCGGGACGCGGGGTCGTGCTCGACGACCTTGGGCTGGCCATCGACATTTATCAAACTCTTTGAAGCCTTGCGGTCCGGGCCGAACGCACGGTAGTTGGCGCGTCGAGCCGGCGACTTGAACGCGCGGCGATGGGCGGCGGGGCGGACGCAATGAAGCTCGCGGTTGTCGGTCTGGGAAAGCTTGGATCGCCTCTGGCGGCGGTGCTGGCAAGCGCCGGACATGAGGTCGTCGGCGTAGACATGAACCCAGAACTCGTTGCGGCTGTTAATGCCGGTCGCCCCCCAGTGCAGGAGCCTGATCTGGCTGAGGTCATGTCGAACGCCGGTGGCAGGCTCCGCGCGACCACTAACTATCGCGATGCAATCCCCGGATCCGAGGTCTCTTTCGTAATCGTTCCGACGCCTTCGGATCGGAGGGGCCTGTTTTCCAACCAGTGGGTCGTCCGGGCGGCCGCCGAGATCGGCGAGGTTCTCAAGGAGACTGACCACTACCATGTCGTCAACGTCACCAGCACCGTGATGCCCGGATCAACGGGCGGAGAAATTCGCGCTGCGTTGGAAGCGGCGAGCGGTCGGAAAGTCGGAGTTGACGTCGGGCTCACGTACAACCCGGAATTCATTGCGCTCGGCAGCGTCGTACGCGATCTTCTGCGCCCCGACATGCTCCTCATCGGCGAGAGCGACCGGCGCGCGGGCGATCGCTTGGAGGCCGTTTATCGCGCCTTCTTGGACGAGCGGACCCCTGTCCAACGCATGAATTGGGTCAATGCGGAGATCGCCAAGATTTCGGTCAACACATTCGTGACGACGAAAATCAGTTACGCGAACATGCTCGCCGAACTCTGCGAGAAAATTCCGGAAGCTGACGTCGACGTCGTGACCGAGGCCTTGGGGAAAGATACGCGCATCGGGCCTAAATATTTGAAAGGCGGGCTTGGCTACGGCGGGCCATGCTTTCCGCGCGACAATGTGGCCTGGGCGGCGCTGGCCCGCTCGCTCGGCTCGGCCGCCGAACTTGCAGAGGCCACCGACGCCGTCAATCGACGGCAATCGGAGCGCATGGTCTCGCTGGTGTGTCGGCTTGCGCCAAAAGGCGGGTCGGTTGCGGTGCTCGGACTCGCGTACAAGCCCAACACGCCAGTGATCGAGGAGAGCCAAGGCCTCGAAATCGCGAAACGGCTAGGCGAGAACGGATTCGCGGTCGTCGCGCACGACGCCACGGCCGCCGAAGCGGCAAGCTTGGCGCTCGGCGACCGCATCAGGGTCGTCGCGGACGCTAACGAGGCGATCCGCTTCGCCGACGCAATCGTCGTCGCAACTCCCGCCGTCGAGTATGCGTCCCTGACGCCCGACAGTTTCGCGCGGGCCGGCCAACGGCGGATCGTCGTCGACTGTTGGCGGGTTCTTCCCTCCGAGATCGACGATGTCGCCGAGGTTTACGACATTGGACGGAACATTGGCGTCATCTCGTGAAGGCAAATTTCGGCCGAGCAAGCTGGACCTGAAATATGGCTGACATCGAGCGCGTTGCGGACTACTGGAATCGTCGCCCTTGCAACATCCGGCACTCGCCAAAGCCCATTGGAACCCGTGAGTATTTCGACGAGGTCGAAGCAAGAAAATACCTCGTCGAACCCCATATTCCAGGATTTGCGCAGTTTGCTCGTTGGCGGGGGAAACGGGTTCTCGAAGTTGGCTGCGGGATTGGGACGGACGCAGTCAATTTCGCACGAGCCGGGGCGGCTTATACCGGCTTCGAGCTCTCGAGCGAGAGCCTCAATCTCTCGCGCGCGCGCTTCAGCGTTTACGGACTATCCGGCGAATTCATCCAAGGCGATGCGGAGCGATTGACGGAGTTCGTGCCGGCCGCCGACTTCGATCTCGTCTATTCTTTTGGAGTGATTCACCACTCGCCGCAACCCGGCGACGTGATCCGGCAAATACGTCGAGTCATTCGCCAGAACGGCGAGTTTCGACTGATGCTCTACGCTAAGGATTCTTGGAAGGACGCCATGATTGAAGCTGGTTTCGATCAGCCTGAGGCGCAAAGCGATTGTCCTTTCGCGTTCACCTATACGCGGGCCGGGGTCAAGGAGCTGCTCGACGGAGGCGGCTTCGCGATCGACTGGATTGAGCAGGATCACATCTTTCCGTATGTCGTCGAGAAATATGTCCGCTACGAGTACGAATTGCAGCCATGGTTTGCGGCGATGCCTCGCGACATGTTTCGCGCCCTAGAACGTCGCTTCGGATGGCATCTTTTGATTTGCGCTCGGCCGCGCTAGCGTTTCGCTGCGTCGTTAGGCCGCGTTCGGTCGGCTTTAGAGAGCCGAAGGCTTCCGATCCGTAGACCGACCGCGCCGTTCGAGGAAACCAGCACCTCCAGCTCGGGCGGCTGCTTGGTCGAGGCCGGGACCGTGAATTGAATTTCCCGATTTTGCCGGGCTAACACGGTTTGATCGAGAATAAAGTCAGCCACGCTCTGCGATCCGAGCATGACGAGGGCCTTGCCGAATCCGGCGCTTCGGGCCCCCGGCGCAATCGGCGTCTCGGGCGCAATCTCGATATCGAGGCGATAAGCGCCTGGCTTCAACGGCCAATAGGGGCCATGAACCAGATTCCCCGAGACGCCTCGCCTCGAGGAGACGCCTGCCCGCCCCCAGAAACCGGCTTCGCCGACTGATTGGAACGGCAATATGTCGACGCCAAGATCCGACGCAATGACGGGCGCCGCCTGGCCGCCCGGCAAACAGGCAATCGACGTAAGGACGCCAGTTCCAAGGCCCGTAGCGCGCATGCGCACTTCGACGTTTCTTGGACGATCGCCATCAATCGCGAAAGCCGCCATTGTTGCGCCGCTAAGCAATTTCGATCGATCCAACGCCAGAGTCGCCAGAATTTCGCCTTCTGCGACGACCTCCATCCCGAAAAGTACGCCGTCGTCCTTGGCGATCACGTCGCGCCATGCCGTGGCCAATGCGTACCGGCCCGGGGCCAAGGACCAATAGGGACCGTGAACGAAAACCCCGCGCGTCTTAGGCGAAACGACGATCCCGTCGGGCGCGCGCGCGGCGGTCGGCCCAACATTGACGAGCGGCAGCCAATCGAAACCTTGTCCGCCGGCGGCGCCCTCGCCTGTTTGACGGAGTTTGGCCGCGCGAAGCAGCAGCCCGACCTGCCCTGACGTCTCGAGCGGAAACTCCAGTTCGCCTCCCTCCGGTGGGACGCGAAATGTCAGGGCGTGCTTGATCTGGCTCGCCGACCCCCGACGGATGACGCAGGCCCCAAGGGTTACGCCGTTCATTTTCGCCTCGAAGCGGGCGAAGAGGCAGTCCTTCGACTCTTGAGGCCGAGAATCGAGGCACGCAAGGTCGACGTCGAGCCGATAAGTTCCCTTCTCAAGTCGCCAATAGGGTCCGTATGCGACATTCCCCTCTTTGCCGGACGCTGCGCCGATCCCATCCGTTCGCGCGGCGCCTCTCGGACCCACTGTCATCATCGGCAGCACGTCCCATTCCCGGCTCGACGAATCCTCGAGAACGACGTTCGCAGGGTCGAGCGTCTCTGCCGTCATCGCAAGAATGCGGAACGGGCACGGCGTCGTGGCGCGAACTCTCGTCTCGATTGAGCTCAGCGGATCGGTTGCGACCGCCTCGTCAATCGCGAAATCAATCGACAGCGCCGAAGCCTCTTGTGCGACTACGTCAAGTCCGGCCGCGCCAATCAATTTTGGCCCCGCCATAACCTCCAAAACGATCCGGCCCGTCTGGCGCGAGGCGAATTCGAAGTTTGCGTTGACTCGATATGCGCCCTGCATCAGCCGCGCATAAGGGCCATAGGCGACCATCCCTTGTCGGCGTTCGTCCGAAACTATTCCTCCCTTCTCGCGTCTCCCCGCTTCGCCGACCGAAAGCTTAGGCAACCAGTCCTGTGCGCCTTTAGGCAAGGGAGCGACGAAGCCATGTCGAATTCGGGTTGAGAACGGCGTCGCTCCCGTCGCAACCCACCAGCGGAAGAGAGATTCGAAGCGATTGTTGACGACGTCCACTCCGACGAAGCGGCGCGGCGCGCCGCCGCGATCAATGCGCGCACGCTCATGCAAAACGGCCCTAAGGAAAATCCCCACAAACTCCCGTTCGCTCGTGCCTGGTTCGCTGGGATCGCCGCCCTTCGCGCGACCGAAGTCGAAGACCAACAGATCGGCGCGCTCGAACGCGATGAGCTCGTCGACTCTACTCAGACTGACGTCTGAGCCTTCCATCGTGTCTGTGGCAGCCTCCGGACCGGCCACCAAAATTGGCTCGGAGAACGCAAGCCCTTTCCAGGCGACCGCGAGCGCGCGCAGCGCGTCAGGCCGCCGTCCCCACCACGCAAGCCGCGTCGCTCGCGGCGCTGACGACGCCAGGTCCAGAAGAAATGGCAACGAATGACGAGGCTCATAGCTGTCGAGATCGAAGGACTCCTTTGTATAGCTTACGCGATAGGGCTCTTGCAGCGGCGCGCCTATCGCAGTCTGCAGGGCCGCCACGTATCCTTGGAAACCTTGAGAATTTACCCGTATCTCTTCGATCGCTTCGCCGGCGAGGCCCCAAGCGTTGGCGAATTCAGGCAAGTCGGGACTCGATACTTCATCTATGTAGGTGCGCCAATCATTCTCGATCCGCTGGGCCGAGTGAGCTGGCGTCACCTGTCGTGTGTGATCGCAGTGATATCCAAAGATCTTGTCGCCGAGGTCGCCGAGCTGGCCATGAAGCTTGCGGAGCCGAATCGCGATGTTGGAATCCACATGCCAGCCGAGCAACATAGCCTCATGGAAGCCCTGGATCGCGAAGAGATCTTCGCGCGCGATCAATTGAAAGTCGCCGGGTCCGTCATAGAGGACACGTGGTTCGGAGCGGACGACCTCGTCCAGATGCAGCGAACGCCCCCACCTGCGAATGGTGTCGATGACCTCGCCCGGCCGCCCACGGTCGAGCCCCTCCCAAAGCGTCTCCGGAATCTCGAGGCGGGGCGCGTGATAGAAACGCAATGGGAGATCAGCGACAATTTCTGTAAGCGAGCCGGCGACCCTCGGCACGAAAACCAGGTCGGTGTTGGTCGACAAAATCCAGCGGTTGCTCGGATTGGACCGGCGAATGGCGACATTTCGGGCGATCGGCTCGAGCGCCTTCAAATGCGTCCGCGCTGCGTACCTTGCATGCGAAGCCGGCCGCACGCGGAAAACGCGCAGTCTCTCACGCGCCGCGGCCGTCAGCGTATCGTGAATGGCCTCAGGGAAAGTCGGAAAATCATCCGGGGTGTTGTAGTCGACGAATAGAATCTCATCGTCCGGATCGGACAACACCTCCGCGATACAGTTCAAACTGAGGGCAGCGCGCTTGTGTAGGTTATAGCCGTAATTGTCGTTGCGGCCGTACAGAACGACGGAGATCATGGTTTCTAAAGTCCGCTGTTAGCCGGCGGCGCAATCGTGGCGGCGTTCCCTCGCGCCGAACTTGCGCGACCTTCAGGCCTCCGCGACTGCGTCCACGCCCTCACGCCGCGTTGCGAAAAACCTGTTGCTCGATCCATGCGTAGGTCTTTTCCAAGCCGAAGCGCAGGGGAAGCGCCGGTTCCCATCCGAGGCGTTCGCGGATCAATCGATTGTCCGAATTGCGTCCCCGCACGCCTGTCGGGCCCGGCACATGCTTCTTTCTGACTTTCTTTCCCGCGATCTCACAGACAACGTCGACGAGCTGATTGATCGTGACCATCTCGCACGATCCAATATTGACCGGGCCCTCGAAGTCGGGCGAACGCGCGAGGCGCAGCGTTCCCTCCACGCACTCGTCGACATAGAGGAATGACCGCGTCTGGCGACCGTCGCCCCAGATCTCGATTTCCTCGCCGGCGCGGGCGCGAGCAATCTTGCGGCAGATCGCCGCCGGCGCCTTCTCCTTCCCTCCGTCCCACGTTCCCTCCGGGCCGAAAATGTTGTGGTAGCGCGCCACGCGGCAACGCATGCTGTAGTTGCGGTTGCAGGCGAGGTAGAGCCGCTCGCTAAAGAGCTTCTCCCACCCATATTCGCTGTCCGGCGCCGCTGGGTAGGCCGAGCTCTCGACGCAGAGCGGGTTATCCGGGTCCTCCTGGTTATAG
>Ga0187782_10003750_pt1 | contig 11317 bp, 10 predicted proteins | sample 0715_SJ02_MP15_2_FD_132454 | JGI IMG/M metagenome (GOLD analysis project Ga0187782, IMG submission 132454) | Tropical peat soil microbial communities from peatlands in Department of Meta, Colombia - 0715_SJ02_MP15_20_MG | ecosystem: Environmental > Terrestrial > Soil > Wetlands > Peat | place...
CTGCTGAGGGATAATAGCAGAGATCAACTGGTTGGCCAGGAAACTCACGCAGCACCCGAATCAGCACTGCCATCTGAAGTGTAGTTAACTTCCGAGGAGTTGGCTGCATCGTGTCAGTGTTGGCACAATGAGTGACTCGCTGTCAATGAGTTCTGGGTGGGGCCTAGGCTTAACGCACACCGAAAAGCGGGCTCCCAATCCTACCGTCTTGTTTCAAATTTGGAAAAAGCAATACGATGCTTGGTTCAGAGCGTCTCATCGGAGCCACGGATTAGCGGTTTCTTGCTTGCGGTGCAAGCCGGAGGACCAATGAACATTCGTTCGAGCTGTTGTTGCTTCGCCGTATTGTTTTGCTCCGCATTCACGGGGGCTCAGACTGTCACATCGCCCGTTGCGGATGGTCTTCCACGCCACGCTGTAATCGGCCTTGTAGTCGTGGCGACGGATAGCTCCCGACCCGAAGATCCAGCGACGAATCCCCCGATGGTAAGGACCGTGGTCTCAGGCGGACCGGGCGAAGCGGCGGGAATCGAGCCCAGCGACATCCTTCTAGACTTGGATGGCCAACGGATAACCAGCGCTGCTGCCTTCGCCAAAGCAATTGGCCGCCATCTGGCTGGTGACTCGATCCAGTTAACACTACTGCGCGGGGGACAGAAGGTCGAGAAAACGGTCCTGTTACAACCGCGGCCCTATGAGACCAGTCGAGACGCCGAGGTTCTCTATCGCACCATCACGGTCGAAGGAGCCAGGCGAAGAACCATCGTGACTCGCCCGAAAGCAGCCGGCCGCTATCCTGCGGTCCTCCTCGTCGGTGGACTTGGCTGTTATTCACTCGACGGCGAATTGAATAACAGTCAACGATACGGTCCGATTCTGACCGGGCTCGTGAGAAAGGATTTCGTCACGATGCGCGTTGAGAAAACAGGGGAAGGGGATAGCGAGGGTCCAGCCTGTACCGATCCGCAAGCTACTGCCGAGCTCGAGGCAAAAGGATATGTCGCTGGACTGGTAGCCCTGCGAAATTATGAATTCGTCGATGCCAGTAAGATCTTCATCTTTGCCCACAGCCTGGGTCCCTTGCTCGCTTCGCTTGCACTGCCACAGCAAGATATCCAGGGTATCGTGGCAGCTGAGACCATTGGTCGGAGTTGGTTCGAGTACACCTTAGAAAATGTGCGGCGTCAAAGCGCGCTCGTGGGCGAGCCCCTGGAACAGGTTGACGCGGATGTTCGCGAGCACGCGAAGTGCGCGTTTCACTTCTTCCTACAACATGAGAGCGCCGACGAAGTTGCCAAGCTTGGAGAACAATGCAAGGCGATGATCGACAGCTATGCCGGAATGCCTACCGCTTACATGCAGCAAATCGGGGACATTAGCTTAGCAAAACAGTGGAAACAGATCGTTGCTCCGGTTCTGGTCATCTATGGTACGTCCGATCCGGCCACCAGCGCCGATGAGAGCCGCTACTTGGTGGATATAATTAACATCTGGCATCCGGGCCAGGCAGACTACGTTGAGATCCCAGGGATGGGTCACGATTTCGGCCGCTATTCATCGCAAGCAGAGTTTCTGGAGCGCCGCAAAGACTCGAAACCTCATCCGTTTGACGATGAGGTGCTAACCGCCATCCTCGGGTTTTTGAAGCAGCACCTGTCTTCCTGAGGAATGATGCGGCTGCCTTTCGCGCCGCGCCTCACGGTCGACATTCAGCTGCTCCGACAAAGGTGCATGATTTCTCGACATTGCCGTTCGAAAAGCTGCGCCCAACCCCTGTTCTTTGAATACGATCAGCTTCTGCACTCATTTCATTCGCCGCCAAAGCTTAGAAAGGGCAGCTTTCATGCGAGGAGAGTTCCGATGAAACCAAGGCGCTCAAGTATCAACCTGACCGCCATCGCCACGATTCTCTGGATGATCTCTATGGCTCCTAGTGCCGCGCAGGCGCAAAGTCCGAGGCCTAACGTTGTTTATATCGTTTCTGATGATCAGGGCTGGAAGGATGTCGGGTATCACGGCTCAGACATCCAAACGCCGAATCTCGACAAGCTCGCCGCTACCGGTACCCGCATGGAACAATTCTATGCACAGCCAATGTGCACACCAACGCGTGCCGCCTTGATGACCGGCCGTTACCCCTTCCGCTACGGTCTACAGACCCTTGTCATCGCCTCAGGCGCCACCTACGGTCTTCCCACCGACGAATACCTACTGCCCGAGGCGTTACAGGAGGCGGGCTATTACACCGCGATCGTCGGCAAGTGGCACCTCGGGCACGCCGATCCCAAGTATTGGCCCCTGCAGAGAGGTTTCGACTACCAGTACGGCCCCCTTATCGGAGAAATCGACTATTTCACACATGAGCAGCACGGCGTCGTGGATTGGTATAGGAACAACAAGCTGGTCAAGGAAGAGGGTTACTCCACCATTTTGCTGGGAAATGAAGCAGTTAAGCTCATCAACGAGCACGACACATCGAAGCCCCTCTATCTTTACTTGACCTTTAATGCGCCGCACACGCCGTATGAAGCTCCCCAAGGGTATCTCGACAAATACGCGGACATTGCTGATCCTAACCGACGCGCGTACGCCGCAAGCATCACCGCCATGGACATCCAGATTGGACGAGTCCTTGAAGCGCTCGAGAAAAAAGGCATGCGCGACAATACGATCATTTTCTTCCAAAGTGACAACGGTGGCACTCGCAACAAGATGTTGGCTGGCGAAGGCGACATGGCCAAGGTCGTCATCCCTTGTGACAACGGCCCCTACCGTGAGGGCAAGGGATCGCTCTATGAAGGCGGGACTCGTGTCATCGCCCTGGTGAACTGGCCTGGACATGTCAGGTCTGGAGCCACGGTCGATGGGATGATCCATGTCGTGGATATGTATCCGACGATCGCGGCGCTTGCCGGAGCGTCCACCACCAAAGCAAAACCACTTGACGGACTGAATATGTGGCCCACACTCAGCAAAGGTAAGCCATCACCTCGTACCGAGGTCATCTACAATGTAGAGCCATTCCGCGCCGGCGTGCGCGAGGGCGACTGGAAGCTTATCTGGCGCACGCCGCTGCCGTCGCGAGCGGAGCTCTACAATATCGCGGAGGATCCATCGGAAAAAAACGACCTGGCAGCCCAAACCCCGGCAAAGGTTCTCGAACTCGAGAGGCGGGCAAATGAGTTGGCGGCCACTATGGCTAAACCGTTATTCCTAGAGACTGAGTTCAAAACTATGCTGCAACGGCTTGGCATGCCTCCTGCGCTGCCCGACGAGGAATTTGAGTTCAACGAGGAAGAATGATGAGGATCAGCCAGAAATCTTCGGTAACGGTTCAGACGGTATGGTTTAATCTTTGTCGAGGACACTGGATGCGACATAGCCGCCATTATCGTGGCGAGGAGGTCTAGAGGATGAGCTCGCACGCGCCGGTACAGGTCACACCTCAGCATTTGCTCGAAACCGTTTGGAGCTTCCTTCAACCGCTCGCATTGGACGCTGCAATCCAAAACCACGTTTTTGATGTCTTGGATGCCGGCCCAAAGACACTGGAGGAGGTCAGCAAGGCGACCGGAGCCTCCGTGCGCGGGCTGGCCGCCGTCATGAACCTGCTGGTCGCCATTCAGTTTCTCGTCAAGAGCCCAGACGGTCGTTATTCACTCACTCCAGAGAGCTCCGAATTTCTTGTCAGCACCAAGCCCAACTACCACGGTGGATTTGTCCATCAGATTGTTTCAGGGGTAACGCCTGACTTTTCACAGCTGGCCACAATTGTGCGCTCCGGAGTGCCGATTACCAATCGGGTTGACACACCTGGCGCGGTCGAGTTCTTCAAAGAACTGGTAGGAAACATCCTCCCGATCGCTTATCCGGGCGCGCGAGTTCTGGCAGAGACGCTTGGCGTCTCAAAAGCTGCGCAGCCGGTCTCGGTGCTGGATCTTGGTGCTGGATCCGGAGTGTGGGGCATCGCACTGGCCCAGGCTTCTCCAAAGGTTCGCGTTACTGCGGTCGATATGCCCGGCGTGCTCGTGGTCACGCGGAAGGTCGCAGCAAAGTTTGGCGTCGCCGATCGATTCACCTATGTCGGCGCGGATATATTCAAAGATGCTCTGGGAAACGGATTCTCGATTGCGACGCTGGGTCATATTCTTCACGGGGCCGGTGCGGACGCAAATCGGTCCCTGCTCAAGCGAATCTATGGCGCTCTGGCACCGGGTGGGACCTTGGCGATTGGGGAATTTATCGTCGACGAGGACCGCACGGGACCGGTGGAGCCTCTGGCCTTCGCCATCAACATGCTCGTTCACACTGAGAACGGGGACGCCTACACCCTAGGACAGATCCGATCGTGGTTGCAGGAGGCCGGGTTTGTGAATGTCCGAACGCTGGCCGCTCCTGCTCCATCGCCCTTGATACTCGCCGATAAGCCGGCGCTCTAACCATCCCTGGACCGCTTCGAGCGTCAGGGATATTTGGCCGTGATGTAGTTTTGCAGTTGCTCGATCGTTTCTTCCTGCTCCGAGACAACCCATTTCACAAGATCTCCGATGGATACAACTCCAAGCACTTTTTCATTTTCCATAACCGGCAGATGACGTATGCGGTTTCTCGTCATGATCCCCATGCACTCATCCACCGTCTGGTCAGGAGTCACAAAAATCACCGGGCTCGTCATGATCTCCTCGACCGGGGTTGTTTTCGAAGATTTTCCCTGAAGGATTACCTTCCGGGCGTAATCGCGCTCCGAAATGATGCCCACGAGTTTGCCCGCCGCAATCACGAGCAATGCTCCTACTCCTTTGTCGGCCATTGCTTCAATGGCCTCGTAGACCGTCTGATCTGGAGCGACAAACCAGACTTCGCATCCCTTGTGTTTCAGAACTGAGCCAACTGTGCCGGTCAGTTTGATCATCGTCTGACCTCGTGCGAGCGGGTAGGTAGATCTGTGAGGGGGATCATATCCCCTTGCTAGCCAGAGGTCAAACCCGCGATCGTCTTGTTGTGGTGCGTCAATCGTTTCGTCCAACAATGCGGACGTCGCGGAGCACATTCGAAAATCGACAGAAATGCTCTTCCGGTCAGGTCGACCGGCTCAACTTCAACGCGCGGTATGCTAGGTACACGGCAATGCACATCACCAACAGGTTGAACATAGGGTTTATGACCAATCCACCCACGGCGGCTCCGACATGGCCGCTACGCCGGAGCGTCTCTATCCAACCCTGGGTCAGCGGGAAATATGAAGCAAAGAGCCACACGATGTCGATCGATCCGACAAGGATAGCCGCGATAGCGCACTTCTTTTGACCAGACATCCTTCATCCTTCTTGTTTAAGTGATCCATCGGAGGTGCCCCTCCTAAGGAATCTCAACAATCTCAATGGTGTAAGGAGATTCGAACATGCGGGATATGTGGTTGGCAATTTTTAGCTCTTCGCTGTAGTCGTGTCCAAGTTCCAGGGCTTTGATGAGTGCATTGAGGCCTGCACGGTACTCCCAAAGTTCTTCGTGACTCATGTTCAGCGCGGCGCGGCAACGCTCGTTTATGCACCGACGTCGAAAATCATTCATGCTCCTAAGGGTATAGAACATACCGCACTGGCAGGTCAGACGAACCCTCTTCCACATTCTCTCGATTGCCATTTACTGGCCCACTCCGTCCAGGCGACGGCAGCGGGCGCTAGCGGTTTTCACAAACACCAGCGCCCGTCGCTCCCCCCTTGTTCGGGCGTGCAAATCGGAAACACCCGCTCAGAAGAGATATAAGCTTGCGCTCAGTCTCCCCGATGAGGGCATCCTGGCTGCCTAATAGCAAAATCATAAGAAATCGGATCTGTTGTCCGCTGTGGATAGGCGTTTCGCACCTCAGCTACAGAAAATTGAGCCTATTCGGTCGGCCCCTTATAGCGAATCGGACTAGAACTGTCAATTTTGACAGGGGCCGCTATTTCTTAACGTATTGAGTTAACGAGAGTAGTCGTATTGAGGCGGGTACCGGTGCGACAGGCGAGATGGGCCGGAGTCCCATCGATTTTCCCTCGCTTCGGCTCGCCAATCGGCCTTGGCAAAAGACCAAAGAGTACGTCGGTTGCCGACAGTTGTCGTTGACCGGGAGCAACAAGTGAATATGCCGAGGGCCCAGATGTGATGAGTGTTTTATCCAGAACGATCACAGAAAGTGGGAACAATTGAAGGCTTAACCGCCCTCACAACGTGTGATCCGATTTTGACCGAGGTCCTCACGCAGCGGCGCTCGCCTGTGCCTTGACCCGGCCGGCGCGAATCGCTTTCACCAGCGCTAAATGGTCGCGGTCAGCTTGGTCCGCATAGGAGGTCGCAAACTTCGCGAGGGCTACGTCGAATTGGTCGTTCTTGCCAAGATACCCGCCAATCATCGCGGCGTCGCCGGTTCGCGCGTGCGCACGCGCGAGCGTCCAGCCGCAGATTTCGACGTACTCGAGCCAGTCCCCTTTGGTCATGTTATCCAGATCGATTTTCATTTTCATGTCGCGGAGCTGGCGGAAGTAATAGCTGCGCCCTGTCGAATCCTTTGTCCATCCGAGAAACACGTCGCTGGCCGACTGCAACATGCGCTGCCCGGTCACCACTCGCTCGCCGTGAAAGGCATATCGACTTTTCCCCGCGTAAGGCTCGAGCACCGAAGGAAGCGCCTCTTTGATTTGCAGCAGCATGGGATCGTGCTCGCCGGCCATCAGCAAGGCCACGCCACAACGCGTTCCTACACTCCCCACTCCCACGACTTTCCGCGCAGCGTCGAGAATGCGATAGCGGTCCAGAATCACGCGCCGCTCTGCGGGAAGAGTCTCCCGGTATTCGTGGAATTTCTCGATCACGTGTTTTAGCTCCACGTCGCTTTCGCGCGGGTGATATACCAGGGGCGGATGATCTACGATCCGCATACGGCCGTTTTTCACACTCGCGATTTTCGGAAAAATGTGTTCGGCAGTCTCCAGCCGCGCTTCCTTCTCCACTTGCTCCCAGCGTTTCCTGGCAGCTACCGTCTTGGCTTCATCAATGAACACCTCGGCGTCCATACGCGAATACCACACCTCGAGCGCTCGCATGTGCCCATACTCGCGCATGTGTTCGCGGTACGACTGCGCCATCGTAACCACGGCATCGTCCGAGCGCTTGCGGTTCAAACCCAGTTCGCGCGACGCTAAGACGATGCTCGCCGCCAGCCGCTTCACGTCCCACTCCCAGGGCGCCGGAAGAGTCTCGTCGAAATCATTGATGTCGAACAGCAGACGCCGCTCGGGGCTGGCGAAGCCTCCGAAATTCGAGGCGTGGCAGTCGCCGCAGGCCTGCACGCGGATTCCTGTCGCAGGGGTTTTCGACAGATCCCACGCCATCAGTGCCGCCGAGCCCCGGAAGAAGGCGAACGGCGACTGGCGCATCCGGCCATAGCGGATGGGCAAAAGCTCGGGAAGACGCCCGCGGTCGGAGTGTCGCAGCACTTCGATGGGGTCGGGACGTCCCGCTGGAGCAGTCCAGTCGGCATGGGAATTTCGGGGAACCTTTTTACGCAGAGCTTTCCCTCGGCTCATCCGCTCTTTGATGCTCGGTCGAACCGCCATTAACTCTGCGTGTCGAATGCTGAGAAGTTTTCTCGTTGTACTCATCGAGACCTCCACCCACAGCGAGTCCGTCTAGCGCCTCAAAGCATAAAGGTTTCGTCACGCTTTGGCCATCGCGCCTCGGATTACACGGTAAAGGATGAGCAGGAAAACGGCCCCGACGACCGACATGATGAAGCCCGCCGTTTGGCCCGCCTGATACCAACCGATAGCCTGTCCAAGGTAAGTAGCGAGAATGGATCCCGCGATTCCGAGAATCATGGTGATCCAAATGCCGCCGGGATCCTTGCCGGGCATAAGGAGCTTGGCCACAGCCCCTACAATCAATCCGATGAGCAGCGTCCAAAGTAGGCTCAACATTGGCGCCCTGCCGTGAGATTTTGTTCCGGCTACTCGGCCCTGATCTAACCGCCACGGTCCGTTTAGATCGGGTGAGGGAGACCCACGAATGCAGCTGCGCTCGACGGGCGAATCGACGTTTCCGATTGGCCGGCCGAAACATTACCTGCAGGTAAAAGGTTCTGTAACCTGTCAGTTTTTACAGCGCAAAGCCGGGATTTCACCTTCCGATCGTTGGGGGCTTAGCGGCTGCCAAAGGTGATGCTCAGGCCAGATGTCGCTCCGTAGTCGGAGCCAACAAAGCCGGGTGGTGGACGATTATCCCAGTTGCCGTACAGGGTGAAATTCCAGTTCAGCTTGCCCCAGAGCTTGACGTAATAGGAAGTGTTTAGGTTGAAATGAAGGCGTCCCGGCTCGGAGATAGCGGGCAGAAGGATAGCGTTGAACGTGAGCGTGGTCTTGTCGAATCGGAAGAGGTTCAAGTTTGCTCCAAACAAACCTGAAGTGACTTGCTGCGTCGGGGACGCAAAAGCTTCTTGGTAATTGATGCGTTGCCAAGCGAAACCGCCATAGACTTGGAGCGTCGTGCGCCCGGTATTCTTGAGATATCGCCCGATGCCTCCCCCAAAGGTGCTCTCCAGCTGAATGCCTTGAACCGAGCTTTGCAAGAAGTCCGTGAGTCCTGTGTAATACCAATTGTTCCAACGCAAGAGCCGCTGACCGGTTAAGGTCACTTCGTTTCGCGTGGAATTGCTAACCCCGGTATTGGAAGTGAGGTTCGAACTATAGCTGACGCCTGCTGACCACCGCTCGGCTGGATAGCTGACGCTGGAGTTCAAATTGTACTGAGTGGATTGATTGCCTTTCGAATACGTAAAACCTGCTCCAAATTCGCCGTTTAAGCGTTGCCAAAAATTGGTGGCAGTTTCGGTAACATTGACGACCTGTGCTCTTTCCAGCGTAACCTTTTCTTCGGGAGTCTCCAGAATTTCAATCTGCAAGGGCCGTTCTCCGAGAGTTTGGGGAGTAGAAAGAGAGCCGGTATAAACCATTCCATCCTGCGTTTTTACGAGGAACAACTGGTTGCTCTCAAGATGATCGACTCGAGCCCAGTCAACCGAGAGCGTTCCAAGTATATAGCCTACGCTGATATAGAGCGTGTCGGAAAAAAGGCCCTTAATCTCGCACGTAATACGGTCGCCGTTCTTCATGATGATGACGTCGGTCTTTTCCCGCGCGAAGAGCGGATTGGCAGCAAACAGCGACGCACATAGCAAAATCACTCTGAAGTTCATGGCTAGTCCTCGCAGACTATGTGGCTTCTGTTTCCGATTTGGGTATCGGTCACTAGGGCGGTACGAATAGGACTGCTTTGGAATTTCGCGCTCTGAATGTTCCTCATAGCATCGATCTGCTGCAGGCTCTAAAGCCGAGGAGATCGGCTTGCTCTTAGCGGCGGCGAGGTGACAACGGTTACTTTTGCACTCATTGTTCGCAATCCATCCTATCGAGTGCAAAATCTTTATGGCCTTGTGAAAACCGTGGAAGACTAGATCGCGGGCGATGCTTGGGCTACTGTTAACTTCTACAGGTATGCGTGGCTGGCTGTGTAAAGGGCCGCGTCACAAGCTCGGTCGCGAGGAACCGTCCAACTAGTGGCCGTACCCGGGTGGTGATGTAAACCCTCCCATCTCTTGCGCCAGCAAGTCTGCGAATTTGATCGCAGTGGCGTCTTCCCAATACGGTGCCATGATTTGAATCCCAACCGGCAGGCCCGCGTCGGTTCGACCGACGGGCGCGACCGTTGCCGGACAACCGGTCAAGGTGGCGGAACTAATCCAGTTTAAACCGTCCATGTAGTTTCGCGGTCCTGCGGCCGTGGCAATCGAGCGCAGCTCTTGAGGTGTGCTTTGATCGTGAGGGAACGCCGCCGTGAACGTCACCGGCGAGAGGAAAACATCGACTTCCTCGAAGTAGTCCTGCCAGCAGGCGCGGAATCCCAAGCGCCGCAGGTTCTCCGCTTGCCAGCGTGGGAACGACGCGAGGTCTTCGGCTGCGTCGGGACCTGCCATCTTTTCGAATTGCTGCCGTAGCGCCTGTCTTGCTTCGGTAGGGGACATGTTGATAAAGAACGCAAATAGCATGTGGCGGTAGGTATCCAGTAATGCAGACGGAGAAGCCCCTGCTGGCCACCCGGGTTTCAACTGGATGGCCATCCGGCCGAGTCTCTCCAGAACCTTTTCAAGCACGACTCGCACGTCTGGCGCAACCGGCGCCACGGGGTCGTCGAGAACATACCCCACGCGAAACTCTTTCAATTCTTGAGCACGTGGGGGAGGTAGCTCCCATTTCCAGGCCTTGGTATCCCAGCCTTCTGGCCCTCCAAGAACCTTCAACGCCGCCAAAAGATCGTTCGCACTCCTTGCCATCGGTCCGGCAACCGCCAGCAACGACGAAAAACCGAGCGGAGCGAAGACGCCACCCGGCGAGTGTCCCAGCTGACTTACGAGATCCAGCGTGGGCTTGTGTCCGTAGATCCCGCAAAAGCTGGATGGCACACGTATCGAGCCGCCAATATCGGTCCCAACGCTCAGATACCCGAGCCCCGCCGCCACTGCCGCGGCACTCCCACCCGAGGATCCTCCCGGCGTCCTGTTCAAATCCCAGGGATTGTTCGTCGTTCCATAAATCGGGTTGTAGGACTGCCAGTCGCTGAGATTGACCGGAACGTTGGTGCCCCCGATCAAAACCGCTCCCGCACCCTGCAATCGGTCCACAACAACAGCGTTTCGTGGTGCCTTGGAGTCCTTGAACGCAGGGATGCCCCAGGTACACGGATGGCTCGCTACGCCAAAGCTTTCCTTGACGTGCACAGGAACGCCATGGAAGACACCAAGGTCTTCGTGCCTTGACAGCGCCCTGTCTGCTTCCTTCGCTCGAACCAGAGCGCCTTCCTCCAACTGGTAGGCAAAAGCGTTCAGAGCAGGATTGTAGCGTTCGATTCGCTCGAATACATGGCGCGTCAGTTCGACCGACGAAATGTCTCTCTTGCGAATGGCCTCGGCTGCCTGTAATGCCGAAGCAAAATCGAGCGGGTGGGAAGGCAAAGCAGATGGAAACGCTGCCGCTGCAGAATCCATACAGTACCTCCTAGCCGAAACCTGTGGACCGGATCCGTCCGGGCTCGAAATCGTACTCTTCCCAGTCCCTTGGGACAACAGATTTGCCGACAATCTGGCTGGCGTGAGTACTTTTCGCTTTCGAAGTGGAAGAACGATGCGGAATACTTTAAGTGTCCTGAGCCCTAAGTTTTTAGCGGCTCTGCAGAGCCGCTGGAAGGCCTTCTCTACCGGAGTGGTCAAGGACACTTACGCTTGACA
>Ga0187782_10003751_pt1 | contig 11317 bp, 9 predicted proteins | sample 0715_SJ02_MP15_2_FD_132454 | JGI IMG/M metagenome (GOLD analysis project Ga0187782, IMG submission 132454) | Tropical peat soil microbial communities from peatlands in Department of Meta, Colombia - 0715_SJ02_MP15_20_MG | ecosystem: Environmental > Terrestrial > Soil > Wetlands > Peat | place...
CTGCGGGTCGTGCTCGACCCAGCCGGGCTGCGGAAAGTGCTGGGTGAATTCACGCTGCGCGATCGCGACCGCCGAGCCGCTCTTGTCGAGCTTGAAATCGAGCCGCACGCGATGGCCTTCCCGCGCGTCCCCGTGCAGGTGAGCGACGATGACCGGACCGGCGTCGAGCTTCACCGTGCCGACGCGCCAGGGCGTGCGCTCGCGGAAATACGGATCGGTGGAGGTCTGCACCGTGGTCTCCGCGATCAGCACGCCGCCGCGCGGTACATCGCGAAACGGCAGCCGGAGCGACAGGCAGGACGGGCAGCAGTCGCGCGGCGGATAGATGACGGTTTGGCAGCTTTCGCAGACCTGCAGGGCGAAACGGCCTTCCGCTGCCGCCGCCGTGAGGCCGTGCGCCGTTCGGCTACGCACCGCCTGCGGACTGAGCGGCCGCCGCGTGCGCTGCAGCGGGTTCTTGCGCTTGGGACGGGCGAGAGGCTCGGTCACTTAAGCGCTCGCAAGAATGGCGGCGCCGGACGACAGGCCGCGGTCGTAGTTGATCATGCCGAATCCGGAAACCACGCAAGTTCGCGCGTCGCGCACCGCCGAGCCGAGCGGTTTGCCGATCAGCTGGCGAATGGCTTCGACCAGGCCTAGTAGACCGCCGCCTGCTCCGGCCTGGCCGACGGACAGTTGACCGCCGGAGGTATTGTGCGGAAACGAGCCATCGTTGGTGAAGGTGTGCGAACGCACGAAATCCGGCCCCTCGCCCTTGGCGCAAAAGCCGAGATCCTCGAACTGCATCATCACGATCACCGGATAGTCGTCGTAGGTCTGCACGAAATCGACCGCGTCGGGAGCGAGTCCGGCCATCGACCACAAATCCTCCCGATCGACCGCCCAGCCGCCCCGTATCTGGATCGGATCGGACGCGAACGCATTGTGCCGTTCGATGGACGATAGAATGCGCACGAAGTCGAGCCGCAACGATCTGGCGACATCTTCCCGGCAAATCAAAAGTCCTTCAGCGCCGGCGCAGGGCATGACGCAATCGAACAGATGAATCGGATCGGCAATGGGCCGCGCTGTCATGTAATCGTCCAGCGTGAGCTTCTTTTTCATCATCGCATGCGGAATCGACAGCGCGTTGTCCCGCTGGGCGATGCAGATCTTGGCGAAGTCCTCGCGGCTCGCTCCATAGGTGTTCATGTAGTGCTTGGTGATGAGCGCAAACGAGGCGTTGGCGCCGCCCGATCCATATGGATAAACCGCATCCTGGGCGAAGCGCGAAAATGTCGAGAGCGTTTTGCGGAATGAATCCACATGATTGGTGTCGCCGGCGATGCAGGCGACAATGTCGGCGTCGCCCGCCTGCACCGCCCGCGCCGCGCGCCGCAGCGCGACGATGCCGCTGGCGCCGCCGAACGGAATATGGTCGAGCCAGCGCGGAGAAACTCCGAAATGCTGGGTGAGCCCGACCGCGGTATCGGGTCCGAGCGTAAAGCTCGATACCGCGAGACCGTCGATGTCCGAAGGCCGCAGCCTGGCGCGCTTGGCCAGTTCGTGGAGCGCCCGACCAAGCCACCATTGCGCGCTGTTGGTCGAATATCGCCGGTACGGAATCGTGACCGGCAGGCAGGCGACGACGCCATCATAGGAACTGCGTTTGGTGCCGGGAGCCATGCTCGTCGATCACATGAACAGCTGAATGCTGCCGAACGCGGCTTCGCTGTTGACGAGGTCGACGCGCTTGAGCTTGATCCGCAGTCTGCCGTCGGACACCGTCAGCGTGTGCGTCGCCCACGCGGCGTAAAGCTGCTGATCGTCGTTGCGGGTTTCGACGTAATGCATCGGCGTCCAGGTCACATATTCGTTGTTGGCCTCGTCGCGTCGCTCGATCTGCGGCACCTGCAAGATGTGATGGCAGCGGCTCTTCGGCTTCTGTGAAAAGGTGCGATTGCCCTTCAGCCGCTCGACCCGGATGGTGAGCAGCAGCTTGTCCTCGTACATCAGCGAGGCCACGAGCTTCGGGTCGGTCTGCCCCCATTCCAGCGGCATCCAATAGACGCCGTCGTCCGTGAACAGGTCGAGCCATTCCTCGAAACGGTGCTGGTCGATGAGCCGCGCCTCGCGTGTGATGAAATCGACGAGATCCTGGTCGGTCGGAATGTTCATGGCGCGCTTCACATCGACATAGTCATGAATTTCGACCAGGCACGGAACTGGTTGCGCATCTGCCATTCCGACGTGCCGTTCATTTCCGCCGTAACGTCGGACTTTTCCGCCGGATCGTAAAGCCGCTGTATGTTCACCCAGTGGTTGGCGTCGGCGTGCAATCCTTCCTGCGCGCGTTCGTACATTTCGAGGTCGTCATGGCCGACCACCGACGTCGGCGCATTGATCAGCCGGTTGTACATCAGCGTACGCTCCAGCAGCATGTCTGGAGCCTCGACCAGGCGGAAGGTCCAGGATTCCACCAGCGTCTTGTCGGCGGCGAGCGGCTTGAACAGACGGATCAGCTGGATCGGCCCCTTGATCATGAGATTGGGAAAATACACCGTGTTGTGCCGGTTCTCGCCGAGGATGGCCTTGGCGCGGTTCTCGCCGTAAGCCCGCACCATTTTCTCGAAGTAGCCCGGAATGGCCGAATAGTCCGAATGGATCGAGTGATGCACGCCGGTGTGGCCATGGCCGTTGGGCCACACCCGAATGCCCATGCCCTCGAAGAAATCGTAGGGCGCCATGAACGGCGCAAAAATCTCCACCGCCATCGGCTTTTTGGTGCCGGGCGGCGCTTTGTTGAACACCGCGACCGCGGTCCCTGCCGAGGATTCGTGCGCGACCATCGGATGACAGGTGTCGGTCTGGTTTTCGACCAGCATTTTCCAATTGCAATTGTGCATGTAGCGCAGCACACCGCCGGCCACTTCGAGCTTTCCGACGGGTGAGCGGTCGATCATGTTGTCGAAGCTGCTGAGGCTGTCGCCGAAGAATTCCTCAAAATCCATTCCGCGGTCGCTGAGCTTGGCGAACACGAAGCCGCGGTAATTCTTAACATGGCGGACCGCGTTCATGCCCATGCCGGCATGGCTCGTCTCGAGCCCGGTGTTTTCGTAGCCCTTGCGCAACGGGATCCCCAGCAGCGAGCCGTCGGTGCGGAAGCTCCAGGCATGATAGGGGCAGCGGAAGAACTTGCCGACATTGCCGCAGGTTTCCGCGGTAAGCCGCGTGCCCTTGTGTGGACAGCGATTAAACAGAACTTTCACCGTATTGTCGGTGTGCCGCACCATGAGCACCGGCTGCAAGCCGACCGTGGTGCCGAAATAATCGCCCGGGTTCGGGATCTGGGTATCGTGGCCGACATAGATCCAGGCGTTGGCGAACAGGTGCTCCATTTCCAGCTGAAACACTTCTTCGTCGATATAGACGTCGCGGTGAACTTCGGTGTCCCGGACCAGACTGCGAACGGCTTCGGCATTCCCGCGATATCTGGCCATCGATCTTCTCCTCAGCGCCGTCAGATCCGATCTCGTCTGATCGTCAATGACCGTCGGGTGCCGCTATAGCCCTTTGGGGTGGCTCAAAAACTCTTCGATGATTTCCGGCGGCGGCTGGATGAAGTCGGACACACGGCTGACGCCGAGCCCGTTGAGGCGCCGCAATTTCACCGCCATCTCCGCCGTTTTCACGACGATCGGGATGCCGTTGATCACCGGTGCGCCGTCCACTTGGTGATCGCGGATCGTGGAGAACAACAGCATCGGTATGCCGCCGCCCGGGATAAGCACATCGACGCCTGCCGCCACCAGGGGCTTTGCCTGATCGGCAAACAGCCGCTCTACTTCGACGGCGAGCTTGTCCGATTCATAGGCCTTCAGGATCTGTCCCGGCTCGAATTGCATGGCATGGACGCCGGTCACGCGGCGCTCGAGGCCGTATTTGGTGATCTGGTGATGGAACCAGGGGATGAAGCGGGTGTTGATGGTGACAATGCCGACGCGCTGTCCAAGCTGGCAGCTGTACAGCATCGACGCCTCGCCGAGCGCGATCACCGGAATATTCACCGCAGCGCGCGCTTCGTAAAGCCCGGCATCCTGACAATGCCCGATGATGAAGGCGTCGTAGCCCTCGCGCTCGGCCTTGACCGCATTGCAGATCACCTCGCGGGCGCAACGCATTTCCACCAGCGAATGTGCATAGGAATCGTGCGGCGTGATGCCTTTGATGTCGATGGTCGTCCCGGCATCGACCACCGCGTCGAGGTGCTTGCGCAGGCGGTCCCAATAGGTTTTGGCGTTCTCATAGTCGACGTAGCTTTGATACCAGATGCGCAATTTCCCACTCCCCTTCAAAAGGTTGGGCTCATCCGCGGCGGTCCGAATTCGGCCGCGCCGCTCACGCTGTTTACGAAACCCTTGCCATCGCCAACAGATGCTTTAAAGTTAAAGCAATTTTCGCGCACGTCCAGAGGGACTTTTCGCGCACGTCTCGGACCGCAAGGACACGTCTCGAACGGCAAGGAACCATCCAGAAGGCACAGTCCGGAAGGACTCGGTGTGGAGGGGAGGTTGGCCATGGTGTTGCGCATTTGGGTTGCCGTCGCGTGCCTCTTGTTCGCCGTTACGGGCGTTTCCGCAGCCGACATCACCGTGGGGTTCGTGACCTCGCTGAGCGGCCCGGGAGCCTCGATCGGCATCCCCTATGAGAAGGGCATCCTGGCCGCTGACGCATACGCCGCCAAGATCGGCGATACCACTATCAAGCTGATCCGCCTCGACGACGCCTCCGATCCCTCGATCGCGACGCGCAATGCCCGCAAGCTGGTCGAGGAGGACAAAGTCGATGTCCTGATGGGAACCTCCGGCGTGCCCGGCACGATCGCCATGGCCGTGGTCGGCGCCGAGACCAAGACGCCCATGATCTCCTTGACGCCGGCGAGCCAGCCGCAAAGCCCGAACGGGCAATGGCTGATCTCCATTCCGCAGCCGCCGCCGCTGATGGTCGCCGCCGTCGTCGAGCGCATGAAAAGGGACGGCGTCAAGAAAGCCGCCTATATCGGCTTCAGCGATTCATGGGGCGATCTGGTCTACGACGCGCTGATGAAAAACGTCGGCGCGGCGCAGATCGAGGTTCTGACCAACGAGCGCTATGCCCGCGCCGACACCTCCGTCACCGGACAGGTCCTCAAAATCGTCGCCGCTCAGCCGGACGCCGTGATCACCGGCGGCTCCGGAACGCCCGGCGCCTTGCCCTATCTGGCGCTCGCCGACCGCGGCTATCGGGGCGGACTCTATGGGACGCATGCTCTGATCAATCCGGATTTCGTGCGCGTCGGCGGACCGGCGGTCGAAGGCCTCATCGCGCCGACCGGGCCGGTGATCGTCGCCGAGCAACTGCCCGAGAGCAACCCCACCAAAAAGATATCGCTGGCGTTCCGCGACATCTATCAAAAGACCAACAATGCGCCCACCAGTGACGCGTTTTCGGCCTATTCGTTCGATGCGTGGCTGGTTTTCGTCGACGCCGCCAAGCGGGCCTTGCAGAAGGCGCCGCCGGGCACGCCGGAATTCCGCGCGGCGCTTAGGGACGCGATGCTGACGACCAAGGACGTCGTCGGCACCCACGCCGTCTACAATTTCCAACCCGGCGGCTACTTCGGCGTCGACGAGCGTGCCCGCGTTCTGGTGCAGCTGCAGAAGGGGCAATGGAAGCTGCTTCAGTAGCGGGAAGACGGCGGCGGTCTTGACGATGGGCTGTTCCCCATGACTTCTTGCCCATGACGCCGGAGATCGCCCTTCTCCTTGCTCAAGACGGCATCACCACCGGCGCGATCTACGTGTTGGTCGCGCTGGGGCTTGTTCTGATCTTTCTCTCGACGCGCGTCATTTTCATTCCCTTCGGCGATGTCGTCGGCTATGCAGCGCTCACCCTGGCGGCGTTGCAGCTGAAGCGGACGCCCGGGACCGTATGGCTGGTCCTCACCCTGGCGGCCATCGCGACGCTGATGGAAGCCTACGGCCTCTTGCGGGCGGGGCGGATTGCGCGCCTGCCCCAAGCCCTTCTGTATTATGCCGCGCTGCCGGTCGCGCCCGCCGCCATCACCTGGCTCGCCGTCGGCCATGATCTGCCGATGTGGGCGGAAATTGCGATCACGATCGCCGTCGTCCTGCCCGTCTCGCCCCTGCTCTATCGCATTGCATTCCGGCCGATCGCCGATGCGTCGGTCCTCCTGCTTCTGATCGTCGCGGTCGCCGTTCACTTCGCATTGTCCGGCTTGGCGCTGGTGTTCTTCGGACCGGAAGGATTTCGCACCCAGCCGCTCACGCGCGCGGTCTTCAATGTCGGGCCGATGCTGGTTTCGGGCCAAAGCGTCCTGGTGGTCGGGAGCGCCGCCGTGTTCAGCCTCCTGTTGTTTCTGTTCTTTGAACGCACGCTCAGCGGCAAGGCTCTGCGCGCGACCGCGGTCAATCGCGTCGGCGCGCGCCTGGTCGGCATCCGGCTGTCGAGTAGCGCCGCAACGGCCTTCCTGCTGGCTTCGGCGCTTGCCGGGATTTCCGGCGTCCTGATCGGACCGATCGCGACGCTCTACTATGACTCCGGATTTCTCATCGGGCTGAAGGCTTTCGTGGGCGCCATCATCGGCGGGCTGGTGAGCTATCCGGCAACCGTCGTCGGTGCGATTCTGGTCGGCCTGTTCGAAAGCTATGCGTCTTTCTGGAACAGCGCGCTGAAAGAGGTGATCGTCTTCGGTTCGCTCATTCCTATTCTGCTGTGGCAGTCATTTGCCACGCGGAGCGGCGTCGAGGAGGAAATCGAGGAAGAAGAAGGCGGGCGCCAGACATGATGCGCTGGAGATCCGCCGCCGTTCCGGCCGTCGCGGCCGCTTTCATCGCTCTCGCCCCGGCGATGTTCGGAAATTTCACCATCACCTTGATGAACTACATCGGCATCTATGCGATGGCGACGCTGGGGCTCGTGCTGATGACCGGGATCGCCGGACTGACGTCGTTCGGACAGGCGGCCTTTATCGGCATTGGCGCCTACGCGACGGCCTGGTATACGGTGGCGCACGCCGGCTCGCCCTGGATCGGCCTTTTGCTGGCGCTGGCGCTGACCGCGCTCGTCGCCACGATCCTCGGCGCCGCGACCCTGCGGCTTGGCGGTCATTTTCTGCCGCTGAGCACGATCTCCTGGGGCATCGCGATTTATTTTTTGTTCGGCAATGCCGACGCACTCGGCCGTTACAGCGGCCTTTCCGGCATTCCGCCGATCTCAATTGGGCCGATTTCGTTCGAAGGCACGGTCGCCGTGTACTTTCTGATTTGGGGTGCGCTCGGCTTGGTGATGCTGCTATGCAGCAACCTGCTGGATTCACGCCAGGGCCGCGCCATGCGATGTCTGCGCGGCGGCACCGCGCTGGTCGAAAGCCTCGCCATGGATTCTTTCCGCCTGAGGCTTGCGGTTTTCGTGCTTGCCGGACTGCTGGCCGGATTGTCGGGCTGGTTTTACGCCCACATGCAGCGCTATGTCGGGCCGATCCAATTCGATGTCGACGCCGGCATTGAGCTTCTGCTCATGGCGCTGGTCGGCGGCGCCGGTCAGATCACCGGAGCCGTGGTCGGCTCCGCCATCGTGACGCTCGCCAAAAATTTCCTGCAGGATGTTCTGCCTGCCGTCACCCGCTACAGCGGGCAATTCGAGATCGTCGTATTCGGCGTCCTGTTCGTTATTCTGCTGCAGAAAGCCCGTGGCGGCGTCGTGCCGATCATCAAGAAATATCTACCGCGCGCGGAGCAGAAACTCCTGCCGGCTTCCGCTGCCCCGCTGTCGCGCCGTGCCCGTACCACCGAGTCGGGACAGCCGGTCCTGTCGATCGATGGCGCCACCAAGTGGTTTGGCGCACTTGCGGCCGTCAACAACGTCAGCTTTGCGGTCAAACCCCGCGAGGTGCTCGGGCTCATCGGACCGAACGGCGCCGGCAAAAGCACGCTGCTCAATCTGATAACCGGGATGCTCAAACCCAACAGCGGGACGATTTATTTCCAGGGCAGCGACATTACCAGGCTGGCGCCGCGGTACATTGCCGCCGCCGGGATGGCCCGTACCTTCCAGCATGTCAAATTGCGCCCCAACATGACGCTGCTCGACAACGTCCTGCTCGGCGTCTATTCGCGCACGCGCTCCGGTTTCATCGCCGGCGCGCTCCGGCTGGACCGCGTCGAGGAAGGTTCCGCCCGCTTCGAGGCCCTGCAGCAATTGCGCCGCGTCGGCCTCGGTGACCGGTTCGGTGAACTTGCCGGCAATCTGCCGCTCGGCCAGCAACGGCTCCTTGAAGTCGCGCGAGCGCTCGCCGCCGATCCCACGCTGCTCGTGCTGGACGAGCCGGCGGCCGGTCTGAGACGGCTTGAAAAGCAGACGCTGTCGGACCTGCTGCGGGAACTGCGCACGCAAGGCATGACGATTATTCTCGTCGAACACGACATGGAATTCGTCATGAACCTTGTCGACCGGATTGTGGTGATGGATTTCGGCGTCAAGCTTGCCGAAGGACTGCCCGCTGCCATCCGCACCGACGCGCGCGTGCAGGAAGCTTATCTCGGCGGGGTCGCATGACTGCGCTGCTTTCAGTCGAGGACCTGCACGTCAGCTACGGCAAGATGGAGGCTGTCAGCGGCGTTTCGCTGACCATGCAAATCGGCCAGATCGTCACCGTGATCGGGCCGAATGGAGCCGGAAAGACCACGCTGCTCTCGGCGCTGATGGGTCTTTTGCCGTCGCAAGGTGACAGCCGCTATGAGCAGGACGACCTCGGACCGCTCAGCACCGAAGAGCGGGTGCGGCGCGGCATCTGCCTGGTGCCGGAGCGCCGCGAATTGTTCGGCGACATGACGGTTGCGGACAATCTGATCCTCGGCGCCTATACGCGTTGGCGGGATCGCGGCGCGGTACGGAGCGATCTGCGGGACGTTTATGAGCGGTTTCCGAAGCTCGCAGAGCGGCGCGGTCAATTGGCCGGAACGCTCTCCGGCGGCGAGCAGCAGATGCTTGCGCTCGGCCGCGCCCTCATGGCGAAGCCGCGGCTGCTGCTGCTAGACGAACCGAGCCTGGGGCTTGCGCCGCTGATCGTACGCGAAATCTTTCGCATCGTGATTGGGCTGCGCGAACTCGGCGTCTCCATCTTGCTGGTCGAGCAGAACGCCCGCGCCGCGCTCGAAACCGCCGATTTCGGCTATGTGCTCGAAACCGGCTGCGTGGTTCACAGCGGCCCGGCCGCAGCCCTCGCTCACGATCCCCGCGTCATCGCCAGCTATCTCGGCGGCAAGGTCGAGCCATGACCATGAATTCGGCTTCAGCTCTGCGTGCGCGATGGTCGCACGCTTTCTTGCCGGGTGAACGAACGCTGCCGACGATGCTGCGGCGCCAGGCCGAACGCACCCCTGAAAAACCTCTGGTGTCGGCGGGAAACGTCACTTTGACCTATGCGCAGGCCTGCGACACGGCGGCCCGCGCTGCCGCGGCTCTCAAGTCCGCCGGCGTCGCCCCGGGCGAGCGCGTTGCGCTGATCTGCTCGAACCGCATGGAATTCTTCGAAATATTTCTGGCCTGCGCCTGGCTCGGCGCCGTTCTGGTACCGGTCAACGTGGCGTCGCGCGGGCCGCAACTGCAGCACATCTTGTCCAATTGCGGCGCCCGGCTCCTGGTCATCGAGGGCGCTTATGCGGAGAACCTGTCGCTGCTCGATCCGTCGGCACTTTCGCTCCAAGCAATCTGGTGGCTCGACGATGCCGCCGACATTCGGATGGGGAGCCTGGGCGCCATACCTATGCCACGCAGCGACGCCGAGGTCTCACCAGCGCCGCTGCAGCCAAGCGATCTGGCGATGATCCTTTACACGTCCGGCACCACCGGACCGTCGAAAGGCGTCTGCTGTCCGCATGCGCAATACTTCTGGTGGGCGGTAAACACTGCGGCACTGCTCGAGCTGCGCGCGGACGATATTCTGTGCACCAGCCTGCCGCTGTTCCACACCAATGCGCTGAACACGTTTTATCAGGCCGTTTTGATCGGAAGCTCCGTCCGCTTCGAGAAGAGGTTTTCGGCGTCCGGTTTCTATGCGGCGCTGTCGCGGCACCGCGCGACGGTAACTTATCTGCTCGGCGCCATGGTCCCGATCCTGCTGTCGCGCCCCGAGGCGGCGGAAGAGCGGAACCATGGAGCGCGTGTCGCGCTGGCGCCCGGAGTGCCGCGGCAATTCCATGCCGACTTTACCCGCCGCACCGGCATCCGCCTGCTCGACGGCTGGGGCTCGACCGAAACCAATTTCGTCCTCGGCACGACCGTCGACCGGCAACGGCCCGGGACCATGGGTCCGGTTTTCGAAGGTTTTCAGGCGCGCGTCGTCGACGAGCAGGACAACGAGATCGAAGACGGCCGCCCGGGCGAACTGGTCGTGCGCGCCGACGACCCGTTCGCGTTCGCCACCGGCTATTTCGGCGCGCCCGAGAAGACCGTCGAAGCGTGGCGGAATCTCTGGTTCCACACCGGCGACCGCGTCATTCGCGAGGCCGACGGTTATTTCCGTTTCATCGACCGGCTCAAGGATGCGATCCGGCGCCGCGGCGAGAACATCTCGTCGTTTGAGGTCGAGCAGGTGCTCCTGAGCCATCCGTGCGTCGCCAATGCGGCCGCCTTCCCGGTCCGTTCGCCATTGGCAGAAGACGAAGTCATGGCCGCCGTCGTACTTCGCCCGGGCCAGATCTTGAGCGCACCGGATCTGATCGAATTCTGCAAGCCGCGGCTGCCGTATTTCGCCGTGCCGCGCTACCTCGAATTCATGCAGGAGTTGCCGACGACAGAGAGCGGCAAGGTGCAAAAGTACAAGCTTCGCGAGCGTGGCGTGACCGCCGCGGCCTGGGACCGGCAGGAATTTGAAAACGCCCGGATCGTGCCAACGGATTAAATTTGCGGGCTAGCGTGACGGCTAATCGATCCTGATTCCGATCGACTGCACGATCGGCGTCCATTTGGCGATTTCGGCTTCGATGCGGCTGCGGAATTTCTCCGGCGTCGAATCGACATCGGGCTCGAATCCGGTCTCCACCAGCATCGCCTGATAGGCGCGTTCGGCGAGGGCCGAGTGGTTCGCCTGCGCGATCTGGTCGATGATGTCTGTCGGCGTTCCCGCGGGAACAAACAGGCCGATCGACTGCTGCGAGACCATCTCCGGCAGCGTCTCGACCGCGGTCGGCAGATCGGGCGCGGCGATCAATCGCTGCGGGCTGGTCACGGCGAGGATACGCAGCTTCCCGGCGCGATGAAATTCGATCAGTTGCCC
>Ga0187782_10003753_pt1 | contig 11315 bp, 9 predicted proteins | sample 0715_SJ02_MP15_2_FD_132454 | JGI IMG/M metagenome (GOLD analysis project Ga0187782, IMG submission 132454) | Tropical peat soil microbial communities from peatlands in Department of Meta, Colombia - 0715_SJ02_MP15_20_MG | ecosystem: Environmental > Terrestrial > Soil > Wetlands > Peat | place...
GAAAATAGACCAAGCGGATTTTGCGCGCTCAGGGGCTCTGTCGCGGAAACCTCCATGGTTGCGTCCGACGATGAGATGATTTCTCTAGTTTTGGAAGCAAACCCCGATGTTGTGTCAATAGATTCACCGCTCTCCTTGCCAAAGGGGCGCGTTCGAGTGGCTGACGACGATCCGGGACGAATAGAATTCGGGATTATGAGAAAATGCGAGCGTACGCTCAAGCGTCGCGGCATCAACGTTTATCCCTGCCTGCTGCCCAGTATGCAGCGTCTTACTGCTCGGGGAATAGCTATAGCCGACCGTCTCCGTAAACTTGGATACCCGGTAATCGAATCCTATCCAGGCGCGGCGCAGGATATCCTGGGCATTCCTCGCAAGGGGGCTGGACAACACTTTCTTCGAGCTGGTCTCACAGGCTTTGGAATATCCGGAGACTATCAATATGGCCAAGTCACACACGACGAGCTAGATGCGATCACGTCGGCGCTTGTTGGCTCGTTCTTTCTCTCCGGCCAATATGAGGCGCTCAGCGGAGAAGAGGAGGGAGCGTTAATTATCCCAGACCTCAACGCAAAGCACACGGCGCACGTGATCGGCATCAGTGGCCAAATCGCGGCGGGCAAGACCACCGCTGCGCGTATCCTCGAAACCCAGGGCTATCGTTACGTTCGCTTCAGCCAAATCATCGACGACTTAATCGAAAAAGAAGGTTTGGTCGCTGACCGCAAATCGCGCCAGGAGTTTGGGTGGCGACTCCATGTTGAAAAAGGGCAGAGCTGGCTTTGTGAGCAGGTGGTTCGACGGGTCGGAGAAACCGAAAAAATCGTGGTGGACGGACTTCGTTTTCCTGAGGATCATGCGTGGTTCCGCGAACGATTTGCGATGCGTTTCATGCATCTTCATATTGAAGCGCCGTCGGAGCTGAGACTGTCGCGCCTTCGCGCAACCGCGCCGATCGCTGACCTCAAGGAGGTCGAGAGCCAGCCGACGGAAAGCCAAATCGAGAAGCTGGGTCGAAAGGCTTCGTTCATAATTCGGAATGATGGAATGCTTGATGCGCTGCGGGAAAGGCTTACAATCGTTGCAGCGGAATCCGAAGCGGGAGAGGGGGCGCAATGCCAGTTTCCGTCGTAGTCGGCGGCCAATTTGGCTCGGAAGGCAAGGGCAAAGTTGCGCTTCATATCGCCGAACGCTCGCGCGCAGCAGCGGTTGTTCGAGTTGGGGGCACGAACTCGGGCCATACGGCTGTGGGCGCAGACGGCGTGACTCGCGCACTTCGCCAGCTTCCGGTATCGGTGTTAGCTCCTGATGCCGTAGCCGTGCTGCCGGCAGGAGCCATTATTGATCCGGAAATTTTCTTTCGCGAAGTCAAGGAGCTTGGCTTAGGGCCTGAACGAGTTTACGTGAGCCGCTTCGCGACCTTGATTACGGACTGCGACAAAGCTCGCGAGCGTTTGAGCGGATTAGTTGAAAAAATCGGCTCGACCGGGTCAGGCACTGGCGCGGCGTTGACACGCCGAATGGGGCGAACAAAAGCCGCCGAATCTATATTGGTTCAAGATCACCCCGATTTTGCTCCTTATTTGAAGGACACTGAGGAGTTTTTTGACACGTTATTGTCGTCTGGAAAACGAATTGTTATCGAAGGATCACAGGGGTTTGGTCTTTCCCTCCTTCACGGTGGGTATTTCCCACATGCTACAAGTCGTGACACAACTGCTGGCACGTTCATTGGAGAAGCAGGACTCAGTCCGCGAGACGTGGATGATGTAACTCTTGTTATCAGAACCTTTCCTATTCGGGTTTCGGGAGAATCGGGGCCTCTGTTTGGCGAGACTACATGGGACCAAATTGCGGAACGTGCCGGACTTGCGTCAGGTTTTCATGAGGTTTCGACTGCCACTCATAGAATTAGACGTGTAGGGCTGTTCGATCACAATATCGTTCGACGAGCAATTCGCGCCAACCATCCAAACATGATCGTTCTAAACCATTTTGATTATTTAGATAAAGAAATTCGTAACGGCAGGTTTGGCGCTGACATACAAGAATTTTTGAGCGAAAAAATCGAAAAGCCTATTGGTCAGCGGGTGGACTGGATAGGGATCGGTGCGGCGGAACTCTTACCCGCAGATCATGTAAGGCTCAGTTACCGAAAGGCGGCCAGGGTCGGCTAGAAATATGGTTAAAGGTCTCCCAAAGGAGAAACCCTCCAAATATTGCAAACGCCAGCCCTGGGACCATCCTAAAGAGCCGGAGCCCGTATGACGGAGCTGTCGTACTGTTAGACAAGTCGTCTAAGCAACTGCGGAGAAGAAAAGCGGCAAGGATCATAATTATCGTGGCAGACACCACGATCAATGTGACAGCGAACAACCAAACGACATGGGGGCTTAACGCCATCTGGCATCCTCCGTTACGAGAGCGTCTCCAACATGACCGGCACAACGGAAACCCATCCTCCCTTTTCTGAGTATGCTCAAAATTTAGTCGAAGCCAAGGCACGTGCAAAAATTTTTCGTGACAAGGATCCGTTCAAAGGCGAGATTCCTGCGTCCCTCCTTTCTTCCGAACACATCCAGGCTTATGTCTGCGCGACAGGCATGCTGCATCCTTTTCACCATGACAAGGAGGGGCGCCTCAAAGCAGCTTCTTATGAGGTTAATCCAGGTACCCAATTCATTATGTGGAACGAAAAAGGTCATAAGGTAATAACTGAAAATCCGCAGGAGCTTGTCCTTCCGGCGAATTCAATCACTTTTGTACAGCTTGAGTCTCATATTTTTCTGCCTAACTATATTGGGATGCGTTTCAATTTGAGAATACAACATGTTCATCGGGGATTGCTACTGGGAACCGGCCCCCTCGTTGATCCTGGATTTCAGGGCAATTTACTAATACCATTACACAATCTCACGTCGCAGCCATACAAAATGAGTGCCGATGAAGGTTTGATTTGGGTCGAATTCACAAAAACTACCTTCGGTTCTCAATACGCAGGAAAGCAATTTCATTTCTTTGAGATTGACCCAAACAAGACTAATCGTGCCGCTGAATATTATTTCGAAAAAGCAAATAGCAATAACCCGATACAGAGCTCTATTCCGATCGTAGCCAAGGAATCGCTGGATCGGCTAAGAAGCGCTGAAAAAGCAGCACGTGAGGCGCGACTGACGAATCAGTTTTTCGCCACGGTTGGAATACTCGCAATAGCTGGTATTGTTATAACGTTGCTTACATATTTTACACAAATTGTGCAATTCGGAGCAGATATAAAGGATAAAACAAGCAGAAGCGAAACAAGTATTGCGGAGACCGTGAAGAAACTTGATGACGTAATCCACAGAATTGAAGCCTTAGAAAAGGAATCCACGAACAAAGGGAGTCCTCAGCCAAACCAACCCCCTTTAAGGCGGTGACTCATTTCCAGTCAATGCTGAAAAACGCGCGATTGCCATCCGTCCCGCCGCGTGGCAATCCAACCTTATGCAGGACCAGAAAGCTTCAGCGCCGCGCGTGTCCTTCGTCTCGCTCGGCTGTCCCAAGGCGCTCGTCGACAGCGAGCGCATCCTCACGCGGCTGCGCGCCGAAGGCTACGAGCTGTCGCGCGGCCATGCCGGCGCCGACGTCGTCGTTGTCAACACCTGCGGCTTCCTCGACAGCGCCAAGGCCGAGTCGCTCGCGGCCATCGGCGCCGCGCTGAAAGAGAACGGCAAGGTCGTCGTCACCGGCTGCATGGGCGCAGATAAGGCCGAGGTGCTCGACGCCTTCCCCGACGTGCTCGCGGTGACGCGGCCGCAGGACTACGAGAGCGTGCTCGACGCCGTGCATGAAGCCGCGCCGGCGCCGCATGACCCTTTCCTCGATCTCGTGCCCGAGCAGGGCGTCAAGCTCACGCCACGGCATTACGCCTACCTCAAGATATCCGAGGGCTGCGACAATAGCTGCACCTTCTGCATCATTCCGCGCCTGCGCGGGCCCCTCGTCTCGCGCCCCGCCGCCGAGGTGCTGCGCGAGGCTGAAAAGCTCGCGCGAGCGGGGGTCAAGGAGCTGCTGGTCATCTCGCAGGACACCAGCGCCTATGGCCGCGATCTGCGCTATGCGCCGAGCGACTTCCGAGGCCGCGAGGTCCGCGCCCGCTTCCTCGATCTCGCGCGCGAGCTTGGGGAACTCGGCTTATGGGTGCGGCTGCACTACGTCTATCCCTATCCGCATGTGGACGAGGTTTTGGCGCTCATGGTCGAGGGCAAGATTTTGCCCTACCTCGACATCCCTTTCCAACATGCGGCGCCTTCGGTGCTGAAAGCGATGAAGCGCCCGGCGGACGAGGAGAAGACTTTGGAGCGCATCGCAGCCTGGCGGCGCGCGGTTCCCGATCTTGCGCTGCGCTCGACCTTCATCGTGGGTTTTCCTGGCGAGACCGAGGCGGATTTTTCCTATCTGCTCCAATGGCTGGAAGAGGCGGAGATCGACCGCGCCGGCGCATTCAAATACGAGCCGGTCGTGGGCGCGCGCGCCAACGACCTCGGGCTCGGGCCAATTGCGGAAGAGGTCAAGGAGCAGCGTTACCGCCGCTTCATGGAGAAGCAACAGGCAATCAGCGCCCGGCTCCTAAAGCACAAGATCGGCAAGCGGCTTCCGGTCTTGATTGACGAAGCGGGCGGCGGCGCGCTGTCTCCGGCCGCCAAGGGACGCGCCAAAGGCGATGCGCCAGGGATCGACGGCGTGGTCCACGTCGCGTCGCACCGCCCCCTGCGCGCGGGGGATATTATCAGCGTGAAGATCGAGCGGTCGGACGCCTATGATTTGTTTGGGACAGCGGCTTAAGGGCTGTCACAGCTCCGTCCGTCGCTCCAGCGCCGCCGCGAGCGTGCCTTCGTCGAGATAGTCCAGCTCGCCCCCAACGGGCACGCCATGCGCAAGCCGCGTCGTCCTGACACCCAGCGGCTGGATCAGGTCGGCGATGTAATGCGCCGTGGTCTGGCCGTCGACCGTAGCGTTGAGCGCGAGGATCGCTTCGCGCGTCTCGCCCGTCCGCAGCCGCTCAATGAGCTTGCCGAGGCCAAGCTCGTCGGGACCGACGCCGTCGAGCGGCGACAGCACGCCGCCGAGCACGTGATAGCGCGCGTTGATCAGCTTCGCGCGCTCGAGCGCCCAGAGGTCGGCGACCGTCTCGACGACGACGAGCGTCGCGGCGTCGCGTCGTGGATCCTGGCAGATGGCGCAGGGATCGGTGGTGCCTATATTGCCGCACAGGCTGCACGTCACGATGCGCTCGTAGGCGAGCGCCAGGGCCTCGCTTAAGGGACCGAGCAGCTCCTCGCGCTTGCGGATGAGATGCAGCGCAGCGCGGCGCGCCGAGCGGGGCCCGAGGCCGGGCAGGCGCGCGAGCAGCTGCACGAGGCGTTCGATTTCCGGGCCGGCGACGCTACCCGCCATGGCGGCGCCCGCTCGACTCCAAGGCCCAAACGGACGTCATTGCGAGCGAAGCGAAGCAATCCAGGAGGCGCAGGCGAAATCTCTGGTTTTCGGATGTAGAAAGCCGCGACATCGCTGGTGTGGCCCTGGATTGCTTCGCTTCGCTCGCAATGACGCCTGCTGAGAGCCTCAAAACGGCAGCTTGAGGCCCGGTGGCAATTGCAGACCGCCGGTGACGGATTTCATCTTCTCGGCCATAGCCGCGTCGGCCTTGGTTCGAGCCTGGGCGTGGGCGGAGACGATCAGATCCTCCAGCATCTCAGCGTCCTCGGGCTTGAGCAGCGAGGGGTCGATCGAAATGCTCTTCAGATCGCCCTTGGCGGAGAGCGACAGCTTCACCGCGCCGCCGCCCGATTCGCCCGAAACCTCGAGTGCCTCCAGCTCGGCCTGCGCCTCGGCCATCCGTTGCTGCATGGCCTGCGCCTGCTTCATCATGCCCGCAAAATCCACCATGTCTCTACTCCTCGTCCGATTCGATCGCGTCGGTATAGCCGATGTCAGCGTCTCCCGCAGGCTCCGCGGCCTTCGAGCGCACGGCGATGATCTGCGCGCCCGGAAACTGCGACAGTACCGCCGCGACGACGGGATCGGACTCGAATCCATTACGGCGCTCGCGCTCTTTCGCCTCGCGCTGCTCAGCAAGCGAGGGCGCGCCGCCGCTTCCGACCAGCGCCGCCATCCAGCGCTCGCCAGTCCAGTCCTGGAGGCGCGCGGCGATGACCGACGCGAGATTGGGCGAGCCGCCTGGCGCAAGCTCGAACTCGATGCGCCCTCGTTCGAAACGCGCGAGGCGCACGTCGCGCTCCAGCGCCAGCTTGAGCTGAATGTCGCGCTTTTTCTCGGCGAGCGCCACGAGCGCGGGGAAGTCGGCGACGACGACGCCGGCAGGCTCCGGCGCGGCGCGCGCCAGCGCAGGCGCGGCGGGCGCAACGGCGCGCGGAGCCAGCGACGGCGCCGGTCCCCGCGGCGCGGGCGGCGCTTGCCCTGGCGCCGAACCCGCAGCTGTGAGCCGGCGAAGCGCCTCGTCCGGCGTCGGCAGCTCGGCGGCGTGGGCGAGGCGCACCAACACCATGTCGGCGGAGGCGAGCGGCGTCTGCGAGCTTTTCAGCTCCTCCATCCCCTTGGCGAGAATCTGCCAGGCGCGCGAGAGCACAGGCAGCGACAGCCTCTCCGCCTGATCGCGCCCGCGCCGGCTTTCCTCGGGCGTCAGCGCCGAGGACTCGGCGGAACTGGGCGCGACCTTGATGCGCGTCACGAGATGCGTGAATTCGGCGAGCTCCAGGAGGAGCTGCGTCGGATCGGCGCCGCTGTCATATTGCTCGGCGAGCAGGCGCAGCGCCTCGGCGATCGCGCCTGACATCACGGCCTCGAAGAGGTCGATCACGCGCGTCTTGTCGGCGAGGCCGAGCATTTGCCGCAGATCCTCGGCGCCGATCGCGATCTCGTCGCCGGCGCCGCCGTGAGCGATCGCCTGGTCGAGCAGCGACAACGCGTCGCGCGCCGAGCCTTCGGCGACGCGGGCGATGGTCGCGAGCGCTTCCGGCTCGACATTGACCTTCTCGGCGTCGCAGATCTTGCGCAAGTGCCGCGCGAGGAGCCCCGCGTCGATGCGGCGCAGGTCGAAGCGCTGGCAGCGCGAGCGCACGGTGACCGGCACCTTGTCGATCTCGGTCGTGGCGAAGATGAACTTGACGTGCTCCGGCGGCTCCTCCAGCGTCTTCAGCAGGCCGTTGAAGGCGGCCTTGGAGAGCATGTGCACCTCGTCGATGATGTAGACCTTGGTGCGCGCCATGACCGGGCGATAGCGGGCGTTGTCGATGATCTCGCGAATGTCGTCGATGCCGGTGTGCGAGGCCGCGTCCATCTCCAGCACGTCGACGTGTCGCGATTCGATGATCGCCTGGCAATGAACGCCGAGGTCTTCCATGTGGATGGTCGGGCGGTCGATCGCGGGGCGTCCGTCTTTTGTCGGCAGCTCGTAATTGAATGCGCGGGCGAGAATGCGGGCGGTCGTGGTCTTGCCGACGCCGCGCACGCCGGTCAAGAGATAGGCCTGATGGATGCGCTCGAGCTCGAAAGCGTTCTGGAGCGTGCGCACCATCGGCTCCTGGCCGATGAGATCCGAAAAGCTCGTGGGGCGATATTTGCGCGCGAGAACCCGATAGACGGCAGGGGGCGCAGGCGCGTCAGCAAAGAGACCGCCGCCGAGCGGCGATTGCAGTTCGTCCATGTCGCGCGTCGCCCGCTGGGGAAAGAAGGTGGGAGGTTGGACGAAGACCCGCCCGTGCTCGTTAGGGCTGCTTCCTTCCGGACCTGACCCGGTTGGCGAGTGGAACGTCCACCGCCAACCTCCCGAAGCTCTATTTGGCAAAGGATGGGAGCGGATGCAAGCCGCTCGTCTCGGCTGCGCCGCCGTTCCGACAGCGCCTGCGCCGCCCGTCGATTTTGGGGGGCCTTCCACGAAGTTGTCGCGAAAGCTTTCGCCGCTCGCTCTCGGTTCAGTCGCCGGGGACGGGCGCCGGCTGCGGTGGGCTCTTCGCTTTAGGCGAGGGAACGGGCTTCTGGGCCCCAGGTGGGGCAAGCGCCGGGCCGCTCAATTCTTTCGGCGCGGTTGGGCCGCTCACAACGCCTTGCTCGGCTTTGATGATCCGAAGGATGGGTCGCCCCTCCGAGCCTTGGTAGAGGTAACTGTAACCCTTCAGGAACAGCACCGAGGAGACGACCGCCTCGAGCGAACCGTGAAATTTCCCTGTGACCGCTTTATCGAGCGGCTCGGTCGTCTCGAAGCTCAGCCCGAACTTGTCGTGCAATGCGGCCAGGAACTCTTGCAGCGACGCGTCCTTCGCCTCGACGTCCATGGCCTTCGGATCGCCGGCGATCTGAACTTCGGCGGCGGCTTTGGTCGAGAGCACAACCGCGAACAGCAGCAAGGGAGCGGCAACGAGTTTCGGCTTTCGAAGCAGGACTTCCAACATCACGCACCTTCCTTCGCTGTCGCAAAGAGGCTTCGGGCCGAGAAGACGTCTCAAAAGCGGGGCGCTCCTCTTCGATCCGCTCGCCGCGCGCGAAGCCGATCTGATGGTCAGCAGCTCTTGTCAGGCGACGGGCCGCCCCCCAAGTCGGAGAGCCTGACGGCGAGCTCGGGCGCGAGCGTCGGCGTCATCGGCGCGGTCGTCGGCGCTTGAAAGAGGTCATCGTAGCCCTCGCCGCCGAAGCGGTGATGGACCCAGGTGAAAGCGCGACGCGCGTCGACGACCCAGACTTCGCGCACGTCGAACGCCGCATCGACGCCGATCTTTCGGCCGCGATCATAGGCGAGCGATGAGTCCGCGGCCTCGACCGCGAGCAGCACCACGGAGCCATTGACTTTATTCGGGTCGAGGTGACGGCGAAACACGCAGAAGTCGGGTTCGAGGAAAGTGGCCGCGTCGAGGCGCAATGTCGTTTTCTGGGCGATCGTCAGGTGTTCCGGCGCCGCTCGCTGGAAAAACCGGTTGACTTCGAATTTGACCGACTCATGAACCGCGCCTTTGGGCGACATGGGCATGATCTGCCCGCCAATCAGCTCAAATCCTTCGTCTTCGTCGATGACGCCTCCCCGAACCGCCGCCTCGATCTCGGCGACCGTGAAACGTCGCCGCGGCAAGCCTTCGGCGGCTTGCGTGGTCATCGGGAGATCGGCGGGACGAAGCGAGAGATTCATGTGGCGGCCTGCTCACAACGAGCCGGAGTATATAGCCCGATCGTACGTTCGGCAAAATGGGCGGCGGCGACGTTTCTGCGCCCTCGGCGCAGGAATTTCCTCAAAAACAATTTCCCCGAATTAACTAAAAATTGCGACTTCGCGTTAACTGGCTCTCGGCATGCTCGAGCCCATGGCTCGTCGCGTATCGCCAATCCTGCTGTTCCTGCCGCCGCTCGCCGCCGCGGCGCTTTCGTCGTGCTCGGGGCCGTTCAGGCCGCAGCGGCCGGCCTGGCGCACGCAGGCCGAGAACGTCTGCCTCGCGGAGCATCGCGTGCAGCCCTCATCCTATGTGCAGATCGCGCGTGAGGTCGACGGCCCTGGCATTTGCGGACTTACCATGCCGTTCAAGGTCACGGCCCTGCAAGGCGGCGCCGTCGCGTTCAATTCCACTGCAACGCTCGACTGCTCCATGGTGGCCGAGCTCGAGCTATGGCTCGCCGACGTCGTCCAGCCCGCCGCGCAGGCGCGCTTCGGCGTGAGCGTGGCGCAGATCAACTCGATGGGCTCCTACTCCTGCCGCGGCATGAACGGCCAGCGCGGCGCGCCTCTCTCCGAGCACTCCTTCGGCAACGCTATCGACATTGGCGGCTTCATCCTCGCTGACGGGCGCGTGGTCTCCGTCGTGCGCGACTGGATCCGCGGCGACTATGCCGCCCGCGCTTTCCTCATGGACGTGCACGGCGGCGCCTGCCAGCATTTCTCCACCGTGCTCGCGCCTGGATCGAATCCCTTCCATTACAATCATATCCACGTCGATTTGGCCCTGCACGGGCGCTCCGGCGGGCGCATTTGCAAGCCGACGCCCCACGAGATCGAAGCGCCGGCGGAGCTGATCGCCAGATCCGCTGCGCCTTCCCCCGCGGAAGAAGAGGACAGCGACTCGGGCGACGGCCCGCCCAGCGCCGCTTTTGAGGGCGCGGGCGAACCCGCGCTCGGCGCCTACGGCGTCCCCAGACAGAGGTATTAGCTATTTCAATCGGATCACGGCGCTTCGGCTATTTCCAACCGCATCATTTCTGACTATCTTATACCTAAGTATTGTGCGGCGCAGCATCGCCCGCGCCGCAGCCGCGGTGGGGCATGGTTCAGTTTTCGCCGCCATGGAGAAGCATAAATGGATAGGTACTCCTATCAGCTCTATGAAATGCTGCATCTCGCGTTCGCGCCGGCGCGTGCGCTCTCCGAGGCGACGACGCATTACTTCAAGAGCGGCCCATTCGGCGACTACCCGCTCGCGCGCAACATTCTGGCCTCGGCCGAGCTCTTCGAGCGCATGACGCGCCGCTATGGCAAGCCGACGTTCGGGCTCGACAGCACGGTCGTCGAGGGCGAGGAGACGCCGATCACGTTGGAGACTGTCTGGTCGCGCCCTTTCTGCCAATTGCTGCGTTTCAAGCGCGAGCTCTCGGGCGCTGAGCCGCGGCAGTCGAAGCTCCTGATCGTCGCCCCGATGTCCGGCCATTACGCGACGCTGTTGCGCGGCACGGTAGAGGCGCTGCTGCCCTACCACGACGTCTACATCACCGACTGGGCCGACGCGCGCGCCGTGCCCTATGGCGACGGACGCTTCGATCTCGACGATTATATCGACTATCTCGTCGCGATCATGGCGCAGCTCGCCCAGGACGGCGCGCCGGTGCACACGCTCGGCGTCTGCCAAGCCTCGGTGCCGCTCATCTGCGCCGTCGCCGGCATGGAGGCGCGGAACGATCCGCACATCCCTGAGTCCATGGTGCTCATGGGCGGCCCCATAGATCCCCGCGTCAATCCGACCGCCGTGAACAGGCTCGCGGTTAAGCGCGGCATCGGTTGGTTCAAGCAGCACTGCATCCACACCGTGCCCTTCCCCAACGCCGGGATGGGGCGGCGGGTCTATCCGGGCTTCCTGCAGCTTTCCGGCTTCATGGCGATGAACATCGAGCGGCACGTCTCGGCGCATCTCGAGATGTTCAACCATCTCGTCGAAGGTGACGGCGACAGCGCCGAAAAACATCGCGACTTCTACGACGAATATCTCGCGGTTATGGATCTCACGGCGGAGTTCTACCTGCAGACGGTCGAGCAGGTCTTCGTGCGCCACGCCATTCCGCTC
>Ga0187782_10003754_pt1 | contig 11313 bp, 10 predicted proteins | sample 0715_SJ02_MP15_2_FD_132454 | JGI IMG/M metagenome (GOLD analysis project Ga0187782, IMG submission 132454) | Tropical peat soil microbial communities from peatlands in Department of Meta, Colombia - 0715_SJ02_MP15_20_MG | ecosystem: Environmental > Terrestrial > Soil > Wetlands > Peat | place...
CGATCGCCAGTGCGAACATGACAACCGCGATGGTGGTGAACCCGGGGCTCTTCCGTAAGACGCGCAGGGCATGGCGCAAGTCTTGAAATGTCGCTTCCATGGGCAGAAACTCCCCCGGAGGGATGGCTTTAGGATACATTACCGACCAATGACTCAGTAAATCTCCGTACCCGGGCTCCTGAGGTTTTAGGAGGCTGGCGGCAAAACGCAATGGCTGCCGGGCAGAAGTACAGGCTGCATATCATGCGCCACCGGCGATCCGAAGGGAGAAGTGATCATGAAGCCTGCACTGGTCTTTTCATGCATCCTCAGCTTTGTCGGTGTCGGTGCGCTGGCGGTTCGACTTTCTGCCCAGACGTCTTTACCCCACCAGCGAATCGCTATTGCCGCGAGCACGGTGCTCGATGGGAAGGGACACACATTACAAGACGTTCGCATTGTGATCGAGGGCGCAACCGTCGCTGCGATCGGTCCCACGGTCGAGGGACCAGTTGACTATGACCTGCGTGGCCTCACGGTATTGCCGGGCTGGATTGACGCGCATGACCACATTACCTGGATCTTCGGCAAGGACGGCAAAAATGCTGAGACCGAAGGAACAACCCAACCGGATGCCTATCAGGCCGCGTCGAATGCATGGGTCACGTTGATGGCAGGCTTCACCACGGTGCAAAGCGTGGGTGCGCCCAATGATGTTCCGCTTCGTGATGCGATTGCGAAGGGAATAATTCCTGGTCCGCGCATCTTGACGGCGATCGAACCGCTTGTAGGGAAAAACGAGGCGAGCGGCACTCCCGAGGACATCCGCGCTTTCATACGGAAACAGAAGGAATCCGGGGCAGACCTGATCAAAATCTTCGCCTCGAAGTCCATCCGCCAAGGAGGGGGAATGACGCTTTCCCAGGACCAATTGAACGCCGCCTGTGATGAAGCAAGAAAGCAGGGGCTGCGTACGCTGGTTCACGCCTACAAGGAGGCGGTCCGCGCCGCCACTCTCGCGGGATGCACCGAAGTTGAACATGGCACGCTGGCCACAGACGACGACTTGAAATTGATGGCGGAAAAAGGCACCTATTTCGATCCACAGTGTGGACTGGTGATTGAGAACTACTTGCTGAACAAAGAAAAGTATCTCGGCACGTCCGGGTACACGGCCGAAGGATTTGCGGCGATGGTAAAGATCCTTCCGGCCGATCACGAAATCGTACAACGCGCAGCGAAAACTTGGGGACTGAAGGTGGTCTTTGGCACGGATGCCGTAGCCGGGGCGCATGGGCGCAATGCAGAGGAGTTCATCGACCGCGTGCGCGACTGCGGTGTGGACCCGATGGCCGCCATGATCTCCGCCAACTCGCTGGGGGCCGAAGCGCTCGGTATGGGTGATCTGATTGGCTCAATCGCCCCCGGCTTGCAGGCGGATATTATTGCGCTTGATGGAGATCCCTTAAAAGACATAACGGCCGTTCGACGGGTCGTATTTGTGATGAAAGGGGGCGTGGTTTACAAGAATGCAGCCCGGACCGCGATTCCTCTCTATGCAGGCGTCGAGCCTTGATTGGCGAAGCTAGACAAGCCGTCTGCCCCGAAAAACGCTCGCCGCCGACGGCGTCCGAAAGGCCTGTTTGCCGATTGTTTAGGTTCCTGGACCCAGGGTTGAACCTTAGGACTAAAATGAAACCTAGCAAACCAGGAGGACGAACATGAATGCAAAGGCAATGCTGGCGCTGACGTTGTTTTTGGCCGTCCGGGCTGCTTCCGAAGATTTGCCGAAACAGCAAACACAGGCAGAATGCAAATTTCTAGACGGAGTGCGGATCACCGTTGCCTACGCCTCCGACCGGACAAGGGCTCTTAAACTGGAGACGGATGGACCCCTAATCACGGTTAAGGGGATCGATGTTCCTATGGGCGAATATACCGTGATGCCTGCCAGAGATTCTCACAACGACTGGACTCTCACAATGAAGAAACAGACAGCGAGCGGCGAGACTAGGGTAGCGTTGCCCTCCTTGCCCATGTCTGTCAAAACATCCATGGCGCGCGTCGGGAACTTCCCAGTTTCATTCGACCAATCAGGGGGAAGCTGCATGATGCATTGGAGTCAAGATAAATCAAACATCTTGCTCTCGCTGGAGTTTGCAGAAAGGAACACAGACCTGCCAGCTCTACCCCAATAACTTCTTTAGCTCGTGGGCCAGCCGCCACAGAACAACCAGGCGGTCCTATTTCAGCCCAGCTTTGTGACTGCCAGATTGTGTAGTGCTAGCTCGGCTTCTTCATCCAAAGTTGTGCCGGCGTTGTAGTAGCCCGTTTGACGTCCTACGCGGTACTGCTCTACTCTGCCGCTCATGAATCGGCGTAACTGGATCACCATGTCTGTTGGATGTCTCGCCACGCTGATAGGCGAGCGCGTCGCGGCATCTTCTCTGAGCATCACCTTCGATGCCCCACCCCGCGAAGCCAAGGATGCTTTCGATCACATCCTGCTTGGTGCACCTGATCTCGAGGCCGGTATCCGCTGGGTCGAACAGCGCACGGGCGTGCGCGCGAAATTCGGTGGCAATCATCCCGGGCACGGCACGTGCAATGCACTGCTTTCGCTCGGCGCGCGCCACTACCTCGAGATCATCGCGCCCGACCCAGCCCAGGCCAATGTGTCTGACGAGCGTGGGCTACGGCAGCTTTCGTCGCCCCGTATCATTCAATGGGCGATCCACACCGAGGACGTCGCCGCCATGAGGCGAATGGCCGAGGCCGCCGGCATCAAGACCATTGGGCCGCAACCCGGCTCTCGGCAGCGTCCGGACGGCAAGATGCTGCGCTGGCAGGTTCTGGCGATCGAGCAGACAACTCCCCTAGTTCCGTTTTTTATTCAATGGGAATCGGGCTCGCTACATCCGTCGTCGGACTCGCCTGCGCTGGGCACGGCGCAATCGTTGTACTTCGAAACGCCACAACCCGAAGAGTTGACCCGCATCCTGCATGGCGTCGCTATCGAAGCCGACATCCGCAAGTCCGATTTGCCGCGCATTGTGCTGGCGGTTCAAACGGCAAGAGGCGAGATCGAGATGAGCTAATCACCGGCTTCAATTGCCGGCAGTAGGGCATTCTGCGGTGACCAGTGCGCGCCCATGACCCAGAGCTTGATATTCTGGCAACCGGCGCCGGCAAGGCTCAGTCTGCTTACGCGCAGGCGACGCGCGACGTTTTTATTTTTCATCACCTACGGGCGTTCACCCTCGCAGCCGGGACGCAGGGGACTTGCTCGAACTCAGCTATGTTCGGGGCGCACGCTTTTTCCTGCTGGTCTTCGCATTCTTTTCTATTCTGAGTTTCCAGGCCGTACGCAGCGCGCCCGCCAGCACATCTTCGTTCGCTTTCGCCAAATCTATGTGGGTCATCCCCATCCTTCCCCATCCCCCTCGAATGGGCAGGAAAACATCCGGCAGTTCACGAATGAAATCCTCCTGTTGCTGCGGCGTAAACATCAGGTTCCCGTAGCCCTGGCTTTGCGAGGCTAAGGTGGCGAAGATTTTGCCGCCTACACGGAAGTCGGCCGCACCCATGTGCGAGCCCTCCTCCGCACCTCGGAAGCTCAAGGCAATTCGGCGGAAATCTGCAGCATTCATACGAACTCCTAATCGTCTCGTTTAGAACGGCACTTGCTGCTGAGAAAGCTGGGCCCCCCTGGTCGCACCAGCTCCGAAACGCCTCTCGCAACAGACAGCATAAGAAATCGAAAGAGAATCGGCTGGCCTCAAGTGGCGGAAGACTGGGACCGGTGGCAACAGGGTCTAGACACCGACGGTGAAGGTAATACCGATCAGCAGGCATTTTCAGGATGTTCTGCTTGGCAAAGAACTAGCAAGTGAATGGGAAGAACTGGAGAATGACTGTCTATTCAATGGGTTAGCTCTGGGCAGCAGCGAGGATGGCGCGCTTGGTGAAGACGCGAATCATCTCACGGCGGTATTCCGGGGTCAGCGCCGAAGTGGTTAATGGCTTGGCCGTCTTAGCCGCCAAGCTCGCGATCCGCTCTGCCAAAGTTTCATCAATGACCTTTCCTGCTAGAGCTTCCGTGGCTCCTTTCACAAGAACCGGTGCTGGGTTCACGGCCGTAAGGGCGATTCGCGCGTCCGCACAATGACCATTGGAGCGCTTGAGGGCCACCGCAACACCGGCCAAAGGATAGTCGATCGAGCCACGAATTCGCAGTTTGCGGTAGACGCCCCGATAGTCCGCCGTCGCTTCGGGCAGAAATACCCGCGTGAGCAATTCGTCGGAGCGCAACCTCCGGTAATCATCACCCAGTCCGGTGTAAAAATCGCAAAGGGAAAGGCGCCGCGCGCCGGCTGGCCCAACCACCTCCAGCTCGGCATTCAAACACAAGAGTGCCGGAGGAGTATCTCCTGAAAATGCTGCCCAGCATTTGGTACCACCAGGCGCAACGTGACAAAGATCTCCATCCTTCTTGATGCAGAAGCCGCAGGCTCGGCGCCAAGTGAGCGACTGGTTATACCACAGACAGCGAGTGTCGAGGCAAATATTGCCGCCAATCGTTCCCATATTGCGCAGGATGGGCGATGCCACCGTAGCCGCAGCTTCCGTTAAGACGGGGTAGCGGCGGCAAAGGAGTCGGGAGTGCTCGATGGTGGTAAGCGTAGTGAGCGCACCAATTTCGACTCCGCTTCCCGGTCGCTCGCGGATCCCTCGCATGGCCGCGATGCGACGAACGTCGAGGACGTACTCTGGCTCGAACAGTTTCTGCTGCATGGACGGAATCAAATCGGTACCCCCGGCAAGGACACGAATTCTGCCGGCATACTTCGCAAGCAGTTCCACAGCTTCCTGAGTGGTTTCGACCGCCAACAACTGGAATTGAGGAAGGCTCAATCATCCCCTCCTGATGCCTGGGGAACCTCTCTTCGTGAAGGATCGAGCGGGTGCCGCTCGGGGCCCTTGCCGCGAAACCAGAGCGATCCTCCGTGCTCACGGAATCCGGTGGGGCAAGTGGGGTCGATGCCTTCGGTCAAGTTGATCTTCTTTTGTGCTTTCTTTGCTCGCAGCGCGGACAACACTCGTTCCGGAGTGAAGGGCGATTCGTGCAAACGAATTCCGACCGCATCGCAGATGGCGTTGCCGATGGCAGGGATGGTGGCAGCCAGAGAGCCCTCGCTGCATTCTTTGGCTCCGAACGGGCCTTCTGGATCGACACTCTCGACAATAATGGGCTCGACTTCAGGAGACTCCACCGACGACGGGCTGCGATACTCGAGTAAGCCGGGGTTCATGAGCATGCCATCCTTCCACACCATCTCTTCGCTGAGGGCCTGCCCCATGCCCATCCAGACGGACCCGATAATCTGACCTTCGACCGAAACCGGATTCAGGGCACGACCACAGTCGTGGGCGGCCCACACCTTGTGAACGGTAACCTCTCCGGTTTCTTCGTCAACACTGACCTCGGCGGCTTGCGCGGAGTAGGAATAAGCAGGGGATGGTCCTACCCCGGCTCCTTTGTGCTTCCCGCCGCGAGCTTCTGGTGGAGGCGCATACGAACCCGTTCCGGTGAGAGCGCCATGAAAGTCGATGGCTGCAACCACCGCTTCTTCAAAACTCATCCAGTTTTTGGGGGCCTCGTCCTTGCGCTTCTGCTGCAGCGACCCGCGCAGGATTTGTCCTTCGACGCGCCCCGCGACTGAGGCGAGAGAGCCTGGCTCTTCTGTCCGATTGACGATCGCTGCCTTCTCCCCGGGAGCGTCTTGCTTGAATACCGAATCATTGCGAAAGATCAACTCCTCGGGCGAGCAGTTCATCTTTCGTGCTGCAGCCAATGCGATTTGCTTCTTGACTTCTTGCGCGGCTCGCAGCGTGGCATTCCCTGCCATGAACGTGACGCGACTCGAATAGGAACCAATATCGATGGGGGTAAGATCGGTGTCGGCGGCGAAAATCTTCACCCGGCTCAGAGAGCAGCCCAGGGCTTCGGCGGCAATTTGCGCAGTCATGGTATCGGAGCCTTGGCCGATTTCCGAGGCGCCGGTGTACACCACCACGCCACCATCACGATCGATCTTAATGTTCACCGTGGAATGCGGCATGTCGGAGCGAATGATGGAATTGGCGGCCCCGCTCACATAATGGCTGCAGGCGAAGCCCAGCCCCCGCCCCCTGGGCAGATTACCTTTGCGTTCCTTCCAGCCCGACCGCTCTGCGACTTGGTCGATGCATTGCGGCAGACCATAACTTTGTACCCTCAGGCCATTTACGGTGATGGTTGGGGGCTTGAGCAGATTGCGGCGGCGAATCTCGACTGGGTCCATGCCGGCCTGGACTGCCAGTTCGTCCAGTTGCGACTCAAAAGCGAAACGCACATTAACCGTGCCGTGACCGCGCATGGCGCCACAAGCTGGTTTGTTGGTGAGTACGCGGTAGCCGTCATATTGGATGTTGGCGATGTCGTATAGCGCGCCCAACAGCGCCCCCGAGTAAAGAATGGTCACCACGCCGTAGGAGCAATAGGCGCCGCCGTCCTGAATCACGCGCGCCTTTACGGCGGTAATGCGACCCTGCTTGGTGACGCCGGTCTTCAGGTCGATGATGGTACGCGGCCTGCCGCGATGCGCCCAAAATACCTCCTCCCGGGTGTAGGTGATCTTGACCGGTCTGCGCGCCTTTCTGGCCGCGACGGCAGCAATGATCTCAAGCGGGATGACTTCGCTCTTGCCCCCGAATCCCCCGCCGACGAGCGGCTTGATCACCCGAATCTGCGCCATCGGCATCCCGAGCACCAGCGACAATTTGTGCTGGAGATAGTACGGCACCTGCGTCGACGACCAAACCGTGAGTCTTCCGGGGTGGCCGCTCTGGGAATCGATGTCGAAGGCAGCCAGCGTACAATGCGGCTCCATGGCGGCGTGGGTTACTTCATTGGCAACGAACCGCGCCTCCGCGATGTGGTCTGCCTCGGCGAATCCCTTTTCCGGATCGCCGAACACATGGTGATAGTCCTTTTCGATGTTATTGGGTTTATTGTCGTGGATAAGGTCAGCTTGCGCCTTCATGGATTCTTCGGGATCGAAATAGGCAGGCAGGACGTCATAGTCGACCTCGACCAGCTGCAGCGCGCGCTCCGCGGTGGCTTCGTCGACTGCCGCAACACAGGCAACGTTATCTCCGACGTAGCGGACCTTGTCGATGGCGAGGGCATGCTCGTCATGACCGACGGGAAGAATGCCGTAAGGATTGGGCGCATCCTGTCCGATCGCGACCGCGGCTACGCCGTCGAGCGTTTCGGCTCGGCTCGTGTCCAATCGCCGAATGCGGGCATGGGGATAGGGCGAATGCAGAATCTTGCCCACCAGCATGCCGGGAAGGCTGAGGTCGTCCGCGTACTTGCCTGAGCCGGTGGTTTTCTCGGCAGCATCGACCATGGCCACGGGTTTGCCGATAATAGAGAAGTCATTAGACATACTGTCTCGCTAGTCGCTCGTCCGGACCACAGATTTCCAATCCGGTTCGGTTCGTGGCGGGCGATCGCTCGTGTCCGCCTCTGACTTTACGGTTGCCATTCCCCTCTGCTCGGCCTCAACGGCGGCTTTGATTGCGCGATACATCTGGTTGTAACCCGTGCATCGGCAAAGATTGCCGCTCAAGGCTTGTCGAATTTCTTCTTCCGTGGGATTAGGATTCTGGGTGAGCAGGTGTTTCACCGTCATCATGAACCCCGGAGTACAGTATCCGCATTGCGCTCCGCCCCAGTCGCCATAAGCTTTTTGGATGGCGGCCAGGCTCCCGTGCTCGCTGACACCCTCGACGGTTGTGATTTCCTGGCCCGCACAGGCGGCCGCGAGCAATGTGCAAGAAAGCATGGGAGTACCGTCGATGAGCACCGTGCAGGCGCCGCACGATGAGTCGTCGCAGCCGCGCTTGGATCCGGTAAGCTGCAAATCCTGGCGCAGGGCATCGAGCAGCAGCTTGCTCGGCTCAATCGCCAGCTCATGCGTGCGACCGTTGACTCGTAGCTCTGAAAGTTGCTTCTTCATTCCCTTTGCCGCATGCGGCGGCAAGAAGCGCTGTGCCCGGTTGCCCCTCGCGGGTCACGCCCCGGCCGCCTTATTCTCAATACCCAAAGTCCGCCTGCGCCGCAAACGCGTGCTGTTTGACCGATAGGGTGTCGACGCGGCAGGTACCGAGCTGGTTCATGTAGTCTCTCCGATCGGAGATGCCATAAACCCAGCGATCCAACCAGGCCTGATTGTCTTCCTGCGTTTTGGTCTGCTCGTGGTACTGGCGGAAGAAGGCATCATCCCGTTTGTAATGTCCCTGGACCGGCGAGGGGTGCGCTCCATAGGGACACTCGACCACCGCATTCACCAGGAATCCAGGAATCACGGTGCGGTTGGGATCGCTGGCAATCACATCGGGCGCAACAATCTCCTCGGCAATGACCAGGACTCGTTTGGCGGCCCGTACCCCCTCGATCAGGACACCCAAGCTCCCCCAGCAATGGGCGTTACCATCACAATCGGCCCGCTGCACGTGAACAATGGTGACGTCGGGATTCAACGCGCGCACCGCCCAAAGCGGCTCCTTCGGCGCGAACGGCGACTGGATCAGGTGGAAGAAGGGATGCCCTCGGCTGGTATCACTTCCCAATGCGGTTCGCGTGGGGAGAAAAGGAACGCCCATGGCACCCGCTTCGAGGGCCAGGGCTACAGTGAAGTTCGTCATGTTCAGGATCTCGGTTTCATTCTGCTCGACCGCACGGCGAAAGTTGTAGGCCGAACCCATCATGACGTTGCCCACCCAGGCGGCAATGACCTTTTCCACGCATCCGGCTCCGATCACCTGATCAAACAAAATATCGGAGATAGGCCCGATTAAGGTGAGGCCGCGCCTCTTCTGGCGAATGAGCTCATGCCCGGCAGCAAATGGAATCATCTGCTCCATCTGCAGCCCCATGGCCACCGCGGCGCCGTTCGGCACCAGTTCGGCAACGGCCTCGCGCATGGAAACAAGCTTTGCCATCACTTCCCTTTCCATCGCGGCTGCCGCTTTTCAAGAAAAGCCTGAATTCCTTCCTGCGCATCCACGGTTTTCATGAGCTCTTCCAAATAAATGCGCTCGGCGCGAGCCAGCCCTTTCTCGAAGTGCGTTGAATCCCAAAAGTACAAAGCCTTCTTGGTGATGGCCAAGGCTGCCGGACTGAGGTGCGAAATGCGCTCGACCACCTCCTCGATCGTATGCTCCAAATCGACCTCGGGCACGGCGGCGTTTGCTAATCCAATCGCGGTCGCTTCCTTTCCCGGGATGCTGCGTCCGGTGAGCACGAGATCAGCCGCTTGTTTCTGGCCGACCAAGGCAGCCAGTGCAGTCGTGGCCACCGGTGGATAACAGCCCAGCTTAATCTCCGGAAATCCCCAGGTAGCTAGCTCCGACGTGTATACCAAGTCGCACACCATCGCCAGTTCGGCACCGCCGCCGAGGCAATGACCATGCACCGCCGCGATCGTCACTTTCTTCGATGTGACCAATTGGCGGATCAAACCATGAAACTTGCTCAACATCTCCTCGACCTTGTCCGGGGTGTGAGCAGCTACGTCCACGCCGGCAGAGAAAGCCTTCTGAGAGCCAGAGAGAACGACGGCTGTGATTCCAGGCAACGGCTCGAGCTCGGCCCAAGCTGCGGCCAACTCGTCCATCATCGGAATATCAATAATGTTAAGGGGCGGGTTTTGGAGGCGGAGCCTAGCGACTGGTGGATCGAACTGAAGGGCGATCCGGGACCATTGAGTTGCGGCTTCGGTTGCCATAGCTATCACGCTGAAAGGACCCGCTGATCGATTACTTGGTCCAAAACCCCTCTTTGTCGTACTCGCGAATCGCCTCGAGTTCTGCCGCGCTCGGCGGTACGGTTGGCTCGAGATGCTTGCTGATACGCAGCTTCCAGCCTGTGTTATTGACCACGTCTTCCAGCGCAACACCGGGATGCACCGAGGCCAAGTAGGCTTCTCCGTCTTCCTCGAAGCGGAGCACGGCTTTGGTGGTAATGACCGCCGCAGGTCCACCCCGCGGAAGCCCTTGCCTCTGCCGCCACAGGCGATCCTCGCCGTACCCTGGGCTGGTCATAAAAGAGACCCGCTCTGGAAGACGCTGCCGGCTGTGTTCGAGCAGGGCCACAAAGCGATGGGCGAGAGATGCGATGTCGCAGGCACCGCCTGAGCCTGGCAAACGAACCATAGCGTGGGTGCCGCGCACCTCGGTGGAATTCAAGTTACCGAAACGATCCACTTCCGCGGCTCCGAGGAAACCAAGATGTACCCGCCCCGCCTGCAGCAGGCTCATCACCCCCAGCATGTCCAAACATTGGACCGCGCCGAGAATATTGGGGGGATCCGCCATCGTATAAATCAACTCGGAAGCCGGGGTGGCACGGATGACCCCGTTTTCAAAGAGCCCAACCGCATTGGGAGCGTGGGTGCGCTTGGCTACCACGAAGGCGATCAGAGGAAGACGCATTCCGACGAACACGACCTCGCCATCCTTGATCTCTCTCGCGGCCGTGGCCACCATGAGTTCAGCCAGCCGGTAAGCCTGTGACTGGGGAGTCGCCATTGTGGAGAGCAAACTCGTCATGATCCACCGTTCCCAAGGGCATTACAGATTGATGGCTGACTTGCGCACCTCGCCGATCGAAGCCAGCGGATCGCGTGCCCCTTCTTTGGGTGCAATCCACTTCTTCTCGGTAGTAATGATGTCGAGGAGCAGTTTCCTGTCTTCGGGACCCGGCATGTACTCCGCCAGGTGCTCGACGTAAGCCTTGTCATCGAGCGGTTCGCCGGTTTGAGCATGGAACTTCTGTCCGGCCCAGCGGCCGATTTGGCGATTGAACTTGATATCGGGAGCGTACAGCTTGGGCTCGCCCGGCTTGCGCACGGTGTTGAAGCGCTCAATCAGGCCGGCGACCTCGTCGCGGTAGAGATGCCGGTTGTAATCGTTCAATTCGTCGACTTTGGCCTGCTCGAGATTCTTGGGCTCGTCATAGCGGCCTTTGATTCCCCAGACGTACGCCCAATGGGCCGAGCCCGAGTTATCCGTGCCGAACAAGTCATACGAACTCGAAATCCACTTGTTGAGATACTTTTGGATGAGCCAGGCGGGAATCACGCCCGCCTCCACAATGCGACGCAAACCGTCATTGCCCGTGCCCATGTGGAAGGCCTCTTCCCGCAACATGTAGGACATGGAACGGCCGAGCGGAGCGAAGGCAGAATATTTCAGCATCTGCAATTGGAACTTGCCGTCGCGGTC
>Ga0187782_10003755_pt1 | contig 11311 bp, 11 predicted proteins | sample 0715_SJ02_MP15_2_FD_132454 | JGI IMG/M metagenome (GOLD analysis project Ga0187782, IMG submission 132454) | Tropical peat soil microbial communities from peatlands in Department of Meta, Colombia - 0715_SJ02_MP15_20_MG | ecosystem: Environmental > Terrestrial > Soil > Wetlands > Peat | place...
AGCGCTCAAAGGAGAGACGCAAGGCAGGACTAATCATAACGCATGCCGGCTATATTCTGAATTTCATGAAAGCGGATAGGGCGCACGTTCTCGTAAATGGACAAATCGCCTGTTCAGGAAATCCAGGGGAGCTTCTGCACGACATATGTGAGCTTGGATACGAGGAGTGTGTCAAATGTCCGAGGTAGATGAGCTGACCGAACGCGCCGAAAAAGCCCGCGCGAAGAAGGCTGCGTATGGCCCCGACATACCGCTTGAACAGTACACGTCAAAGGCGCCGGCTCATAAGAAAGTACCGACATTACGGACGCTCCCCCCGAACTATCAGAACCAGTCGCTGGGCGTGGGGGTGGATGCCACAGAGACCGAGCGGTCAGGATCGTTTTTTCAGCTTGACACAAGCGTCGTCTACTCCAAGGCGACCGCACAGAATCTTGAAGTGCTGAGCGTGACCGAAGCGCTCGACAAGTACGACGGGCTCAAGGAGTACTGGTGGAAAGCAGTCTCAGTTGATGCTGACAAGTACACGGCCCAGGCGGCCCTCGAATTCAGCAACGGCTACTTCATCAGGGCAAAGGCGGGCGCGAAGATCATCATGCCAATTCAAGCGTGCATGTTTCTGGCTCAAGAGAGCCTGTCACAAAACGTGCACAACATCATCATCGCAGAAGAGGGTTCGGAGCTGCATATCATATCGGGCTGCCGAACCGCGGACGAGGTCGCTCACGGCATCCACATCGGGATTTCCGAGTTTTTCGTCAAGGACGGAGCAACACTCTCCTTTACCATGATCCATACCTGGGGTCCTGAGGTGGCCGTCCGCCCGAGGAGCGGCGCCATCATCGAGAAGGACGCGACGTTCATCAACAACTACGTGTGCTTAAAGCCCGTGCGAAGCTTGCAAATGTACCCTACGCTCCGCTGCGTCGGCGCGAACGCCACCGCGTTATCATCCTCACTGCTCTACGCGGCAGATGGTTCCCACATGGACGTCGGTGCACGGGTGATCCTCGAAGCAGCGCAGTCCAAGTCAGATGTCATCGCACGAACGATCACGAATGGCGGCGAGATTATCTCACGGGGAAATCTTACCGGACTGCACCCTGACGTAAAAGGACATCTTGAATGCCGAGGACTGCTGCTGGGAGATCACGGCAGGATTTTTGCCGTGCCCGAACTCGACGGAGCGGTGCCCGGCGTCGACATGTCGCACGAAGCGGCCGTCGGAAAAATCGCAGAGGAGGAGATAACTTACCTTATGACGCGGGGGCTCAGCGAAGAAGAAGCCACCTCTGCCATCGTTCGCGGCTTCTTGGACATCGAGATCAAAGGCGTGCCGCCTGCTTTGCAAAAAGAGATGCGGCGCGCGGTGCATACGACGGAGGGCATCGGCCTATAGCGCGCGCAAAACGCGCACAAAGAACAAAGACGCCGGTCAGCAGCAGCTTCGTGACAGCTGCCCTACTCCTACAAATTAACGTAATACAGCATGCGCCGATCGATCCGTGTGATCCAGCGCGCTTGGTAGATAGAGACATAGAGCACGTTGTTTCCGACGTGGATGGAGATATCAGTCTCTTTAGGCGGGCTTATGGACGTCGGAAGGATAAGGGCGCCCGAGCACGTCGTCGTGACTCTAAAATCCTTTTGTTGCTTTTTGATGTACGTAGCAACGGCTTCGTCAACTTCGATCTCGTCTACACTCATCTTAATTCAATCTAGGATGTTGATCCGAATATGAATATATATGCATCGACGTTAGCCGCCTGCTACGTGCTACCGTTTCTCGGCGCCTCATCGCTTGGCCACGAGTTCGGCTCCTGTGAGGCCATTTGCGTAACTTAATAAACCCCTTCCGACTCACTGTAAATGATGAACGGCAGGTACGTAACGAGCTGCTTGGCGTGCACGATACGGAGCAACCTCGTGCTGATGGTGGAACAAGAAGGCGGGTACTGGGCCGGTCGTTGGATCCTCCCGGGAGGCAAGCTGGAACTCGGCGAGGGCTTGGACGACTGCGCCGCGCGTGAATGCTTCGAGGAAACGCACGTGAAGGTCGCCATCACTCGGCAGGTCAAGGCGTACGCGTCGTATGATCCCAACACTGAGTGGGACAAACAAGTGCTGCTCATTTGTTTCGAGGCAGAGTATTTGAGCGGATTCCCCCACGTGGGGCACGGCGTGACTGGCGCGAAATGGATCGAACTCGAAAAAATCAAGGAAATGAACTGGCGTAATCACGCCGTACCTGACATCATCCTCCAGATGATTACCGACACGTTAGGGTCGAAGGACCTGTAACACGTTCAGCCCTATAACCGAACGATTTTTTGACCTAATTCGCGCTTTTTGAAGAGTTCTGTGAGCTATGCAGGTATTGAGTATAATTTCTTGCGGAATGCTAAAGGCCTAACTGAAAGGACGACGCTACTCCATGTTCGCGCGTTCCTACGACGAGGACTCGTATCGCGGACGTCGTGCGCCGACTCTTACACGGTAGGAATATGAGCGATTTTGTTGTCGCGAACGTTCTCAAAACAGATCTGCATGAAAATATTGAGCTGCTGAAAAGAGAGATATATCGAATCATCAAATGCATGTCCAGCTTCTCGGATGGCATCCTCGTGCTATATGGGTTGTGCGATTCCCTCAGAGACTCGGACGTGATTTTGCTGGATGTCGCTGCCCGCTCTACTAGTTGGCTGATGAATAGGGGACCAAGGTAGCAGATTGCATCGCTCTGGCGCTTGGAGGGAATCAGGCCTGCTCCAGACTCCAAGTATCCGCAGGGATGTCGTGCTCTTCTTTACTGCGGTGGGCGCATCGAATTGGCGAAGTTCAAGGAAAAATTTAGGGAATGACCAAGAACCAATCCAAAACGTAGAAAAACTACTGAAACACGCGTTTCAAAAAAAGATTGAAAGTTAAGCAAGTAGCTCCGGTATGAACCAACTTTGCTGACAATCTGCGCGACTTTGCACAGAAGTATAATATGGGTGTCATTCACCTGAAGCAAATACGGACATTGTGGAGCGATGCTTCCTAAAAGCGAAAAGTCGCTTACGTGACAGGATTTCAACCTTCGGCACAGCAGGCCGCACCGCAAGCGACGAAACGGTGAAGAATGCAGGTAATGCTAAGCTCTCAACGCTACAAACAGACTGAATCCTATCGCTCTTTTATTGCTTTGATGAATTCTTCAATGGGTATCGCAGGCATGCTGATTATCTTGACGGTTCCGCGAGCTCCTAGCTCCACCGAGGCGCGAAGAATAGTTTCGTTATCAGGTGCTTCGACAATGTTCACGAAGTCGTAGGGCCCTACGACGGCGTGCTGAGATATAATTTTCACCTGCATCGCTTCCATCTCTCGATCGACTTCCTGAATTCGATTAGGTCGCTGCCTTACGGTCTTCCTGCCTTCAGCGGTAAGCGTCGACAAAAGGATGTATGTGGGCGTACAAACCACCTCCACACACTAGGTTCGTGTGAAAGAACTTCTGTCTTTCCCTAAAATAGTTTGAAACGCGTGAAGATTAACCGCTGATGCGCAGTTTCTGATACTCTTGCATACGGTCAAATTCGGGAATGTGGAGGCCGTCGCTTGCGCCTCTCTAAGAATTCGCCCGCAACTTACGATACCTGCACGCGTGTGGCGCTCTTGGAGTAGAGAAGAGCGTGCAGATTTAGAACAAAGTCAACGTTTGTCTCAAATCTCCTGTATCACAGTTCTACAAGCTCATACGAGCTTGTTCCGAGTCCGATTTCCTCCCCATACGTGATCTGTATCGATCCTTGTGTCTCGCCCCAGACGCCTTTGAACTTGTCCCGCCCGGGCTGCAGATTGTTGACAAGGCGAGTGCCTGGTAAGCCTTGCTGCTTTTTCACCAAGTCCAAGCTCGCAGCGTCAATAGCTACGGGATCTGTGGAGGCGAGAATCCCTACGTCGGGCACGATGGGCGCGTCACTCCACGGAGCACAGTCAAATTAGGCGTAATTTGCAAGAGGAAATTGAGGTACCCCACATGCTTGCCCACGGTCGCGCCGAAGGCGTATTCGGTCAACATCTCCATAAACTGCGGGAGATCATTTTCCCAGCTATATCTGATAGAAGAGCTCGTGCACTTAGGAATACACTCGCCACAACCAACACAAAGGTCGGAATCGATACACAACGCACCACCCTCAATCGTGATTGCGTCTCGCGTGCACGCCTCGCGGCAAAGCCCGCACGCTGTGCACCACTGCATGTCGACGATTGGCTTCATTTCTTTGTGTTGGTCCGTCTTTCCTGCGCTCGGAGCGCATCCCATCCCCAGATTCTTTATCGCGCCCCCAAATCCAGCCATTGCATGTGGCTAGAAATGCGTCATCACGATCTTGCTATGCACAGAGATGATGTCGCCCGCGATTGTTACCGTGTCGAAGTGTTTCTTGTCGATTCCAACGTCACGAAAGTGGTCGCTGACTAAGCCGTCAGAGATGATGACGGGGGCCACAGAACTGCGTAGCCGAACCCGTGCTCGAGCGCGGTGGCGAGATGGTCAACGGCGTTATGCCGACTTCCGGTGTACGCGTGTTTGCGTCCGTCACAAACGGCTTTCCCCGGCTCGCTTTTACCCGCTGGACGACTTGCGTGACGAACTGTGGACGAAGGTGCGAGTCGTTTCCACGTTCGCCAAAGTGAAGCTTGATAGCAGTTAACGCGTCAGGCACGATCAGCGTCAAATTGCGCATCGAAGAGTTTTCTCACTCGAGTGACCGCACTTTCATCAGGGTTCCCCGCCTTCAGGCGCAAAATATACTGTGCTTGCCATTCTTCTCCCTCGGTTGCTTACATATTCCCAAGTCCACGTGCCAAGATCTGCAGGGTTGTTAACGTTTGCAGTCGTTTCAGGGCACACTGCGAGGTGACAACGAAGCTACGCCCTCCGCGTGACGTGCCGCTATTCAGCCCTGCTCTCGCTTAAGCGTAGCCCATTTGCCTATCTTGTCCAGCTTCTTTTTGAGAGGCAATGGATTATGGATGGCCTTCGCCCATATGACGTGCACTCCGTCCAGCGATTCGCCAACCTCTTTGCTGAGCGGCTCTGCCTCTCTTCCAAAAACGACGGCTATGGGGGTGCTGCGTGACAGCGCAGCAATCGTCGCGAGATATTGCAGGCCGGAGTCCTTGTGAATGAAGCCAAACGTGAGGTCGACGTCGAAAATTCCCTCAGCAATCTGGTCGATGCACTTGTCGATATTCATGTACGTTTCGATGTACGCTTTCTTGGGATCGGCGACTCTCATCAAGTTGACAGCGCTCGGCGTTCCAGCACAGATCACCTCAAACCCCTGTGTTTTCAACGTGTTCCCCATGTATAGCGCGAGGCCGGTTTGGACGGGAACCTCGGGACAGCCCAATAGGAGCAACGCCTTCATCACTATCAATACATGAATGACGACCTCTGTATTATTCTTTTGCAGCGCAAAAAAGCCGATCAACCTACTTCTACTCATGAAACCGGCTCATCGATATAGTACACGAGACTACCTCGCGTTGCGGGCGTTGTGGCGGCCCGGCACCCTATCGATAAGAGCGGAATGCAAAACCTCTTTTGCTGGCAGGTTGGGCAATGCACATACTGCGTCAGATTTTCAAGTAGATTCCCTGACGCCACAGGTGTCTGAGAACTTTGCGATATCACCTATGATGTTTAATCTCCACCGGTTTTCCTATTGCTTTCTGCGGGACTTCTTTTCAGATACGATTAGAAACGTTGAAACGTAATAGTGTTCCTATAACGCCCGCAATGGATGCTGAACCGCCCCGAAGAACAGCGCCAGAGAGGATGGTGCAGGTTTTTGAGAGCGCCGAGCTGATACTGTACGGCGCGGTGGGAGTACTGCTCGTTGTCATCGCCATCGTTGCTCTTGCTGCAGAAGTCGACAGCATCCGTAACTACTTCGTCGCCGGTAGCCCGATAATCGGACTAAGCTTTCTTATCGCCTCGATAATCGCACTCGAGTTGCTGATGACGGTCGTCGGCTATATGAGGACTAGATCTATTAATTTGGGGCTACTTCTCGGCGCGGGTCTAACGGCGATGATACGGGAAATTATCATCTTCGCCTATCAGCCCACCAACTTGCAATACTTTGAGGTCATCTTGCTAGCAACTGCCGTTCTCGTTGCGGCGCTCTACTTTGTAGGCGACAAAGCGATTCAAACGTAGTTGCCTGCTTGTTGAATCTAAGCCTTCGACCGCTTTTTGCACTTGTTGGCGACGTCGGCAATTAGACGTCTCATTTTTGGCTCTCCAGGACCGACGTCGCAAGCTTTTTGAATCGTGTTCGCACTCCTTGTTTTGACAGATCTATGGCTTTGCCGGCAGTCGCTGGATCTTTTTGTATGACGTTTCGAGGAAAATGCTCGAAACCTATCTTGCAGACCGCGGCGTCAGCAGGGAAAAACACTCATATCCGCCCCGCTTCTTAATTGTCGCAACGCCACGAACGTTTCTTCTTACGGGCAGCGTAGCAAACTGCCGGGGTCAATTCTGAGGCTCTCATTTTAAGCTACGATAAGCGCGGGGTGCATCATAGGCGGCACGTGTAATATCGAGCATAGAGCTTTGACGGATAAAAAGCGCCTCTCACTGCGTCCGAAGCGCTCAACCGTCTCATTTTTTGTTTTCACCCGATATAGCAACAGGATTAATGCTGCTCCCGCATAACTGGTTGCTATGACAAAGGCAAACGATGCTGTTACCCTCTTTCAGCAGGGGTTCACCTGTTCACAAGCCGTTCTTTCGGTCTTTGCAGAGGGCTTCGGGCTCGATCGCGAAACGGCACTTCGGATCTCGCAGGGATTTGGTGCTGGGATCGCCTACACGGATAATATCTGCGGGGCTCTCGCCGGCGCGATTATGGTGATCGGGCTGCGACACGGGAGGGTACGCGCTGACGACACCGCAGCGAAAGAAAAAACCTACGCAGTGGTCAACGGTTTTCTCCGGGAATTTGAGACGAACCACGGCTCGGTAGCCTGCACGGGCTTGCTCGGTTACAACTTGTCAGACCCGCAACAGGTTGCCGAGGTGAAGAAGAACAAAGTCGTGATGGCACGCTGTCCTGCATTTGTCCGGGATGCCGTCAGACTCGTTGAAAAAGTTGTTTGATTTTCGCGCGCGGGGATACCGCGACCTTCGACGTTAAAAGAGCGTCACTGTACGGCGCCGTACGCGCAAAAGAATACACCGTTCAACGTACAATCGGCCCAAACCGGACAAGAAGGGCACACACATCCCTTTTTTTCAAGCCTCTTTTCGCTTCTACCTCGTGCGCAGAACAAGCCGCCCGTAAGACTGCTTTGATTGTACGTCGGACAGCGTTCTGTATAGCATAAGCACTTGGAGTAGTTATCATTCGTGGTTTCTACTCGCGGACGGTTCCTTTTGAACATGGGTCTCTGTCCTTTCTTGTATTCTCTGCGAACTTAACTATTTCACAATGATCGACGCGAAAGACTGAAGTCCGCTTCCCATCATGATTCAGTGCGGTCGCGAGTAAATGAGCTCGTGAACACTCAACAGCGCGCTCTAGAATGACAATCCGGGGCGTGGAAAAATGAATGTACGCAGATCAGGCCGCCCGCGTAGTGCCTGTTTTGGCAAGAACAAGCGAATGCGGCTATTCTGAGGTGAATGATGGAAGATAATCGTGGAGAACTTAAGACACTTGTCGCGGTCCTTGCTGGCTTTGACAGCATTAGGAAGAACAACGATCTCGTCCAGGTATTCCACGAACTGTATGATAACTGCGACAATCGAGAGACGTTGAGAAAGTTTCATTTTCTTTTTACGGGCGGCACATTCAACCGCGTCGTGTTGGGAGAGGCCGCTCCGAAGCCGTTGCAGACCGAACGGTTGCAGCCGATGAGGGACGACGTGCGAGAGTTCCTGTTGCAGGAGTGCGGCATCACCGTTCTCCCTGATCGAAAGAAGTGCGGCGTAACAATTCTCGCGAACACGATTGTGGAGCGCCAGTGCAGCATCGTGTGGTCGTTCCTGAGCCCGATTACAACGCACTGGCTGAGCCCTGAATATCGTGCGCTGAACCGACTCAGTGACCTTTGGGACGTTAAGCGCCTCGTGAACGCCGGTTCGGTGAAAGACTGGTTCAGGAACGAAGCTGCACGAGACGTCAAGAGAAACCCCCAGAAGGAGCCAAAATCGCCGCTCAAGGTACGACTGGGCTCACGCGAACGCGACGGCGCGTGGCCGGTCGCGGCACGAAGAAACGGAAACGAGTACGACGAAGTAAGCATGCCACACCGCGCCCGGGACGCGGCGTTTTATGCTCGGTTTGAAGACCAAACGATCGCCCTTATCGCCCACGACGAGATGAAACAGCGCATGATCGATTTTGCCATCCAGTACGAGGATGAGCTTTGTAGGTTCAATCGTGTCTTGACAACTGGCCGTACGGGTGAAGAAGTCGAAAACGCCTGCAGAACGCTACGAGATGGGGGGACCATCAGACGATATCTCACCGGGCCCAAGGGCGGCGATATAGAGATCGCGACCGAGATTCTGTTTGATCGATGCCACGTCGTAGTCTTCTTTATCGATCCGCTGCGCCCTCATGCACACATTGATGACATCATGGTGGTTTTCGCGGCCTGCATGGCTGAGATTGAGGGCAACGATGTGAGGCTCCTCACCAATGAATTGCACGCGCGACAGTGGATGGAGGAGACCGTTCGACGCCAGAGATGACCGGGCGTCGCCAGCCGCAGTCACGCAAACGTCGTCGGTGGTGTCACCCAAATTTGGCGCTCAGGTTTTTGAGCCGTCTCACGACTGCGTCAGGAGGAAAACGCGCCTGAATGAGCGCGAGACGACGACGTCAGCGACGCAAGGCTCCGCAGTAGCCTACGAGGCAGTATTTAAACGGCAGCGCCAAAGCTAAGAGCTACGTCCTAGTGAAACCACTGCGAGAAGCAGCGTCTACAATGGCGGATCCTATAAGTCACCTCATCGTTGCCACTTCGCTGCTCTGGCTGTTTTAGGACAAGAAGAACCGAAACTACGTCCTTTTTGTCGCCCCTTGCGGTGTTTCCGGATTTAGCTCATTTGGTGCCGCCTTACCACCGTTTAGTTTTTTACAACGTCTTCATCTTTGTGCCTCCTATCAGCCTCGCATTGTACGCGCGCTTGCAGACAAAAGAATGAAGTTTTGTTTAACGTGGCACTGATCGCGACGTTCTACCTGCTTTCACACCTGTTGCTCGACCTGTTCACAGGGGCTGGCGACCTCTGTTCTATCCGCTTTTAACCACCACCTTTGGCTTCAAGTACGAGTTGATCATTGCTCACAGCTCTCTTGTATTAGAGCACCCTGCCTTATTCATGCAAAGCGAATTGCTCGGAATCGCGGTGACGTCCCTCGCGCTGGCTGTGATTATATTCGTCAAGAACCAACGGCCCTTCCAAAAAGAATTTTGGCACGTCGCCCAAGCTCAGAGTTCATCAACCGCGGACCTATTCGAAGCACGCGCACTTTTATCGACAGGCGCAACGCGCTTCTCAGAGTTTAAGCTTTAAAGTCAAAGCGATAGAGTAGGAGCAAGCTGAGCGTCGCCCGTTTAACGTGGTTGCGTGCCGAGCTCAACTATAAGCGGTTAGTTAAAAAAGTGACCAAAAGTTGACCAAAAAACTTTACCGTATGTTCAGGACAATCCTTCGATTTGCCTCCTAGATGTGCCGACCGTCGTGCGCATCAGCTGCTGCAGCGCAGTGGAGGCGTATTCGCCGTTCAGACTCGCCAATGCTTGAGGGATACCACGATTGAGCCTTGCCGATTGGGCCTTGCTATTTACCTACTGTCATAATATTTTACACACAAGCTGCTGCTTTTGACAGCAGCCAACAATTCAGAGACGACCCTCTCTTGCAAATGACACGTGCAGGTCGATGCTAGCGCCTGACGACAAACCGGTGGGAGCTTCCTATGAAAACGACGAATCGACTCTGTAGCGCCGAGCATGAACTGCTGCGTGAATATAGCGCCAAAGCAACTGCCTGAGGTGGTGTCACCAAGGCAGTAGCTCAAGCGCTTGTTCAAACGATCGATGCAGCCAGTGTTGGTGCGTCAATTGTGGGCGTATTGCCTGCGTGCTCGTGCTCAAGGATGTGGCTGTGGTAGTGGCTGTGGCTGTGGAAATGGCTGTGGCTTTGGCAATGGCTGTGGCTGTGGTAGTGGCTGTGGTAGCGGCAATGAAATTGACCTCGCTAACTCGCTTGATTTTCGAAAATGATGTCGCCAACGCGCTTTCGAGTCTCGTCAAGAAGGTCCTCAATTTGCTTAGTCTTAGCATCGTCAAGGTAGCCACAGTTTGAGAAAATCGTGCCAGCGAGCGAAGCAACGCGTTTGCCGATTCCGGGAAGTGAAGTCCAGTTGGGTTGCCCCAAGCTTGCGGCGAGCTGATCGATCCGCTCACGCTGTTCTTCAAGGCACTTTTTGCCCTCATCGGTAAGCGCGTACACTTTCTTTTTTTCGTGTTCGCTCGAGCTTACGTAACCTTGGTCCTCGAGGAGCTGTAGAGTCGGATAGATCGCTGCGGGAGCCGGCGCGCGGCCGTACTTACTTTCGATAGCTTTGATGATTTCGTAGCCGTTGAGAGGCTTTTCTTGTAGGGCGAGTATGACGAGATATTTTAAGCGTCCGTGTTCTCGTCTTGGGTGTTTGAACCACGCTTTGTGGAAGTGCTGCACTTGGTGCCACGGTCCGCACTGGTTCTCATACGTTTTGTAGTTCATTTAATCCTCCGATATATCTAAAGATATATTATAAGACATTCTTGTATTTAAGAGTTTCGTCGAGCGGCACTGCTGATTCTCCGGTGAAGAATGAATAACAAAAGTGCTGCATTACCGGTTGCTGCGTGCGGTGAAAAGAACTGTTGAATTAGCGGTTGGTGAAACGGTGAATTGCTACAAGCTTTAGAGAGTCTTTAAGACAAATTGCACCCTTGAGAAAATAAGAAGGGAGCACAGCCCCTAGCTATGGACGGGCGCAAAAAACCCTAGGAGGCTAGAAAGCCATGCTCCCGCCGCATAATTACGCGCCATGAAGCTTAACAGTTTCCAAACTCAAAAGAGCATTGACCCCCTAGGAAGGAGAAGCGGGGAAAGCCCTTGAAACTAGAGAGTCACTGCCCCGGCACACGATTTAGCGCGATTGTTCTTAACCGTTTCTAAACCAAATCAAAAGCTTTTTGTTTCGCACTTCGAAACGCCTATAGGCGTTATGAACGAAGAAAAAAA
>Ga0187782_10003756_pt1 | contig 11309 bp, 11 predicted proteins | sample 0715_SJ02_MP15_2_FD_132454 | JGI IMG/M metagenome (GOLD analysis project Ga0187782, IMG submission 132454) | Tropical peat soil microbial communities from peatlands in Department of Meta, Colombia - 0715_SJ02_MP15_20_MG | ecosystem: Environmental > Terrestrial > Soil > Wetlands > Peat | place...
ATGAAGCTGAGTTCGATGATAGGCGCGGCAGTGGTGTAGGGGGACCGGCGCAAGTTCGCTTCCGTGATTATTTCCCCGCACTTTCCGCTACTTGAGGAGTGGGCCAGGGCCAACGACGTGTCGTTTTCTTCGCGCCGGGAGTTGATTGCGGATCAAAAAGTCAGGGCTCTCTACGAGGGCATCGTCACGGAGGTGAATCGCAGCCTGGCGCGCTACGAAACCTTGAAGAAAGTTCTTCTTGTGCCAGATGAATTTACGCCGAACGACGGCACACTCACCCCGACGTTCAAAATCTGCCGGAAAGCCATTGAGCAGCGCTATCGCGAAGAAATCGATGAATTGTACCGGGAAACTGAGAAAGTTCTCTCCTACACCTAACGCATAATCATTTCAGGGCGACAGGCCGTTGGTGGATCTCGCCCGCCTCGCACTATGGAGCAATCTGGGAAGTCTGAGCAGTTGAAGAGATCAGGGCTTCGGCTTTTCGAATCGCCTTTTCCTGCAGTTCCCAGGAACGAATCGCCTTTCGACATCCTTCCCGTGCCAGCGCCGTGCTGAGTTGTTTCTCTGCGATGTCGAAGGTCTCTTCCGCATCCATTCTGGCCGCGTAGGCTTCATCGTCTGCTTCTTTGACCTTCTTAACGCTCAGGATTGCCTGCGCGTTTGTGTCCTGCGACGTAGATCCATTGCCGTTCGGCGGCTTTGTCTTCCCAGTCGCTTGCTGAAGCAGTGCGTTGTAAGCGCCCCTCACCTCTTGAGGCCAGTGATCCTTCACCGCCTGGTGCAGTTGGTCGAGGGCGGCATTGGCCTGGTCGGCAGTCTTCCGCACGGTTTTCTTTTCGCGAAGCCATTTCATCACCGACCACCCTACTGCTTCGGTCATAAGTGCTTTTGCAGTCTCAACTGCAGGAATCTTGTCCATCTGACCTCCCCACGAAATACAAATTGCAATGCCCGCTTCGAACCCCTGGCAGGTCGGCGGGTCGTTCCCAGAGTATGTTGCGTTGAGTCGGCGGAATCGTGTGTGATGACAATCACATTTCTCGTTGACGCGGCGCACAATGGCAGAGACATCCGTTGACTCGGAACACGGTGAATACTATATTGAAGGCGAATGCTGCAATGCAGCAATTGGAGGCAATTCATGCCAACCCACACCAAGCCCCACGATGAGAATTCTCCCCTGGCGATTCTGACCGAACTCGCAGTGGAGGGTACCTCGAGTCTGGTCGAAGCGCAACGTGCTCTTCTTACCCTGGCCCAGCAGGAAAACGACATCGTCCTCAATGGAATAAAAGAACGGATCGGTAGTTTCGTACCCGCAGTTGCAATGACAGACCTCGTACGTCGTAGCCTCGATACTCTCCTCGGAATGCAGCAGGAGTTGCTGACCACGACCAGCAAGCAGACGCTGGAATGGCTGCAGTCGGAGAAAGCGGGCAAAGGAAAGCGCGCCACTCTTCTGGTCGAGGCAGCCCGCGAGGGAGTGGAGACTTTCACTCGCGCGCAAAAGAAGTTCCTGGAGGTAGTGGCGCAAGAGGCCAAGAATGCCACGAGCGGCAAAAAAGAAAACGAGAGCAAGGTTGTGAAAAAAGCCGAACTGGCCCGCCTGGCGCGCGACGCTGGGAACGCCTTTATCGAAGCCCAGAAGCGACTGCTCGATGTTCTGGGTCAGCAAATGAACGTCAATCTTGATGCGGCCACGCGAGCCATGGAAATTGTATCGCCGTTGCGATTGGTCCCAGTCGCCAGCCAAACCAGCGAAGGTGTGCGGAACTTCGTGGATGCGGAAACATCTCTGATTGGGTCCCTCATTAAACCCAAGAAAGGCGTCGGCCAGGCGAAGCCGAAGCGGGCTCGTACGGTTCGACACCGCGAGGCTGTACCGGCCTAGAGCGCCGTTTGACGATGAGACCGGCAGCGTATTACGCCTGCGCTCGCGCCATGGCAGACGTAGTCGTTGGTTTGCGTGTGAGCAGGCGATTCAGCATGGCCTGCTCCCAGTGCACCCACAAGCGACCCGTGTAGAGCAAGGCGCTACATTGCAGGGTGAGCCAGTCCCGCCTTAAAAGCGGGGAGCGGAACGCGGATCGATTCGAGAGCCAATGCTGGGCGACTTGACGAGCCAGGGTGAACCCCATCCCGGTGTCTGTGCCAACGATGTCGCCCAGTATGCCTTCCAGAGTGAACATCACCTTCGATAGCATGATCAGGGGGCCGGGGAACTTCACGCCCTTGATCGCCAAGCGTTCCAGAAGTCGCATCGCGTCCGCGCCGCTGGGGAGGCGCGAAGCCGGCAAATCGTCGAGAAATTCCGTCGCCAGAGCACGGATCATCCTTCCACGCGTCGAAGTTATGCTGATGCGATGTTGACTGAGCCCCGCAATCTCATTGCAAGTTCCTACCGGATCGCGCAAGCTGACCATCAGGAACAGAAGGGCGAGGTGCCGGCGTTGCTCGCGATCCAGTCGTTCCCGGAGCGCCCAGTCAATGATGGTAAGTTCGCGAGTTGAATTGTTATAAAGCAGGTTTCCGGCGTGCGGATCGCCGTGAAAGATTGCATCTGGTGTAGCTGCCAGCAGAGGAACGGCGATCAGGGCCTCGACAAGTTGCTCAGCTAACTTTTGTCGGCCCGAGAAAGGCAAACGCGCGGCCGCGCTCGTCACCTTCGTTCCTGGCTCCTCGGTAAGCGCGGTGATGTTCGACGTACACAAAGGCTTGATCACACGTGGTACCCGAACGCCGGGAATGGATCGATAGAGAGTCCCCGCTTCGAGTAGGGTTTTTTGTTCCCGAACGAAATTGACCTCGTGCCGCAGCAAGCGCTGTACCTTGCGAAACGTGTCCGGGATGAGATCGGCTTCAAACCCATAGGTGTGGTGCCGGTCTCCAAAGTACTGGGCCAGTCCCTGGAGATAATGCATGTCTTCGGCGAAGTACTGTGGGATGTGGGGTTTCAGCACTTTGAAAACACCGCGCTCGCGCCGCGACGTGTTCCGATTCCTCCAGGTGAAGCGGACGACCGCGCTTACACTGGCCTCAGAGAAAAGGGCCGGCGCGATTCTCACCTCGAAGGTCTTCAGCTTCGGCCCAAGAGCCTCCTCGATGATGGCGCGCACGTCCTCGGGGTTAACATCGCGAATTCCGTTTTCCAGCTTGGCAAGCGCAGCCCGCAAAGCAGGGCGAAGATGCTGATTGCGCGCGATGACCTGGCCCAATTTCTGCAGCCCTGGAACCTTGGCAATGAGCCGCAGCAGCCGTGCCTCGGCCAGCGAATCAATGGGAAGTTCGATCTGCTCGAGGAGTTTGGGAGCGAGGCGCCCCGGAGAGAGATGGGCCACAACGTACACCATGGCCTCTCGCACTGGCGCCCGCCATTTCAAATACGATTCCGGCACCAGCGCCTCCACGGGCACGATTTCATCGACGATCCATCGGGCCATCGCTTGGCGCAAGGACTGACCAACTGGGCTGCGCAGCGCGGCTTCAATGGCGCTCACTCTTTCGGCTGTCGAACCTGTGGGTAAGAAATTCTCCAAGGCTGCGCGCAACTGATCGGGTGCGAGCTGGCCAAAGCCCGCGGCTATGGCGGACGAATCCGGCATGGAGAGGACCTATCGCTTTCCACTATCGTCGCGTATTCTAGCGCGCGCAGTGACTGTCATCACTAGAGCGCCAGAACTTCTGTGAGATAGTGGCTTTGCCTCAGAGAAGACAGTCCGTGGCTACTCTCAACGAAGTGTTCTCGAAGTTGTCGGTCCGCCGCCGTTATGAGGTTTGGTTTCTGCGTTTGGGGCTGGCGGATGGCAGCGGGGCGTGGTGGTTCCGTTATCTGTTGATGAATCCCGGACGAGGTGGTTGCGAGGCGGACCCGCAGGCGAAACCGGTTCAAGTGTGGGCTACATGGTTCCCCGCCGGCGGAAAGCCGCAGAGCTTTATTCAAGGATTTGCGCTGGAGGGAATCGATCTGAGCCGTCGAGGCCAGGCGCCGTTTCACTTTCTGACTGGTGATAACGCCATTGACGAGGACTCGTGCCGGGGCGCTTTGAACGTTGACGGACACCAGATCACCTGGAACCTTCGCTATCGGTCCACGTTTCGCACGACTCTAAGCAGCAAGGGTTGGATTGGTTTTTCTCATACGCCACACTCCGATGCCTTATTTTTAGGGAAGATCACGCTTGACGACCGGAGCTTTGCCGGTGATCCATTGGGCTTCGGAGTGCAAGGACACAACTGCGGATACCGGCATCGTAAGTTCTGGACCTGGGCTCACGCGTATTTTCGTCGCGCCGGTCAACCAGCCACTACCTTGGAAGCATTAACTTACGAGATGCCGTTCGGTCTGGTCTTTCGCAAAGCAGTGCTCTGGCACAATGGGCAGCAGCACATCTTTCGAAACCTGAAGGAAACCTGCGACCGTGACGCAATGCAATGGCGTTTGTGCTGTGAGATACGAAACGGGATAAGGCTTCACGCCACGATCGACGGCAGCGGACACAGCTTGCATCGTCTTCTTTATACAAAAACGGACTGCTCGGGCACGTTCGAAGTCGCGAACAACAGCCTCGCCTCAGCGACGCTTCTGCTGCACAGCGCCGGCAGGCCCGAAGAAAAACTGGAGACAAGCGACGGCGCGGTCCTGGAAATCGTGGGCTGAATTACTTCCGCGAACGGGCCGCAGCCAGTCGTTCGGCGACGATGGCATATGCGGCAGGATTGAATGCCATTCCGATGTGAGTGCCGGGAACTTCCACGTCCACCTTGGGGTTCATGGTCATACAGTAGCGCCAGTCCACGAGCCCATCGTGGCGCGTATAGATTGCGGTCTCGACTATCGAGGCGGGCACTTTGCGGCGCAGCGAATTCAGGAAATTGCAGGTGCATTGCCCGGTATAGCAGTCGGGCAGGACCCCGGCGCCGTGTTCGTCCAGGATGCGAAGGCGTACCGCATCAGCAGCCCTGAGAACGGCTCGATTGGCTACTGTGCCCCGGATGGGGGAGGCCAGAGTGGTCACGGAAGCCACATCTCGCGAGCGCTGACCCGCCAGAGAGCGAGCAATCACGCCTCCGAGGCTATGGCCGATCAAATGGACTTTACTTCCAGTTTCTGCCAACGCTTTGTCGAGGGTCTGGTTGAGTCGTCGCTGGATCAGCAGGTTGGGACATTCAGCGTTGATCCCGATCCCGGAAAAGTAGGGCCGGTATCCGATGCGCCCAAGCCAGGCGTACAACTCCGTAAGGTAAACATCGGTACCCAGGAATCCGGGAATGAGGATCACCGGCGATCCATCGCCGCGTGGAACTCCCAGGCCGTAGTACACGGGGGTTGCGTGCAGAATCAGAATCTCGGCTCCGAAAAGAGCCTCGGTCAAGAGAGAAGTATTGGCTTCCAGGTATCGATGTGGAGAGATCTGACGACGCGGGTTGGTTGGGTGGCGCGTGGCGCTCTTCTTAGATCTTCGCTGCAAGTTAAATCCGGGTTGCCCGCCCGCTCCGGTACGCGCGGGGGATGCTGCACTGCAATATTGTACTCCAGATGCCTGCGGTGGCCGCGAATTTAACGTTTTTTCGCGGAGCGATGGGTTTCCTGTGCGCGGTGCGCCAGCCGGGCCTCGAGTTCCGCAACTCGTTTACGCAAAGCCCGCAATTCCGACTCCTGATCGTCTCGCTGCGGCGGCGAGGATGAAGTCGTGCCCAGGAATCGTTTCATCATGTCCACCGGGGAAAGTATAGCGGTTTGCACTTCGCTGATTCGACTCTGTACCGCGTTTTGCAACTTCTCGTAGGTATCAAACGCGGACTTCAGATACCACATCAGGAATTCCTGCCGCACTTCGTCGGAAGCTACGATCAACTGGCGCAAGAGTTCCAGCGGCAGCCCTGTGGCTTGGCCTTTTGCATCTTCCGTGATGATTTGTGTGAGAGTCACGCGAGTCAAGTCACGCCCGGTCTTGGCATCGACGACGCGGACATCTTTGCCGGAACGAACCAAGGCCGCCAGATCCTCAAGATTCACGTAGCGGCTCCCGGTCGTGTCGTACAACCGGCGGTTTCCATATTTCTTAATGAGGGTGGTCGATGCTTTCATGTTTTCGCTGTTCCGCTCGCATGTTGCCGCGCACAATCGAACAAGAATATCTTGACATAAGTATTTGTAATTCGTATAGTTTAGTTGATGCTGCAATGCAGCAATCGGGAGGTACGGTTATGGCAGCAGTAAAGCACGAATCCGCCCGCGCCCATCCGAAGGAGTCATCTGTATTCTCGCTACTTTCCGGCTGGGCACAGCAAGGCACGCAGACGTTGTTCGCGACGCAACGGATCCTCATTGATCTGGCCATGCGGCAGAATGCCAACGTCATGCAGGCCATCAGACAGCAACTATCGGACTCCGAGCACTCTCCGACGGCGATTTTGAATGGAGCCGCCGGCGAGGGCGTGACCAACTTTCTGGAAGGCCAGAAGGTACTTCTAAACCTGGGCAAGGAGCAGAACAAACTCCTGATGACGGGCGTGAAGGAAAGAATGGGAGACAGCCCGCGTCGCCATGCGCTGGTCGATTTGCTGCAGCGCAGCGTAAACAGTTTTATCGAAATGCAGGAAGAATTCCTGAAGACCGCGAGCAAGCAGACTCACACATGGGTGGATGCGGCCAAAGCCGGCAAGCCGTACCAGCCACAGCAATTCATCGACCTGGCACGCGAGGGCATGGAAAGTTTCGTGGAGGCGCAAAAGCAATTCCTCGACATCATCTCCGAGGGGATGGCGCAAGTGACCGGAGTCAGACAAGCCAACGGCGCTGGCAGGAAAATGAAACCGACCGCGTTGTCCGAAATTGCGCGTAAGTCCACGGATGCGTTTATCGAGGCACAAAAACGGCTGGTGGAGGTGGCTGGGCGGCAGCTCAATGCCAATGTGAAAAACGCGGGCAAGGCCATGGAACTGATACAGCCATTTCCATTCCTCCCGTTGAACGAACTCACGCGGGAGGTTGTTAAGAGCTACGTCGAGGCCCAAAAGGCATTGATGGACGTGGTCATCAAACATCCGGAGGGAGCAAAGACGGCGGAAAGGGCACGGCGTTCCCCCCGCAAACCGGTAAAGAGGGCAAAGTCAGAACTGGCCGTTGCGTAAGATTGGTTTCGACTTCACCTTGAGCCGACAGGCTGCATTCACGACTGGCAATTCTGCAAAGCGCGACCTGGTCAACGTCAGTATGACCGCGGCGGACGAGTCGGACAGAAAGTCGTCGAAACCGGCAAGTACCAGGCCGCTTAGCTTGCAAGCAAAGAGCTTGGACCAGGCGCGGAGTTGTGAAAACGTTTCTACCTGCGGCGAGCGGAACTCGGCGTTCCGCCCGCCGACGTTTTGCCGCGCGCGGTACCGTTACCATCGTCTCCTTTGTCCGACGAATAGAGAAAGTCTTCGATTTCGTCGATTAGCTCGTTGGCATCCTGATAGCCAATCTCGATCAGATCCCGCGTGTACTTCGAGGTGAAAAGCAGATAGCTCATCAAATCCGCACAAGAAGCCGCATCACGCCCCAGACTGCGGACGAAGTACTGAATCATGTAGGGCATGTCTTTCTGGTGGTGCGCGGCTAGTTCGGACAGACTTTGGGATGGGTTAATGACAAAGGTTGACAGCGGCCGAATCCGCTCATCCTCGTCAACATCGGACTGCACGAGGTGGCCACGTTCCAGCAAGCCGTTCAGGCGTTGCAGGTGCTCGATGTCGGTTGCGATGTGGTCGAGGAACATGACGTCAAAGACAACGCCCATCACCTGTGACAGCGAAGGATTGCGCCCGTTCGTATCTGTCTGCGCGGGTTCTCGACCCTGACCCCGGACTCCAATTGCGAAAACCTTTTCTGCTCCAAGACGAATAACAGGACTCAGGGGTTGCTGCAGGCGGACACACCCATCCCCGAAGAAAGCTGGTCCTGCTGAGGTGTTCAGTCGCACGGGCTGAAATATCAAGGGAATCGCAGCCGACGCACAAACGTGCTCGACAGTGATTTTGGTCGAAACCGTCACCAGCCGCAGCCGCTTCCAGAGTGCATGCCCCTTAGCTCCCTGGATGAAAAGGTAACTCTCTCCCGAGTTGTAGTTCGTCGCCGAAATGGCGAGAGCATAGAGGCTGCCATGCTTGATGTTGTGCTGGATACGCTCGCAATCCAGGTGCCGGTTCAAGAATCTTCTCAATGGAGTTGCATCCAATAAAGATCGCGCATTGCCCCCGCCGAAGATTCCGCCAAAAGAAAGATCGAGGATCCACGTCACTGAGTTGTGCGCCTGGGACGCGATGTCGCAGTGGAAAATATCGGTAGGCCGGAGACCCGCCCACAAATCGGCGAGTGCCCTGGTGGCTGCGGAAAAATCGTCAGAACCAACCGCCAGAGCGGCGCCGTTCACGGCTCCTGCTGACGCCCCGCCGATCAACGGAAAAGGGTTACCGAGTTGCCGCACCCGGGGGATCTCACCAATACGCTTCAAAACGCCTGCCTGATACGCGCCCCTGGCACCGCCGCCAGTAATTACCAGCCCGATCGCGCTCCCCATCCGCTCCCCCGATTCTCTTGGTTCCTGCTTGTGGCTCAATTGAGGATTCAGCAGTGACGGGCTAATTAAAACTCTTGTGGCGTCGTTTGACTGTGACGTTGCTCACTGCATCTGCTCGGGTGAAGGAAGACGATCGCGGCCATGCACTTACTCGCGGCTGAAGTAAACCGAAGTAGCATGATGGGGCCCTCACTCTGCACTGTTATGCCATCCTGCAATGACTTGGCTGAGTGCTCTCTTCGTTCTCGGGCTGCCCCGTGCGGAATCTGTGAGCCACGTGACTGGGATCACACTTCGACGTGACAACGGTTGCTGACCTAACCCCACCCAGCCGTTCTACCTTAGTGTCAGCGGGGTGGATCTCCTCGCCATACTCGACGAAGGCATAGCCTTCAGCGGTTGCTTGATCGGATCGTTTCCAGAGCACCGTGCTCGCAGCAGGCCGCACAGACGTCCAGAGAACACACCGCACCATCGGCTACACTGTGAGGAATCCATGAATCTTCTGCAGTGGTCAAAATCCGAAGTTGATTACGGGCGCAAGCTCATAGAGTCCGCCGTGGAAGGCGCTCGCCGGGGCGAAGGGGAGTTTCTGAAAGACGAATCCGTGCGGCGCTATCTGACGAGGTCTGTCCAGCATGCGATCACGCCCACGATCGTGGGGGCGTGCCTGGGTCTGTTCGGCGCATATTGGGAAAACCGGCAAGCCCGGAGCCGAGCTTTGCTCTACGGGTTGGTCGGCGCAGCAATCGGTTTTGGTGCCGCAGTTGTGTGGGAAAACCGGAAGCTGACCGCTAGTGTCGCTTCGGGAGCGCGGAAAGGCATCAACAAAACCCGCGATACACACTGGTTCGAGAAGAACCCAATCAACTACGCGTAGGCAGTCCGCGCCGGCCCGAAATGCTGCTCGGTACCCATGCTTTCCGTGGGGACGCGGAGGCTGGAGAGAGGCAAACAATGATCACAAGTGAAGCTGCCACGGAACGGATCATGATCCCGCTGGAGGCCGAGACTCTTCCCAAGGAACGAATTGCCTACCTGGACGGATTGGTGGCTCAGGCGAAGACCGCGGCGGCTGTCTTTACCCAGTTCACACAGGAGGATGTCGACCGGATTGTTAAACCGATGGTGCTGGCTGGTCTGGAACATGCCCAGAGTCTCGCCCAACTGGCGGTTGAGGAAACCAAGCTCGGCGTGATGGAAGACAAGATCATCAAGAACATGGTGGCCAGCGAGTTTGTCTACAACTACGTCAAGGACAAGCGCACCGTCGGCGTCATTCGTGAACTCCCGGAGCGGAATCTGCTGGAGTTGGCGGAACCCATCGGAGTTCTGTTTTCGCTCATTCCAATTACCAATCCCACATCCACTGTGCTGTTCAAGTGCATCGTGGCAGTAAAAACTCGCAACGCAGTCGTCTTCAGTCCGCACCCCAAAGCGTGGCGCTGTGGCTCCGAGGCCGTAAGAGTGATGTAAGAGACTGCCATAAAACATGGTGCGCCGGAAGGCATTTTCACCTGCGTAGAATCGCCCACTCTGCCGGACAACGCTTACCTGATGAAGCACAAAGACGTGGGTCTGATTGATGCTACTGGCGGTCCGGGCGTGGTCAAAGCAGCCTACAGCTCTGGCAAGCCTGCTCTGGGTGTAGGGCCCGGCAACACTCCCGTTTACTTGGAGAAAACTGCGGACTTAAATGCAGCCGTTGTGGACATCATTGTCTCCAAGACCTTCGACAACGGAACCATCTGCGCCTCCGAACAGACGGTCGTAATTGATGACGAGATCTATGACGCCGTGCTAAAGAAGTTCGCCGAATTGGGTGCGCATATCTGCGATGAGAAAGAGATCAAGATCCTGGAACGCACCGTGATCGATCCGCAAACTGGATTTATGCAGCCTATGGCTGTCGGCCAGAAAGCCTCGGACATCGCCCGCTTCGTAGGTATTCCGGTCAAACCAAATACCAAGCTCCTGGTCGCACCGATTCAAGGAGTTGGCCGGGAGCATCCTTTGTCAGTTGAGAAGTTATTCCCGTTGCTTGCGGTCTATCGAGCGAAAACCGTGGCGGAGGCGCTGAGAGTCTGTGTGGATGTAAACCATGCGGGCGGTCTTGGGCATACGGCCGTAGTCTTCTCGCGAAATGATGAAGTCATTCGGAAGTTCGGGGAGTTGATCAATGCCGGTCGAATCATTGTGAACTCTCCCGGATCGATCGGAGCCCTGGGTGCTGTTTACAACGATCTGGTCCCGACGTTTTCTTTCGGATGTGGAACGGGCGGTGGCAACAGCACGACGGATAACGTCAACATCTATCACTACCTCAACATCAAGCGCTTAGCTCGGAGGACACAAAACCATATGTGGTTCCGAGTTCCCAACCAGATTTACTTCAACATGAACGCGGTCGAGAATCTGCGCCAGTTCCCATCACGCTGCACCATCGTGGTCACCAATGCACCTCTCGAGCAAATCGGGCATGTCGATGTTGTGCGGCGCAACATCTGCCCCAAGACTCATGTTCATGTGCAGGTCATTCCCGACGCCGAACCCGAGAGTGCGTGCATCGCGCAGGGAGTCGAGGCCCTGAATTTCTATCAGGCCGATCAAATCGTCGCGCTGGGTGGCGGGTCGGTGATCGACGCAGCCAAAATCATGAAGCTGAAGTACGAGTCACCGGCAGCTGACTTGGAATATCTGGCTGCTCCTTTTCTCGATCTGCGCAAGCGGGTGGTCGAGTATCCG
>Ga0187782_10003758_pt1 | contig 11306 bp, 12 predicted proteins | sample 0715_SJ02_MP15_2_FD_132454 | JGI IMG/M metagenome (GOLD analysis project Ga0187782, IMG submission 132454) | Tropical peat soil microbial communities from peatlands in Department of Meta, Colombia - 0715_SJ02_MP15_20_MG | ecosystem: Environmental > Terrestrial > Soil > Wetlands > Peat | place...
ACCCCCTGCCCGTGCGCCGTCGCCAGCCCCTCCGCGAACTGGATGCCCAGTCGCACGACTTCTCTTTCCGGCAGAGGTCCAACCTTCAACATTTCTCTTAAGGTATGTCCGGGGATTAGCTCCATCGCTAGGAAGTCGAGCCCATCCTCCGAGCTAAACTCGAACACGGTTTCGATATTTGGATGGTTTAGCTTGGCGAGGGCCAGAGCTTCCTTGCGGAATCGCTTTCGAGCGGCTTCATCTGCGAGCATTCCCGCCGGGAGCACTTTCAGCGCGACATCGCGGTCAAGCTGTTCGTCGTGGGCACGATACACTTCGCCCATTCCGCCTGCGCCGATCTTATCCAAGACCCGGTAGTGCGAGATGGTTTGCCCAATCATGCGTTCAGACTGGCGCAATCTTAGGTTTCGCCGCCTACCAAGTCAACGCGCGGAGAGATTCGCCGAAGCGAATTTCCAGGAGAATTAACTGACGGATTTCCACGACGATATGATGGAGGCGCGGGTGGGAATCGAACCCACGAATGAAGGTTTTGCAGACCTCTCCCTTCCCACTTGGGTACCGCGCCAAAGGCTTTCAGTATAGCGAAACTGCGGTCTCGTTTCAGCACGCAGCAGCGGATGCGGAATCATCGAACGGCTTCTCTGTAGCTGCGCTTCGCGATAAAGTGAAGCAAAGACCGGAAGAGCACGTGGCTCCAAAAGACGGGGATTCATGATTGCATTTGCCTGGATCGCAGCGAGCATCATCGCGGTGGCCGCAGTGGTAGCGGCTATCGTGTGGTCGGCGAGCCGCCGCTCGGCAGAGGAGCTGTCGAGCGTCCGTAAGGAAATGCAAGCCTCACTTGCGAGCCAAAGTCAAAACATGTCGGCTCAGATCAATCACCTGATGCAGTCCGTGACCCAGCAGTTGGGCCAAGTCCGCCAGGAACTTCAAACCGGCGTCGCCTCCACGGGAAACCTTGCGAGCCAGGCCCAACGCGACGTGGCGCAGCGGCTTGAATCTTCCACAAATGTGCTCTTGCAGATGAGCCAAAAGCTCGGCGAGGTGTACCAGACGAGCCAGGATCTCTCGAAGGCGGCGCAGACCTTGCAATCCGTGCTCGGCGGTGCGAAGACGCGCGGTTCGCTCGGAGAAGTCACCCTGGACCGCATTCTGGAGGACGCGCTGCCGCAAAGCGCGTATTCGATGCAGTACCGCTTCGCTTCGACCGGCGCCGTCGTCGATGCGATCGTCCGCAGCTCCGACCACATTCTGCCAATCGACTCAAAATTCCCGCTCGATTCCTACCGGAGGCTGCTTGAAATCGGTGAAGACGCGCGCCGCGAATTTTCTCTGGCTGTGCGCAAGCACGCCGATTCGATCGCGGAGAAATACATCCTTCCGGACGAGCACACGTTCGATTACGCGCTGATGTTCGTGCCGTCCGAGGGCGTCTATTACGAGCTACTGATGACGGAGGACTCGAAATACGGCCGCCTGGATGAGTACTGCCGAAACAAGCGAGTTTTTCCGGTTTCGCCCAACACGTTTTACGCCTGTCTGGGCGCCATCGCCCTCAGTCTGCGCGGCCAGCAGATTGAGGAAAACGCACGGCACCTGTTCGCCGGTCTCGCCGGCCTGCAGAAACAGCTCGAATCCTTCGCGGATGTTTACGAAAAGCTGGGAACGCATCTCCGTAACGCGCACAGAAGCTACGAAGATGCGGATAGCAAGCTCACTCGCGCTCGCAATTCGCTCGAGCAAATGTCGCAAGGAGCGCTGCCCGAGTCAACGGCCAAAGCGCTCGAATCCGCCACCGGGAAATAGGCTCGGGAGATTTGACCGCGCCGTTTCACAAGGCGTTGCGGGCAGCGTCCAGCAGAGTCCGGAGGTCGCCCGCCATGGTGTTGGTCGCAATCGCCCGCAATTGGGCGCGCACCATTTGACTCTCTCGAGGATGGCGCGTGAGCCGATCGGCCAAGATCGAAAGTTCGTGCTGCTCTTCCTTGCGCGCCACGGATTCTGCCGCCCGCAAGTAGCGCGCGGCAGACACCGTGTCGGTCTGTGGCAACAGCCGCGCACTGAACGAGAAATCCCCGGATGCGATCGCTTGCACCTTCACGACCGCGAGGTTCTCGCTCCCACCGCTGGTGACCGGTTCCTCCGCGTCCCCCCGCACGAATTTCAGCACTTCAGGCGTCTGGTTCTGCACCACGATCCGCATTTTTTGAGCAGCACCCTGCGCGTGGACCGTGAGTTGGCCCGTTTGTCCGGGTTTGAGTGCGGGCCTCGGCGGCTCGAATTCAAGCGAGACGAGTGTCGTCGTCGCGTTCCAATGGACCCCCGGCGCTTCGACGGATATCGACGCCGGCCCAGGCTTTGCGTTCGGACCTGGCAGCGCGACGAGGCATATCGGCGAGGCGGCCATGACTAGCGCCGGTTGTCCGTTGATTCGCACTTCGTTGGCGTCAGCTTCCCCGCCCAGTCCGGCACCGCAGATCCAAAAGCGATCCTGCGTAGATAGGATGGATGGCAGGGTGATGGTCTTTGGTTCGCTCGCCGCGACGGCCGGATCGATCAGAGCAGCCGCCGAGGCGCCGGAACCTCTTGCCAACAGATAGTCGCCTGTTGACGCGACGCTAAAGACCGCGCGGCCGGTCCGATCGGTCGTGACAGTCTGGCCGTCGCTTAGATCCACCTTGACGCCCGCCGCGAGCTTCCCGTCTACGCCGAGAACCGCCAGCGTCGCCGGGTGACCGGCCATCAGCTTCGGTGGCAGAATAATCGTCACTGTCCACGCGGTCGGGGGACTGGCTCGATTTTGTGCCGCCACAGGACGCGCCAGCGAAAGCGCTGCGCCATAGAGCGCTCCAGTCAAAATCGCGACAGCGAGCAGGACGCGGCGAGTGCAGCGCGATATTCTGGCTATTCGATCCTTCTGAACGAATCGCATCATTCATCAATCGTCGAGCCGCACCACGAACGTGGAAAATTGCTCGTTGGCGCGCAAATGGTCGGCGAGCTGGCGCGCCGCGCTCTCTGTCGGCAGCCGGCCCACACGAACGCGATAGAACAGTCCGTTCGGCGAGTCGTACAGCGCGATGTTAACCGACGAGTAGCTCGCAGCCAGCCGCGCCCGCAGCCGCTCGGCGTTCTCCTGCATCTGGAACGCGCCGACCTGTACGCCGAAAAAACCCACCAATGGATTCGGCCCGGCCATCATCTCGAGCCGCACCGGCGCTGTGCCGGTTCCAACCATGTCGATCGCCTGCGCGGCTGACAGCGAAAGATCGATCACGCGGTTGGCGACGAACGGACCGCGGTCGTTGATGCGAACCTCGGTCCGTTTTCCGTTGCGCAGATTGGTCACGCGCACGACCGCGCCAAAGGGCAGCGTTCGATGCGCCGCGGTGAATTGATGCATGTCGTAGATTTCACCATTCGACGTGCGATGGCCGTCGAATGGAAACCCATACCAAGACGCTACGCCTTCTTCCACGTATTCGCCGGGCACGGCAGGCTGCCGTTCGGCTGCCGGAGGCGGTGCGGAGGGCGGCGAAGGAGCCGGAGCGCCTGGCGCGGGCTGCTCCGGTGGCGTTGGGACGGGAGGCTGCGTCGTGTATTTGCGGTGCGCGCAGCCGAGAGCAATCAGTGGGAACGCCAGAATGAAAACGAGCCGCCAAGGAAATTTTGGCCGCGCCGGTGCTGAGATGTGCCTTGGATTGCTTGAAGAAATTGCGGCCCAACCGCAGAGCCTCAAAGAGCGTCCTGATTCCCTCGTTTTCACTCAAGTCCGGTATTATAGGAACGCGTCCACATTCTCGCAAGGAAACGAACCCCATTGCCGACCCCGCCCCGCCTGCGCTGGAGACTCGATCAACTCGGCAAGAAAGTCCGCAGCGCCTTCATCGGCCAGAAGGAACCTCCCCGCCCGAAGCTTTGCCCGGCGTGCGGCACTCTCGTCGGCGCCACGGCGACGCGTTGCCACCAGTGCGGCGCCAACCTGATGTTCTCTCTAGCCGCCGCGAGCAAATCGCTCGGGAGTCTCATGCCCTCGGCATCTCCAGTTTCGTACGCAATTCTAAGTGTCAGCTGCGTGCTCTACGTCGTCAGCCTGCTTGCGACCGTTCGAGAGAGCGGCTTTTCGATGCCGACATCCGGAGGATTCTCGGCGATTTTCGATTTTGCCGCAATTCGAGGGGATGTCCTCTTCCGTTTGGGCGAGTCGATCCCGCTGCCCTACATACTGACCCTCGGACAACCGTGGCGATTCGTCACAGCCATCTTTCTCCACGGCAGCCTGCTGCACATTGTCTTCAACATGTGGATGCTGATGGACGTCGGTCCGCAGATCGAAGAGCAATACGGATCCCCTCGATACTTCTTCATATACGTGGCGGCGGGAGTTGGCGGCTACGTGGTGAGCAGTGGCGTCATTGGCCATCGGAGCGTGGGCGCCTCGGGCGCGTTGCTCGGCTTGATCGGCGTGCTCCTTGCGACGACCGTTGGAAACCGAAGCTCCAGATCGCAGATGCTTCGCAGCCAGCTTCTCGTCTGGCTGGCCTTCATTCTCATCTGGGGACTTACATCCGAGAACGTCGACAACTTTGCCCACGCGGGCGGCTTCGCCACCGGGTTCATCCTCGGAAGAATCCTGCCGGACCGGCCGCCGGCCACGCCGGAAGCACGGAAGGGAGCCTACGTTCTCGGCTGGACGACGGCTCTCGTCGTGGTGGCGAGCTTTGTGATGATGGCGCTGTGGCTTCGAAGCGCGAGCTAAGCCTGGAACGGAGAAGCTCGGCTTCAGGACTCCGAGTGCAGCTGTCGCGATACTACTATTGCGTAATGCAGGCCCGAAATCACGACGAACGCTGCGACGATGAATCCGCATACTTCCCGGATCATCGACAACTCCTCGCGGTTCCAAACGGCGATGACTAGAACGAGCAGTATCAGCAGGATTTCAAAGAACGTCGTTGCTTTTCCCCAAATGCTGGGTGGAAACGGACGGTAGCCGACGACCAGCAAAATCACCGCAGCGGCAGCCAGCAGCAAGATGTCGCGACTCAGCACCAAAATCGCCAGCCACCAGCTGATCTTTCCTTTGAGCGCCAGCACGAAATACGACGACGAAAGCAGCAGCTTGTCGGCGATTGGATCGAGGTAGGCTCCGAGCGGCGTCCTTTGATTCAACCCGCGTGCGAGCAACCCATCGAGCCCGTCCGTAAAGCCCGCCACCACGAGAATCGCTAGCGCCGCGCCATATCGCTCGTATTCGATCGCGATGATGAAGAATGGCAGAAACGCGAGGCGCACTAACGTGAGCTGGTTGGGAACGGTGAATATTCGGTTCTTCATGACGCTTTAGGCGGCCAACAGCGAGCCGCCGGTCAGGCGAATTGCGCGAGGTAATCAGCCAGCGAACGGCCCACTTTCTTCTCGAACATCTCGGCAAGCGAAGGTACCGAGCCGCGCGCTTCGTCGAGTGCGATGCGCTCGATCCTCAGCATGGGGAAAAAGAGCGTCGGCAGTCCGATCCGATCGCCCTCCGGATGCAGCACTTGGCTCACAAAATCGTCGAATGAACCCAAATCGATGCCGCGAAGCGTCACGCCCGCGCCGGTAATCCCGATCAGTTCGCCCCAGAGTCTCTCTTTCGGGCTGTGCAGGCTCAATACGACAATCGAGTGCGGCTCCATGGCCTCTCCCGGAAAGTATCTGAAATCCTCGCGCCGCGCCGATTGCTGCCGCACGGACAGTGTTCGTGAATACTACCGCCGAACCGTCTCGGGCGTCACGCAAATCGTCTTCAGGTCGGATGAAATGCGTAACGTCGGTTCGGTCACTTTCTGGACGGCTTCAGGCGTCACCCCCGGCGCAACCTCCCGGAGCAGCAGACCCTGGGGTGTCACTTCGATGACGGCCAGCTCGGTCACAATCAGGTCAACCACTTCGACGCCGGTGAGCGGGAGCGTGCACTTCTTCATAATTTTCGGGCCGCCCTCTTTCGTGGCGTGCTCCATCGCGATAATGACGCGCTTCGTGCCGGCCACGAGATCCATCGCGCCGCCCATGCCCTTCAACACCTTACCCGGCACAGCCCAGTTCGCGAGGCTTCCGTGCTCGTCCACCTGCAACGCACCCAGCACGCTCACGTCAATGTGCCCGCCGCGAATCATGGCAAACGATTCAGCGCTCGAGAAAAAGGCGGAGCCCGGAATCTCCGTCACAGGCTCCTTTCCGGCATTGATCAAGTCGGGGTCTTCTTCACCCTCGTAGGGATACGGCCCGATGCCCAGCATGCCGTTCTCCGACTGCAGGATCACTTCGATGCCGTTCGGCAGATAGTTCGGGACGAGCGTCGGAATGCCGATTCCGAGGTTGACGTAATAGCCGTCGCGAAGCTCCTGCGCCACGCGGCGCGCGATTAGCTCTCGCTTGTCAATTTCGGGCATCGTCTCTCCTAATGCTTCCGCTTCGGGCCCGGCTCCATCGGCTTCACGTATTTCGTGCCTTGAAAGATTGCGTCGACGAAAACCCCCGGCGTGTGGACGCTGTCGGGATCGAGCTGGCCCAGCTCGACCAGTTCCTCGACTTCCGCGATCACGCAGTCGGCCGCGGTGGCAACGACGGCGTTGAAATTGCGCGCCGTCTTCCGATAGACGAGATTGCCCCAGCGATCGCCCTTCCACGCTTTCACAAAAGCGAAATCGCCGCGCAGCGCCGGGACCAGAATGTGCGGCCGGCCGCTAAATTCGCGCACCTCTTTGCCCTCGGCCACCATCGTTCCGTAGCCGGTCGGCGTGAAAAACGCAGGTATCCCGGCGCCGGCTGCGCGCATGCGCTCGGCCAGAGTGCCCTGCGGATTCAATTCCATCTCGATTTCGCCTGCCAGCGCGAGCTTCTCGAAAGTCCTATTGCCGCCCACATAGCTTCCAACTAGTTTTCGCACGAGCCCATTTTCGATCAGCGCCCCGACACCGAAGCCCTCAATCCCAGGATTGTTTGAGACGATGGTTAGATTCTTCGTGCCCTGCCGGATGAGCGCGCCGATTAGGTTTTCAGGAACTCCGCAGCAGCCGAAACCGCCCACCAGAATCGTGGCGCCGTCTTTGATGCGGCCAATCACAGCCTCGGCATTCGGAACACGCTTGTCCATGTCTCCTCAGATCGCCACGGCTGTCATGAGCCGCGGCGGCTGATCCCTTCGCGCGCAGCGCGCTTGAGGACGCGAATTCGATCAGCCACCGCTGCCGCGGCTGCGTCAGGCGTTGCAGCCTTCTCGATCTCAGCGACCAACGCGGAGCCGACCACCGCTGCGTCCGCAACTCCGCCTAGAATCGACACGTGCTCAGGCTGCGAAATCCCGAAGCCAACCGCGAGCGGCAGCTTGGTGAACTGCCTTGCGCGTCTTGCGAGAGCGGGCAAATCCTCAGGCAGCGCTTCGCGCGCGCCCGTGACGCCAGTCCGTGAGATCAGATACAAGTAGCCGCTTGAAAACTCGGAAATCTTCTTGAGACGCTCGTCGGTCGATGTCGGCGCTGCCAGAAAGATCGTGTCAAGTCCACGCGCCCGCATTACCGCTCGGTATTCGGTGCCCTCTTCGGGAGTCAAATCGGTCGCAAGAACGCCGTCCGCACCGGCAGCAGACGCGGCCTCGGCGAACTTCTCAAGGCCCATTTGCAAAATTGGATTGTAGTAGCTGAATAGGACAAACGGCACGTCTGTTCGCGCGCGAAGCCGGCGAACCAAGTCGATCACGCCAACTAGCGTCGTTCCGCTGCGCAAGGCACGTTCGCTGGCCCGTTGGATCGTGGGCCCGTCAGCGACGGGATCGCTGAAGGGCACTCCCAGCTCGATAACGTCCGCACCCGCCTCCGCCGCAGCCAGGACGATCTTCTCGCTGGCTTCGAGAGAAGGGTCGCCCGCCGTGATGTAGGCGACGAGTCCTAGTTCACCGGTTTCCCTAAGCTTGCGAAAGCGGCGAGTGATTCGTCCACCGGACTCGGCCGAAGTGTCGCCGCCAGATGATGATTTGGTCGGCGCGGCTTCAGACATAACGGGAGAGGGTTTCCATGTCTTTGTCGCCACGACCGGAAAGATTGAGGATGACGATTTCGTCCTTCCGCATTTTCGAAGCGCGGCGCATCAGCTCCGCCACGGCGTGCGCCGATTCGAGAGCGGGAATGATTCCTTCCGTGCGTGCGAGCGTCCGCGCGCCTTCGATGGCTTCCGCGTCCGTCACGGCCGTGTACTCGGCGCGGCGTTGATCGGCGAGCCACGCGTGCTCGGGCCCGACGGCCGGATAATCTAGGCCAGCGGAGATGGAATGCGTGGTCGCGATCTGCCCATCGTCTGTTTGCAGAACGTAGGTGTAGGTCCCCTGCAAGACGCCGGGATGCGCGCCCGTAAAGCCTTGTGCTGCCGCTAGCCGCGCGGCGTGCTCGCCGAGAGTCTTGCCGCGACCGCCCGCTTCGACACCGACCATCTTCACTCCCGCATCCTTGAGGAACGCGTGGAAGAGCCCGATGGAGTTCGAGCCGCCTCCCACACACGCGAAGAGGTGATCGGGAAGGCGTTTCTCTGCGCGCAGAATCTGTTCGCGCGCCTCTTCCCCGATAATCTTCTGGAAGTCGCGGACAATCATCGGATAAGGGTGCGCTCCGAGGACCGAACCAAGCAGGTAGTGCGACGTGCGTACGTTCGTGACCCAGTCCCGCATCGCTTCGTTAATGGCGTCCTTGAGCGTGCGGCTCCCGGCGTCGACGCCGACTACCTCTGCACCGAGCAACCTCATGCGAAACACATTGAGTCGCTGGCGCTCCATGTCCTCCGTGCCCATGTACACAGTGCAGGAAAGGCCGAGGCGCGCCGCGACGGTGGCCGTCGCCACTCCATGCTGGCCCGCGCCTGTCTCCGCGATCACACGTTTCTTTCCCATGCGTTCGGCGAGCAGGCCCTGTCCGAGGCAGTTGTTGATCTTGTGCGCGCCGGTATGAAGCAGGTCCTCGCGCTTGATGTAGATGCGCGCGCCGCCGAGGCGCTCGGTGAGCCGCGACGCGAATTGCAGCGGCGTGGGCCGCCCTGCGAAATCACGAAGCAGCGCCGCGAGCTCGGCCTGAAAGAGGCGGTCCGAGCGCGCTTCGAGATACGCCTTCTCAAGGTCTTCCAGCGGAGCCATCAGTGTTTCCGGGACATAGCGCCCACCATACGGGCCGTAGCGCCCGTCTTCCCTGACAATATTCATGGCGTAGCTCATCGCTTTGCCCTTCGCTTCTGCGCGACAGCCACGGCCTGCATGAACTGCCGCAGCCGCTTCGGATCCTTCTTGCCGGGCTTCGCTTCCACGCCGCTGCACACATCGACCGCGAGTGGCTCTGCCGTGCGGATCGCGTCGGCGACGTTCACCGGCGTCAGTCCGCCAGCGAGAAAGATGCGTCCGTAGCGCTTCGCGCGCCGCGCCACGCGCCAGTCAAACGTCTTGCCCGTTCCGCCGCGCAGGCGCCGGTCAAAACCGTCCAGGAGAATCGCCCAAGCGCGCTCGTACCGCGACAGCTGTGCCGGTCGAAATGCCTTGCCCGCTCGCACCGCCTTGATCACCGGCAACGAGCGCCGCAGCCGCGCAACAGCGGCAGGCGACTCGTCTCCGTGCAATTGCAGTACTCCCAGTCCAACCGCTCGGGCAACACCGAGCACCTTCTCCTCGGTCTCGTTCACGAACACGCCAACGGCCGAGACGTGTTTTGGCAATCGCCGCACGATCCGCTGCGCTTTGGCAGGTGTGATATAGCGCGGACTTCGCGCGTAGAAATTGAACCCGAGCAAGTCCGCTCCAGCTTCCACCGCGCGCTTCGCGTCGCTCCAATTCGTGATGCCGCAAATTTTGACCATCGTCCTTGCCATGCCGACTGCGCTCAAGCGCCCGTGCGGCCCATCCGGCCCGCGCCAACCGGCCCGATCAATTCACGCAGCGGGACGCATGGGTCCGCTTCTTTCATCAAATGCTCGCCGACCAGGAAGGCGTCGAATCCGGCATTCCGCAGACGAATGAGATCTTCGTGTGTGCGCAAGCCGGACTCGCTCAGAGCGATGCAACCATTAGGAATCTCCCCAATCAGGTCCAGCGATGTTTCCAGTCGAACTTCGAAATCGCGCAGGTCGCGGTTGTTCACGCCGATGACACGACCTCCCGCGGTAACAGCACGATCGAGCTCCTCGCGCGAATGGACTTCAACCAGTGGCTCCATCTTCAGTGAACGGCCCAGTTCCAGCAATTCACGCAACATCTCGTCCGTCAGAATCGCCACGATCAAGAGAAACGAATCGGCTCCCGCCGCACGTGCCTCCCATACCTGCCACGGATCGATGATGAAATCCTTCCGAAGAACGGGAATCTGAACGGTCTTGCGCGCCGCCTTCAGGTCCCCGAGAGAGCCGGAAAAGAAGTCCTCCTCCGTCAACACCGAGAGCGCCACTGCCCCGGCCGCCTCGAGCCTTGGCGCAAGCTCCGCAGGCGCGTATTTCGCGCGAATCACGCCGCGCGAGGGAGAGGCTTTCTTCAACTCGGCGATGATGTTGCATCCTTCACTGCAAAGGGCGGCGGCGAAATCACGCGGCGGGTCAACTTTCTGAACAGCCAGCTTGAGCGCCACTTCGGGCAGCACACGTTTCCTGTGCGCGATGGATTCGCGGCGTGCCTCGACAATCCGGTCGAGGATGTTCTTGCCGTGTGAATTGCTGCTCATATGCGGGGGACGAAGGGCTCACACCATGCTAGCCGGGCGGCAACAGAGTGTCAATTTGACGCGTGCGCAACGGCTCCCGCCAGCAGCGGCTCCGAAAAACTGATCGGAATCCCGAAATTCGAGCCTCCAAATCCCTGCAGAACGGCGTACGTGACGCCGATGACTTTGCCCGCCTGATTGAACAAAGGCCCACCGGAACCCCCGGAAGTGGTCTGCGCATCAAAAACGATCTTGTCCGGCAGGACGTCACCGATGTGGCCCTGCGTGATGAGCGGGTGGATTAGGTTGCGGCGGGCGAGTTCGCCGAGGATTTGAGACGGGTCGCCGGCGTTTTGCTTCACGATCTGCTGGGCGGTGTCTTCGTCGGTTCGCGCGAGGATCGCGGCTAACCCGGTGGCGTAGCCCATCAACACGATGGGTTCACCCGGCATGGCTGCCGCCTTGCTTGAATCAATCGAAAGGATCGTGCGCTTGAGGTCCTTGAGTTGGACACGCATCGTCGCAAGGTCTGCGTCTTTCGATATGTTTTCGATCTCCGCCGTGAAGGCGCGCGGATCGCCGGGGAAGTAGGCGCGAATC
>Ga0187782_10003759_pt1 | contig 11305 bp, 10 predicted proteins | sample 0715_SJ02_MP15_2_FD_132454 | JGI IMG/M metagenome (GOLD analysis project Ga0187782, IMG submission 132454) | Tropical peat soil microbial communities from peatlands in Department of Meta, Colombia - 0715_SJ02_MP15_20_MG | ecosystem: Environmental > Terrestrial > Soil > Wetlands > Peat | place...
CCGGCGGGCCAGCCCGGCGTAGGGGGCGTAGAGCGGGTGCTGGGCGAACGCGAGGAAAATCGACACTCCGACGTTGGTCACCATGGCGGTCCCGAGGTAGCCAATGCGGCGCTCGCGAGAGAACCGGGACGCGGCGCGCGACGAGCCGGTTACCACGGTCCAGAAGAAGATCCCGAACAGCAGAAAGGAGCTGTACTCGAGGAAATGCACCCAGCTGTCGCGCAGCGCCAGGTCAAACGGGCCAGGCAGATGCCAGAACAGAAGGTTGATGCTGAATGCCAGCCACGCGCCGGGAGGTCCGGCGAGCGCGCGGAAGAGCCAGCGGATCGGCGCCCAGAATGGTGATCGGGCAATGGCCTGGGCCACAGGCCGCCGGACCCAAGGCGGGAACGGCCGCCAGAGCGAGATCCACGGTCGGCTAAACGCGATCAGCGGCGCGGCGACCGTCAGCACCAGCAGGCGCTGGATCATCTGAACCCAGAACAACCGGCCGGACAGAGCATCGATCGGCCCGGTGAGGGCCACCAGAATGGCGAGCAGCCCGGCGTAGAAGGCTAGCGCACGCCGTCGCGCGCGCCGCCCGCGCGGCCGCCCGGTGCGCGCGGTAGCGCGCCGCTCGCCGGCCAGGTGCAGCGCAAACGCCACCACGACCAGCACCGCAGGCAGGTAGTCCCTCATGCGCTCATCGCCTCCGTGGACGTGTACGTCCGCCGAGTCCCGGCCCGCTGCCGTTAGCTCAGCGCCAGGGTGAGCACCGCCATCACCACGGCCAGGGCCGCCGTGTACCACAGCCAGTAACCGACGCACTCGATGGTGTACTCGCGCCCGGCCAGCCGGCCCCGGTACAGGCGGCCCAGTACCATCCCGCCGATCACCAGGGCGATGATCAGGTGCCAGGCGTGGAAGAACACGAACAGCTCCATCGAGCTGCCGAAGGCGTTCACCGGGGCGGGATAGTTCAGGGTCGCGAATATCACCAGGCTGCCCGCGAGCCCGGCGAGCGTGATGAGCCAGCCGGCCGTCACCCCGATGCGGACCCGCGGGTCATCGGCGCCGCGCTTCCCGATGCGCCCCCAGGTCCAGACCGCGGCGCCGAGCACGGCCGCCACCGTGATGAGGACGGTGCCCACAGTCGACGGCACGTGCTCGGAGGACGGCCTGAACTGCCCCGCGGTGTTGAGCGCGTGCAGGTAGATGTAGGCCGAGTAGATGGCCAGGCCGAACATCGTCCAGGACAGGACCAGCAGGAGGGTCCCGTATCGGGCCCGGTCGGCCCTGGACGCCTCGGCCGGGTGCATGCTCGACGCCGGCGCGGCGTCAACCGCCGCCCCGGCGGTCACCGGCTGGCCCATCAGGCGCGGCCCGCCCATCCCGTAGTCGTACGGGCCGGCCAGCACCACGACTGGGCGGTCGAAGTTGACCAGCGGGACCGGGCTCGGCAGCATCCACTCCAGCGTCCGGCCACCCCACTGGTTCGCCTCGGCTGGCACGCCAGACCGCCACGAGACGAGGATGTTGTAGCCGAGGACGGCTACCGATGCGATGATCGGAATCGCGAACAGGCTGGAGATCAGGTTCGCGGTCGCGAACTGCGGGGCGACGAAGGCCTGCCAGCGCGGCTCCCCCTCCCACCCGGCATAGAACAGCGGAATGAACACGCCCAGGAAGCCGATTTCGAACAGCCAGAAATGCCATTGTCCTAGTCGGCGATCAAGCTGCCGCCCGGTCATCTTGGGGAACCAGTAATACAGCGCCGCCAAGAACCCGAACACGACGCCGCCGACCAGCGTGAAATGGAAGTGCGCGACGACGAACATGTCGCCGTGGAACTGGGTGTCGGTGGGCACGTCCGCCAGATACAGACCGGTCACCCCGCCGATCAGGAAGTTCACCCCGAAGGCGATGGCGAACAGCATCGGCGGCTCGAACCGGATCCGCCCCCGCCATAGCGTGCCGAGAAGCGCGAAGAAAATGAGGCCGGTGGGGATCGAGATCAGCTCGGTATCAAGCATGATCGGGGTGTCCAGCGGCGTGTTCGCGCCCGACCAGTACAGGTGGTGCATCCACACCGTGACGCTCAGCACGAAGATGCCGATCATCGCGCCGACCACCAGCCGGTACCCCCACAGCGGCTTGCGGGCGAAGACCGTGATCACCTCGCAGATCGCCCCCACCGCGGGCAGCAGGATCACGTACACCTCCGGGTGTCCCATGAACCAGAACAGCTGCTCGTAGACGAAGTTGTTCCCGCCCAGGGACGCCAGGTAAAACGAGGTGCCGAAGCAGCGATCAAGCAACGTCAGCAGCACTGCCGCGGTGAAGGCCGGGAAGACCAGCAGTCCCAGCAGCGTGGACAGCACGACGCTCCACACGAACACCGGCAGCCTGGTCAGGCTGAGCCCGGGCGCGCGCATGGTCAGCACGGTCACGAAGATGTTCACCGCGCTGAACGCGACCGACAGGGCGAACAGAACGATCGTCATGCAGTACGCGTCCATGCCCACGGCCGCCTGGTCAGCCAGCGGTGCGTAGCCGGTCCAGCCGGTCGGGAACCCGCCCAGGCCGACAGCGGACAGCAGCACCGGGATGGCCGCGAACAGCGTCCAGAAGCTGAGCGCATTCAGCCGCGGGAACGCCATGTCGTTGGCGCCGATCATGATCGGCACGAAGTAGTTGCCGAACGCGGCCGAGAGCATGATGATGGTGGTCGCGATCATCACCAGGCCGTGCATGCCCACTAGCGTGTTATAGGTCGCCGGGGTGAAGATCTTCGCGCCGGTCCGGGCCTGCTCCAGCCGGATCATCCATGAGGCCAGGCCGCCCACCAGGAACAAGGCAAGCACCGTAACCAGGTACTGAATGCCGACCACCTTGTGGTCGGTGCAGAACCGGAAGTAGCGCCACACCCCCTGGCCCTGCCCGGCCAGCTCCAGCTCCTCCTCTTCGGTTGGCTCCGGCCGTCCGAGGGCCCACTTCACCGGGTAGTTGGCGGCCCCCATGCCGACCAGGAAGAACAGGAACCAGGCAATATAGGCGGCGACCCACGTGTCATCGGCCTGATAGGCGGCTGGCGCGATGGCGTGCACCACGAGCCCGACCACGATCGCGGCCGCCAGGCCCAGCAGCAGCCCCGAGACAACGCTCGGCACCAGCACGCGCCACCTGGGCCGCGCCGCGCCGACGCTCCGGTGGGCGCTCGTGACCGCGTTCACGAGGCACCGCCCTGCGTGCTGGCCACAGCTGGGTTACTGCCGTTGGCCGCCGCCCAGGCGCTGAAGGCCGCCGGCGTGACCACATAGACCGGCGTCCACATGTACGTGTGGTACAGGCCGCACAGCTCCACACATCGGGCGGTCATCTCGCCCAGCCTGGTGGGCGTCACGATCGGCGCGGTCACCCAGAACCCTGGGTTGGCGTCCATCGCGACGCCGAGCTCATCGATCGCGAAGCCGTGCAGCACGTCATCGGAGGTGATCCTGAACTCGACCGGCCGGCCCAGCGGCAGCTCGAGCACGTGGCTCTGCACGCCAAGCGACGGGTAGTGATAGGTCCAGGTCCACTGCTGGCCGGTGACGTCGACCACTAGGGCGCCCGGCGGCGGGTCGGTAGTCTGCCGGTAGAAGCCGAACATCCCCCAGCCCACCAGGAAGATCGCCAGGGCGCCAGTGATGGCCAGCCACATCACCTGCTGCCAGGGCTGCGGCTGCAGTGGCGCGCCGTCCTCCAGATCGTCGACACGGCCGGTGGCCGGCGCCTTCTCCCGGAAGACGACCAGGCTGTAGAAGACGAACACCCACACGAACAGCGCTACCGGGACAGCCAGCACCGTGAACACCAGGTCAGTCAGGCTTGCGAAACCCGCGACGGAGCTCGCTGACGTCGGCCTGATGATCGGAACGATCACGAGCACCAGCGCGATGCATGCAAGCGACAGCACCGCCCAGATCACGAGCACGCGCCGGATGTGGCTAACGGTGCCCTGCCCAGGGCCGGATGCACTGGCACCGGAGATTTCCGCGCCGGGGTTCTCGGGGGCAGAGTCTCCTTGCGCGCCGGGCATCACCACGCCGATCTCCTGACGGACGAGCCGTGCATGATCCCTCCCGCGTTCACGTGACGGTGAGCGTCCCGGACATGTACCCGATGGTCGCCATCGGTCCGCCGAAGCCTTCTTGCGCGCCGGCTAGCCCGGTGCCGCAGGGAACGTAGCAGTGCAACACATACTGGCCAGGAGCCCCCGTCTTGAAGCGGAACACAATCACGTTTGGCTTCGGGTACTTATGGCCGGCGATCGTGACGGTGTCCGGTGCGCTCGCTGACACGCCGGGCAGCGGAACGTTGACGAACAACGGGGTCTCGTTAGGGTTCGGCGGCGTCTGGATGGTGAACGTATGGGCCGGCGAGTCCGGGCTAATCCGCCGGAGCGGACGGCCATTTACCTGCATCACGTCGCCGACGGTTCCAATGACCTGGGAGAAGAAAACATCGTGCAGCGGCGTGGCAGTGTCATACTGCTTGATCGTCACGGTCACCGTTGCGTACGCGGGAACCCTGATGGTCGTGGTCGGGCAGTACGTCACCCAGTCCGGATTGGCACCGCCCCCAGGAGCACCCGAGCCGTTGCCGTGGCAGGCGTAGCTGTCGGGGAAAACCGACAAAGCGATGCTTGCGCCCTGGGTCGAGGCCGACGCGGGCGGCACGTAGCCCAGGCCGTCGATGGCGCGCACTGCGAATACCATCGCAACGAACAGCCCGCCGGTGACAACCAGCGCTGCAATCACCCCTAAGAGGTGATGACTCCTGCCTTCCCCCATCTACTGCGCACCTCCAGCTACTGCACCTCCAGCCACACAGGCCGACGGCACTCCGTTAGGCGCATTGCCGAGTCGACACAGCGTTAGGAACCTGGCCGACTTCCATCGCGATTAGCAGGCTCGCCTTGTGGATGCACACGTTACGCCCGCGTGGCAAACAGCTGCAGATGTTTCCGATATAGGTCAGCTATCTCGCCTAGATGCTCGTCCTTCGCCTGGCGCGACCGGGCTAGCACCACTGCTGTTGGCGACCCACCAACTGCGGTCGCGGCGGCGTAATCGACCGGCGCGTCTGAGTGCAGAAGTGTCCGGCCCCGGCCAGCACCCAGTTGAATGGCGGCTCATGCCGACCTGGGAGTGCTGTCAGGAATCAAGCGGCCTCAGGTCGCTGGCGTTCCCGAACACCACCAGCACGTCACCGGCTGACAGCCGGACGTCGGGGTCGGGACGGGTGACCAGCTGCCCGTCAGCGCGGCGGATCAGCAGCGGCACCGCCGGGCCGCGCAGCTCTCGCAGGCTGCGGTCGGCTAGCGCGGAGTCCTCGGTGATCTGCAGCTCCTCCAGCCGCAGGCCGGGCTGGGCGGTGCGGGCGATGTCGAAGAATTCCACCACGTGCGGGCGGACCGCCAGGCTGGCCATCCGCCGCCCGCTGGTGACATACGGCGACACCACGTGTGTGGCGCCCGCCCGGTACAGCCGGTCAGCGGAATGCTCTCTGGCGGCCCGGGCGACGATGAGCAGGTCGGGGTGCAGCGACCGGGCGACAATGGTGATGAACACGTTCTCCGCGTCGGAGTCGACCGCGCAGATCAGCCCGCGGGCCCGGCCGATGCCGGCCTGCCGCAGCACCGCCTCGTCGGAGGCGTCGCCAATCAGGTAGTGCACGCCATCGCGGTCCAGGTCGGGTTCTAGTTCGGCCTTGCTGTCGACGACGACGAACGGCACGCCCTCGGCCTCCAGCTCGCGGGCGATCGACCGACCGACCCGGCCGTAGGCGCACACGATGAAATGGCCGCTCAGGTCACTGACGCGCTGGCGCATCCGGCGGCTCCTCGACAGCACGCTGAGGCGGCCCTCCACGATCGCGGACGCGGCCAGGCCGAGTATCACCACGAACACGCCGACGCCCAGCAGCGCCAGCACCGCGGTGAACACCAGCACCCCAGTCGGCAGGGGGCCGGTGGCGAACCCGACCGTGGTCAGGGTGAGCACGGTCATCGCTACGGCGGTCCACGGCCGGTAGCCGAAGCCTAGGTAGCCAGCAATCCCGGCGGCGACCAGCAGGAGCGGCCCAGCGGCAACCAGCACGCCACGGGGCAGCCGCCACCGTCGTCTCATCCACTCAGCTCCCCCAGCCGTGCCGCGTTACCAGCCTGCTCCGATCATGCCCGCCCGGCGGGCCCCGGAGCCACCGGCGCCACACCGCGATGCCAACACCCGGCTGGTCGCCGGACAGGCGGCTGCGCGGGACGAGCTCCGTGCTGCGCTAGATAAAGCCGCTCGCGATGGTGAACCGGGCGCGCCCATGCGCTCGCCCGCTGGGGCAGGCAAGTTGCTCATAGCCGACGGTAGCGCCATATTTAGCGGACCTCAGCGATAGGCAGCCTCAGTGCGGCGGGTGCAGATGGCGGCACGGCCGGGCTCTGCGGCGGCACGGGCGCGATGTGCCGATACGCTGCGCCGAGCGGGGGCCTCGGGTCCCTGTCGCCCTTGTTGGGCCACAGGGCCATCGCACGCTCTGCTTGCGCTGTGATCGTCAGTGCAGGGTTGACGCCCAGGTTTGCAGAGATCGCGGATCCGTCGACGATGTGCAGCCCGGGGTGCCCGTACATGCGGTGGTACGGGTCAGTGACGCCGCTTTCCGGGCAGTCGCCGATGACGCAGCCACCGAGGAGGTGGGCCGTCATGGGGACATCGACCACCTCCCCGATGCTGTTCAGCGGAAAGCCGCCGATCCTGGCGGCGACGCGGCGCATTGTCTCGTTGGCGACGGGAATCCAGGTCGGGCTCGGCGTGCCATGTCCTTGCGCCGAGGTCAGCTTGATCCGGCCACGCCTGCCGCGCTTCGGGTACACGGTGATCGAGTTGTCCAGCGTCTGCATGGTGAGCCCGATGACGGCCCGCTCTGACCAGTGGTTCAGGCCGCCGTAGAGCGACGCGAGCCGTCCCGGATGAGACGCGGCCTGCGCGAGCCACTTCATCCAGCGCGGGATCGGGCCGCCGCCGTCGGTCAGCAGCGTGCTGAGCAAGCCCATCGCGTTGGAGCCCTTCCCATAGCGCACGGGCTCGATGTGGGTGTGTTCGTCGGGGTGAATCGAGGAGGTGATGGCCACCCCCTGAGTGAAGTCGTGTTCTTTCCGGTGCCGCAGCCTGGTGATCGCTCCGCCGAGCGCCTCAGAGTTGGTGCGGGTTAGGACGCCGAGCATGGGCGAGATCTCGGGCAGCAGGCCCGAGGCCTTCATCCGGTGCAGCAGTTGCTGCGTCCCCCAGGTTCCGGCCGCGAACACCACGTGCTGCGCCGTGAACGAACGGGCTGTCCGGGCAGCGCGCCACGCACCGGTGCGCACCGTGTCTACCACGTACCCGCCGGTGGCCAGCGGCCGAACTGCTATCGCCGTGGTCTGCGGATGCACGGTCGCGCCGGCTCGTTCGGCAAGATACAGATAGTTCTTGACCAGTGTGTTCTTAGCATTGTGCCGGCAGCCGGTCATGCATTCCCCGGTCTCCAGGCAACCCGCACGGCGGGGTCCCGCGCCTCCGAAGAACGGGTCACTGACCTCGACCCCGGGTTCCTTGCGGCCCTCTCGGCCGAAGAAAACACCTACCCTGGCCAGCGCGAACGTCTGGCCAATGCCCATCTCGTCGGCCACCTGCTTCATGACCTTGTCCGACGATGTCATCGTCGGGTTCTCCACCACGCCGAGCATGCGCTCCGCCTGCTCGTAATAGGGTGCAAGCTCAGCCCGCCAGTCGGTGATACGCGCCCACTGCCGGTCACGATAAAACGCGTCCGTTTCGGGCTTGTACAGCGTGTTCGCGTACACGAGCGAGCCGCCACCCACCCCGGCCCCAGCGAGCACAATAACCTCGCGCAGCAGGTGGATCCGCTGGATGCCCTGGCACCCGAGCCTCGGCGCCCACAGGAACTTGCGGGCATTCCAGGACGTGCGAGGGAAGTCGGCGTCCTCGAAACGCCGCCCCGCCTCAAGAACGCCCACCCCGTACCCCTTCTCGGTAAGGCGCAGCGCTGCCACCGACCCCCCGAACCCCGAGCCGATTACCAGCACGTCGTAGTCGTGCGCAGCAGATGAGAGGTTCATCGTCGCCACCGCCTCCCTCCCGTCCCCGTGAGCAGGCGATTACCCAATGGTGCGCGTCTGGGCGCAGTGATAGCAGGGGCGAAAGTCTGTAGCTGGTTCCATGCCGATGTAGCTGCGATCTACCCAGGACGTCGGTCGGCACGCGTTTCGACGCCGGCTCCATGACTAAGGAGACCGGCCCTAGCGGTGAGTCGAGCTACGGGCCCGGGTGACCCAGCTCACCGTAGGCGTGCTGATAGGTGAGCACAGCCGTAACCCGGCGGTCGAAGCGCTCGGGATCGGTGGTGGGCAGCTTGCGGAAGATGCTGGTGACATGGCTCTCGACAGCTTTCTTGGAGACCGACAAGCTCCTGGCGATCTCGCTGTTGGTGTAGCCCCTGGCCATCTGGGCCAAGACGTCGAGCTCGCGCAGGGTGAGCACGTCCAGTGAGGTGGCGAGTCGTCGCCTGACCAGCGCGTTCACGATCGAGGGATCGAGAAGGGTCTCGCCGGCGTGGACCTCGTGGATGGCGTCGACGAGCGTCTCCAGGTCCCCCACCCGATCATCAAGCAGGTAGCCAACCCCGGCGGCGCCGTTGCGGAGCAACTCGAGGGCGTAGCCATCGCCAGCCTCGGCGATGACCACGACGCTGATCTCGGGATGGCCGACGCGGAGCTTGCGGGCGGCCACGAGGGCGACCTCAGCGCCCACTCGAGGCGTGCGAATCCCAACGACCAGGACGTCCGGAGAGAATTGCTGTGCGGCCTCGAGGGTCTCGGGGTGGCTGTCTACGCGGCCTACCACTTCGATCCCGGCGACGCGGCCGAGCAGGCACGTGAGCCCTTCGCGGGTCAGGAAGTTGTCGCTGGCGATGACGACGCGCAGGGCGGGGGGCTTGACCATATAGGAGCACTCCTGGCTCAGCGGACCGACGGCAGCGCTGCTAGCGACGACCATAGCCGCGTGCCTGCCGTGCTGCCGATAGGGCACGCCTGGGAGTTTCGGGGGTAAGCCCCATGGCCTGGCGTGTCCGGGATCACGTAACTTTCCCACATAAGCGTCATCTCCGTCGGGGCGGCGGCTCACAGCCACAGCGCTACTGCCGGGATCGGTGGCCTGGAGCGTGGGTGCGCGCAGCGGAGGAAGCCCTCATGACAGCCGGTCAAGGCCTCGATCCCTGGTACCAGCGGGTATCAGGCCTCGGGCGGCGGCCGGACGCCGAGATCATGACCGCTCTGCTGACCTTGCCGGAGCACTCGCGGATCCTGGTGTGCCTAGCAGACATTGGCGGGCTGACATACCACGAGATCGCGCAGATCACCGGGATGCCCGCCGAACTCGTCGGATCGTCTTTGCACCAGGCTCGCTGCCTGTTAGGTGAACTCGCCGTCGGCGCAGCTGGGCTCGGATCCGCAGGCGAGCGCGGAGTCGTTGCATCCTCGTCAGCGTCCGTGCCGCCTGGCTGGCTAGCGGCATGGCGCGGTCGCCGCTCGAAGCCGGGACGGTGCGGCCGGCGCCTCCGCAATTACCGCATGCCACTGACACGGCGCTGGGCCCCGCACCGGGGCCGGGACCTGGTTGCCATCCCCTTCCCCAAGATCAGCAAGGAGCTCGCATGACCGCAAAGTCTGCCAGGCCCGCCAAGCCTCGCACCGTGAATGTCGCCTTCACGCTCCCGGCCGAGGTCGAGGCGAGCGATATCGCCTTGTGCGGCGAGTTCAACAACTGGTCCACCGACGACATCAAGCTGTCTCGCGACGGGGACGGCACCTGGCGGGCCACCGTCAGCCTTGAGCCGGGTCGCTCCTACCGTTACCGCTACCTCCTCGACGGCCAGCGGTGGGAGAACGGCTGGGCTGCCGACAGCTATCTCCCCAACCCCTACGGTGAAGACGACTCGGTCGTCGTGGTCGCCGGATGACCCGTTAGCGGCAGGCACGCGCTGAGCGCACCGTGGAAGGGCGGCTCGAGTACCTCGAGCCACCGGCCACCGTCTGAGGCCAGCACAGTGGCCCAGGCTGGATTAGCCGCCGCCGGCACCGGATACCCAGGCCACCGGGCCGGAGGCCGTCTGCCCGGCTGACGGCAGCATCCACGAGGTGGTCAAGCGTGTGGCGCCGTAACGCCACACGTCCGCGGTACTGGTCTCACCACTTCCACTATTCCTTCTTGCTAAGTACCAGTAGCTAGTGTTACTGTGTAGCTGTAGTCAGTAAGACTGAGTAGCTGTGGGAGGAGGTGTTCCATGGCCAGGCTGGTGACGGAGATGCTCAAAGGGACGCTGGAGGGCATCGTTCTCGCGATCTTGTCCGGTCGGCCCGCGTACGGCTACGAGATCACGGCGTGGCTGCGGGAGCAGGGCTTCTCCGACATCGCAGAAGGGACCGTCTACGCGCTGCTCATCAGGGTCGAGCAGCGCGGCCTCGTCGACGTCGAGAAAGTCCCCTCCGAGAAGGGGCCGCCGCGCAAGGTGTACTCCCTCAACGCCAGCGGACGCGAATACCTCGACGAGTTCTGGCGGACCTGGAGCTTCCTCACACAGCGACTGGAACAGCTCCGCGAAGGGGGCAAGTGATGGCACCGAAGTGGATCGAGCTGGTCACCGGCTCGCTTGAGCAGAAGAAGCAGTACCGGCAGTACAAGGCCCGCATCGAGGCTCTGCCCGAGCCGTACGGCACCGTCGCGAAGGCGCTGCAGCGGTACTTCATGTACTACGCGGGCGTCACAGACGGCGAGACCGCCCTCAAGATGTTCGGCGACTTCGCCGATCTCTGGGAGCGTGCCGCGGCCGACGGCACGCCCGTGCGCGCGATCGTCGGCGACGATCCGGTCGAGTTCGCCGACACATTCGCGCAGGCCTACACAGGAAAGAGATGGATCGACAAGGAACGCGCGCGACTGACCAAGGCGATCGAGGACGCAGAGCGAGGCGAACGGTAATGACCACCGACGCAGCCATCCACGTTCAGGGTCTGGAGAAGTCCTACAAGGAGTTGCATGTGCTGCGCGGCGTGGACTTCGAGGTAGCGAGGGGCAGCATCCTCGCCCTGCTCGGCTCCAACGGCGCGGGCAAGACCACGACCGTAAATATCCTGTCCACGCTGCTGCGGCCCGATGCGGGGACGGCCAGCGTCAACGGCTTCGACGTCGCCGCGCAGGCTGCGGATGTGCGGGAGTCCATCAGCCTCACC
>Ga0187782_10003760_pt1 | contig 11303 bp, 10 predicted proteins | sample 0715_SJ02_MP15_2_FD_132454 | JGI IMG/M metagenome (GOLD analysis project Ga0187782, IMG submission 132454) | Tropical peat soil microbial communities from peatlands in Department of Meta, Colombia - 0715_SJ02_MP15_20_MG | ecosystem: Environmental > Terrestrial > Soil > Wetlands > Peat | place...
GAGGAAGAAAAAGGCCGCCTGGTCCGTGCGCTCAATACACGATCAGCAAAACCAAATTTGAGATCAGCGAAATCGCTATCAGGCCCGCTACAGCTAGCACGAGGGCTTTTGTCGCTTCGCCGTGCCCCTCGGCCCACTCTCTTTCGCGCATTGAATATCGCCCCCGCGCAGTTACGTAGAGCGCATTAGGCCAAGCTGGGCGGCACCTCATCCCCGACGGGCCGCCCAGCTAAGAAGCCTAAGTGACAAGTGAGGCAACAAACTTCCCCCGTCCCAACCTGAGTTGCGTAACCGGCTTGGGGGCTCCTTTTTGTGGCAACGGTCGCCTTAATCTCTATTGCTGCGAGAAATTCAAATGGCGTGGCTTTTAGATCACAGGCTCAGCACCGTTATTGGATGGAGACAGAATGCAAACCTTCGTTTCGTCGGCGTTAGGTGCGCCGCACGAATACCGCTCCTGGTTTTCTGATCAGGTTGGATTGGTGTTACTGGCCAGGTCACCGGCACAAGTCGGCGGCGATTTACTGTGCCGCCCTAAAGGCGATTCCGGCGATTACGAGCGGATCTTTCATACTCACTCAGAAGTCCTGCAGGTGTTGTCTGACTTCGATGCGGCGGAGTTGAAGAGCCGAACGTAGGCCGTGCACGCGGAGGATCGCGGCCAACCTGGCGAAGCTGCCGGAGTTGGTGCAGGCCCTGACACGATTTCCGCAGAAATTAGAGGCACGGTGAGAACGCGAACGGGCTGGCGATATCAAAGATCGAAATGGCTCTTGAGGCGGTGCCCAGAAAACACTCGTCAAGTCAATGATTCATGTTATCTTATCTAACACGCAGACGATGAGTCGGGGGATTATATGTCTCGCGCTGACGACATGATTGTCGCGTTCCTTATGTACTGCCTCGAGATCTATCAGAGAGAGCAGGAACGTAAGCGAAAGCTGCATTAGGCTCGAGCCAGATGGTGCCGTTCGGTCGGTTAACAGGCCGAACAGGATTGCTTTGTCCGGCCCGCTAACCGATCTACTGCATCATTTTTCTTCTGACTGAAAAAAAGCTTCAGATAACTCGGCTACCGTTGGAAGCCGGCCGTTAGGAGTCAGCTTGTCGACGACTCCCGGCAAAACTTGCGACAGTTGTTTGGTGAGCTCCTCCTCAGGAATGCCCGATATCTGCGAAATTGTTTTGACGATATTGGGGCCAAGCGCCGAACCAAGCTGACTGGGCGAGACCGGCTGATTTTGCCCGGAGCCAACCCAGGAATTGGTCGTATTCCCCAGTCCACCTTGCTGCAATTTGTTCAACAGCCCGCCCAATCCGCCGAGCAGTCCACCCGGACCCTGGTCCGATGTCGGTTGCGTGCCTGTGCTCGTCGACTGTCCGGCGCTGCCTGCCTTGAATAGAGCACCCGATGCGAGCAAAGCACCGAGAGCGATCATCAACGGTTTGGCGATACTGCCGCCCGGAACGGACGAGCGGATCGCATTGTCGACTCCAGCCATTGCTTTTCTCCAATTTGGTTGCGGTTTTGCGTTAAGCGCGACGGCGAAGGTCCCTTAGCGCATATCTAAGTCAGTAAACGCTACGCCCACCCACCGCGTTGATTCAGATCAAAGCCGGCGCACACCTGGCTCCAAGTGCCTCGACATGCTGTAATTTCAAGTCCGTGCCATTATGTCGGCCGCAAGGCCAGTATCATTCGTCTCACCCCCTTTAGTCTGGAACGCTGGGGGTATTGGTGTGAAGGAGCCGGTTCTCATCGACTAACCTGCTGAGCCAAGATTGAGGCGCGGCGCGTAGCGGCTAACGTGGCGAAACTACCGGAGCTGTTGGCCAAATAGTTCTAATGGATACTTCTGCGGAACATCGTCGAAAACTGTCGTCACGTCCGCTAAGTGCCAAGCATTCATCTGCTTGTTAAATTCCCACTTTAACCTACAATAACCTGCAATACGGCGTCGTTCAGCTTGATCGCGTAAATCGCGATGGCTAAATGGAGACGTCCTTCTCAGCAGTTGGAAGGGCCAAGTAATGCGTACGTCGATCGTGCCTTCCTGCGGCATGGAGCTTTTGCCTCACGTCGTTGTTGTAGGAAACCAAAAAGGCGGCAGTGGTAAATCCACCTTTGCCATTCACATCATTGTAGCGCTTCTTAAAGCTGGAAAACGCGTCGCCTCCTTCGATCTCGACCTGAACCAACTAACCCTAACGCGGTTTCTCGGCAATCGGTTTGAATGGGGTCGGGAGCACGCGCTCAAACTAGATTCGCCCGATCACTATCCGGTCGGAGAAGAGAGGCCTTACGACGGCACTCACCTGCGTGGGTTCATATCGAAACTTAAGAAAATTGGGCGAACGCAAAGCCGCGACTCCGATGGTAGCGTGTCCAGCCACAGCGCTGATCCGAAACAGTTCATAACGCAGCTCAAAAAAATTGCGCGAGCACGTGAACACGACTTCATCGTCATTGATACGCCCGGCGGTCTGCAACATCTCAGCTTGATCGCCCATGGCATGGCAGACACTCTGATTACCCCGATTAATGACAGCTTGATCGACCTTGACGTATTGGTTGCGATGGAACGCAGTCATCTCAAGCCTCAGCCGTCTGCATACGCCAAAACGGTTGGAGACGCGCTTGAGGCGCGACGAAAAGTCAGTGGTCGGGCAACCGACTGGATCGTGGTTCGGAACCGGATGGAATTAATCGCCTCCAGCAATCAGCGCCGGGTCGGTCAGGTCCTCGACGTGGTTCGACGGACACTGGGTTTTCGTGTGGCGCGTGGATTGTTGGAGCGGTCCGTATATCGGGAATTTTTCGCAGCGGGTTTAACCGTGCTCGACCCGGCAGAAAAGCCGAATGCGGAACCTGCCTCTTCGTTCGCGCGTCTCGACGTTGAGAATCTAATTCGAGAGATCGGACTCGTTGAGGATCACCGCCTCGAGGATACGCTTAATGAGATCGAGCCGGAAATGGCACAAGCCAAACAGACAAGGACCAGGACTAGGATAACCTCTTAGGCTGATCGCCTGCGCGAAGCCCCCATTAAATCGAAATCTGTCGCCCTATTTCGACAACTTGTTCGCTTGGCAGACGGAAATAGTCAGTCACATGGGATGCATTTCGCACCATCCCCGCGAATATACGATCCTGCCAGTGTGGCAGTGCGGCACCGTGTCGGCGAGACTGATATCGTGGCGGCAAAGACCGCGGCAATTGTCATTCGCATCACGTCGCCGACGTGACGTCTCGGGGCCTTCCAATTCGCTCGAGACTCTCGCAATTGGCTATTTTGAGTCCCGTAACTAAGCCCTCGCAAGAAGTGAATGCGGGAGCGCCGCTAATGTCTGTTTGTGTGGCACAAAGCGGACATTGCACTCGTAGGGAACCACGTCCGCTTTCGGAGGTAAAGCGACGTCGCTGCCACCCTGCAACCTGAACGGCGGCCGGTGCGTCCGCTTCAGCACCAGAAGTACCTTCGCGGCACATCGTCGGTTATGGAGCTTTGGCAGTAACCGCGCGAAGTGAAATTGTTAGCAGCACAAAAAGTTTCGGGGCTTAAACGCCACTCCCTGGCCTTTGGAAGTTTGGCCCCGGACGCTGGGGTGTCGGGGGATGGGGAGCGCCCGGGGCCTGCAAACCGGGTGGTCGGGGGACCATTGACCGGCGTGCAACTCTTTGTTCTTAGGTAAAGTGCGTCCCCACTATACTGTCCAGCTTGGCTTTTTCTTCACTGATCAAGTCAGCGAGGGTCTGCCGCTTTGCTTCGTCAGCCTCTTCAGAAAACATCTTGCAAAACGCTCGACATTGAGACGATCGACGATCGTGTCGAGCGCAATTCTCGCATCTGAGAGTGCGTCAGCGTCGGTCACGTCCCGCATTCCCGAGATAATCTTCTTGATCCAAATCATTTTGAGGTTGAGTTAGTAGATCCATTGCACCAATGGAGAGATCGCTTATCCTTTGGTTTGAGCCCGAGGCTCCGTATCTCTGTGACGTTTTGATGTCGGGGTCGGAAACTCGACCGGCAAGTCACCTGGTTTGTCGCCTTTTAGTATCTCATTGACATAGTACACCACGCGGCGAAAACACCAGTCCAGATCGACGCCGTAGCTAACAAGGCCTCCCGCTTCGACATGGTCGTGATATCCGTAGACGGTTGGCAGTCTCTTCGCCGCTGCCGCCTCAGCTATGACTTGACCGGCGGTCGGCGCCGCTGCGCGTCACGTGCGATATGTGCGGCGACATCGAAATCTGCTTGAAGGACGGCGCGGTTGATCGGCGCTATTCCGACGGTGAGGACCCGGAGCCAGAATGCCGTGGCCTCAACCTGACCTGGTCGAGGCCAAACACTCCCCCATTTGCTTGAACGTCGCGTTGCACGTTAGCTGACTGCGTTGAACACCTTGCTCATGCCGGCATTGAGCGGCTCAACCAATTTGTTGGAAATTTTCTGAGCGAGCCCATAGAGTTGCTCAGTCTGAGCCTTGAAGGTTTCAAGCTGCTTGCTGGCGTGCGAGTTTGCAAGCGCGGCCACTTCGGCAGGCGTCTTGGCGGTCAAAAGCTTCTCGGCAAAGTCGAAGATGGCATTGGTGTTAGTGCGGGTTGCTTCGATCACTTTCATCCCGTAATCCGCCGCGCCCTTGGTGCCAGTAGCGTAGGTGGACTCGAGCAGTTCTGTCGCTTCTTCCGCTGCAGCCTTCATTTTCTCGTAGCCCCGCTTCGTTTGAGCGACTGCGCCGTCTACATATTCTCGGAATGCGGGTGGAACCTCGGCCTTCGATAGATCGAAATTGGCAAATTTCGACAATTCGAATGGGTTATTGGACTTGCTCCGTATTTCTTTCATGGCACTTCTCCTTTGTGTGTGTGCTGTCTCTTCGCGCGTACTACGCGCAGGAGATATATAATACTAGCTATGCTGCAGTGCAATATACAGGCCAGATTCAAATAACATGCTGATTTAATTGTAATAAATCTGACACTCGATGAAGGTTATGCTTTTTCAATAGCCGTAATTGTGCGCTGCACAATACCGTTGATTGTTCTGACGGTTCGGAGTCGCGAAGGTAGCGAAGCAATTAGCTCTTCGTATCGGTGCCGTACGCCGACTTGCGGGTAGGCTTCAGCCAGGTGAGTACAACCGGAGCCTCAAGGGCGGGATGCGTGCCGCGCCCAGGTGCGTTATCAAATGCGCACAGAGGGGCTTCTGGGTCGACGCTCGTTCGCCTCAAACAACTCTGTAAGTGTACCGTTGCACACCGTTGGGTCAGTCGAGATGATCTTCGGTAGCGGCTTCGACGCCGACGCGGCGTGGGGCATAGACATCTTGTCCAGGATTTGTCCCACGAGGGCGAGTGCGTCGGCCACGGCGTCGTGCTTTCCGGCCGGAAATGAGAGTAGCGCGGCCAAAACCGAGTTTAAAGGTTCTTTTCAGCGAGCTCGATTGATTACCGGCTAACAGCCTCGTGCGTCTCTGCCTCGCCACCGTTTCAAGCGACCGCTTCTGGTGATCGGTGTCGGGCGACGCGCCTTCCTGGGCGCGCCGTTCCGCTTTTAGCGCTTCCAGCGTCGTGACTGACCCATTTGTGGTAGGACAATCTGAAAAACGACGCCGTGTGGATGCGCTGGCGCGGCCGAAAGCTTGCCCTCATGACGTTCAACGATCATCCGACAAATGGCCAATCCCAACCCCATGCCGTGCCCCTTCGTCGTAACGAAGGGGTCGAATATGTGGTCTACTTTTTCTGGATCAATACCCGGGCCTGTGTCCTCAATGGAGACAATTATTTTGTCGTCTTTATGCGCTGTTCTTACTTGCAGTGCTCGAAGAACATTTTGCATGGTGCTCATTGCTTCGATAGCGTTGCGCGTCAAGTTGACGATGACTTCTTGCAACTGGCCCTCATGACCCGCAACAAGTGGCAATTCCGGCGTCAGTTCGACGCGGGTGGTAATCTCATGATCCGTAAAATCTGTGCGCAGGCTGTCCAAAGCCCGGGCAATCACCTTATTCACATCAACAGGGTCGAGGCTCGGCGAACTTTTCCCAAACAAGGCGCGAAGGTTGTCGAATATTTCGCTGGTACGACGACTATCACTCACTATTCTGTTCAAAGCCGATTTTGCTTCGTCTAGATCAGGCGGTGTGCGTTTGAGAAATCGGACTGCTGCGCTGGCATTTGAAGCCAAAGCGCCTAATGGCTGTCGCGCCTCATGTGAAATCGAAGCCGCCATTGCTTCCAAATTCATGAGCTTATTTTGTCGCTCGCGTTGCAGCATCAAATTTGATTGCGCGAGGCGCGCATATAGTCTTGACGTCTCAGCGAGCAAAACCACCAGAACAGTGGTTGAGGTGACTAACGAAAATATACGACCAGCGTAAAAGCCCAAAGTGAAACGCGCGCTGGTAAGTGCCACAAGCCCAAGTTCCGAGATGGCTGCCACAGCCACAACCATCAGCCATAAATCCAGCAGCGAGCGTCGGCGTGCCCACAATAAGGCCAGCGCGCTCACACAAATTATCATGCCGAACAAAAGCAGGTAGTGATTGAATGGGGTAAGATGAATAACGTCTGTGAACAGCTGCGGCAGCAATGGCTCTCCGACGGTGGTGAGCAACGTCAGTGCACACACCAGAGCACATACGAGCACCACACTCCAACCCACCGCAAATAATGTTGAAGTTTGGGTTGCAGCCGCTTTGTCATCCTTCAACCACGCATAAGCGAACAAGGCTACAGGGAAACCAATATGCCAAAACCAATAAAGCCACGATGTCGTTGAAAGACCGGCGCCAAGAAGTCCGGTCGGCGAAAATACCCCGGGATAGGTGAGTACATGTGGGATAATGATCAGGGCTGTAAACAAATAGCCACTCGCAAGCGCCAAAAGAGCGCGCGAACGATAAATTGAAAACTGTGAAAACAGTAAAACTGACGTGATAAAGTCGGTAACGAATATTATGGCTTCAAATGATGGAATGAAAACGGTAATTCGTGGAAGCGGCGTGTCTGCGAATGGGGCTAAAATGCCTAGGCCCACGAGCAAAATTGCGCACACGCTGAACGCGGACCGCCGCTGCACGGCTGTCGGCGGCAGCGTTACCAACCATGTGGCAATTTCTTCTGAACCGTCACTCGCCATAGTTGTTGCACGCTCGCGGCCCCCTACGGCGGAGCATAGTCTATGAGTTTCTTGAAACACCAGTCATCTATGCCGGCAGTACCTCACCTTTTTGGACGGCCCATCGTAGCTTCAACACAGTCTCATCATTGCCTTTTTTTCGCAGAGTGGCCGCTCTGTCCACAGCATCACTAGCGGGCATCGTTCGAGCAATGTCCGCTAACACCCCAAAAGCGGACATTCCGTCGTGTCCATGTGAGCGTTCACTGAGACAAGGTCGCAAGGTCACGATCTGTTGCAGGTACTGCCAAGTTAGGTTTGATAGAAGACGGCGCTTCGATCAAAGGCTCAAACCTTGTTACCAGGGCCGCATTACGCAGCGGTCGACTAAGTCGCGTGGTTGTTAAGGGCTTGATGTCCGCTTTCGGAGGTTAAGCGGACATGGCCCGGCCGTTACGCAATGTCCGCTTATGACCCAAAGCGGACATCAGCGCATTGCTGGAGTTATTCCATGATGTGCTAGGGTATTGCCTTCGGCCCGGGGGCAACGCGCATGAGGCGACGCAACTTCATCGCTGGTCTCGCCAGTACGACGGTCGTTTGGCCGCTCGTGGCGCGCGCGCAGCAAGCCGCTAAATTGCCGGTCATTGGCTACTTGGGCGGCACTTCGGCCGAAGCCCGTGGCGGGGCCGTTCTAGCAGCCTTCAAAAATGGCCTCGCTCAAGCCGGCTATGCGGAAGGTCGTAACGTCGCCATCGAATACCGGTGGGCCGGTGAGCAGTACGAACTTCTGCCGACGCTCGCTCGGGACTTGGTGGCACAATCGGTGGCGGTTATCGCGGCACCGGGCAGTGTGGTAGCAGCGGCTGCTGCTAAAACGGCGACAGCGACTATACCGATCGTTTTCATGATCGGCTCTGACCCAGTCGACCACGGCTTCGTTACAAGCCTTGCTCGCCCCGGGGGCAATATGACTGGCATAGCCTATCTCAACATTGAAGTGGCTCCCAAGCGACTAGAACTGCTGCACGAACTTTTACCGGAAGCCAAGTTGGTTGGGCTTTTGATCAATCCGGCCGACGAAATTAACGCCGCCGATCAAACGGCAGAGATGCAGATCGCAGCTGCAAGGCTTGGACTAAATCTAATAGTGTTGAAAGCGAAGAGCGGGACTGAAATAGAAGCCGCCTTTGCGGTATTGCTCCAAGGGCACGTTGATGCATTGCAGATCGGCGTTGATCCTTTGTTTGGCAGCCACAGCGATCAAATTATAGCTTTATCCGCGCGTAACAAAGTGGCCACTATTTATCCGTGGCCGGAGTTCGCGTCTCGCGGTGGATTGATGAGTTATGGCGCGAGCATTCTCGACCAGTTTCGCGAGGTCGGAAATTATACCGGAAAAATCTTAAACGGTGCGAAACCGGGCGATCTACCGGTGCAGCGGCCCACGAACTTGGTGCTTGGCATCAACCAGAAAACAGCAAAAACACTCGGTCTCGCAATTCCGCCTGGGTTACTCGCCCGCGCCGACCAAACGATCGAATGACCATTCAATGTCCGAGTTTGGCGGTGAGTTCGACTGATTGACTGCAACACCTTCTAATCTTGCGCGATGGGAGGTGTGCGATGGAAGGGAATGCACGGACATGGTTTACGCCGAAGCAGAGGGCTGAGCTTTGGGGGCGCTGGAAGCGTGGTCAATGTGTGGCGGATATCGCTCGAGCGCTTGAGAGGAGGAACAAGAGCGGCGTCTATCGGGTCTTGGCTGTCAATGGAGGGATCGCTCCACCGCCGCGCCGGAGAGGGCCGCTGTCACTGCGGCTTGAGGAGCGTGAAGAGATCTCGCGTGGCATTGCCGCTGGTTGGTCGATGCGGCGGATAGCACAGGGCCTTGGGCGATCGCCTTCGACTATAAGTCGAGAGATGAGGCGTAACGGCGGCTGCAGCGCCTGCCGCGCCAGTTGGGGTGACAGGCGCGCCTGGGAACGGGCGTTGCGCCCGAAGTCCTGTCGCCTGGCACGTCATGCGGCGATGGCGCGTCGCGAAGAAGCTCGCCCTTGAGTGGTCACCAGAGCAGATCTCCGGCTGGCTGGAATATCTGGCTCGTTCAATCCGCCTTGATGCCGGCCGCACGGACCACCTTGCCCCACTTCTCGGTTTCGGTGGCGATAAGTTTGCCAAACTCGGCGGGCGTCATCTGCATCGCCACTGAGCCCAAATCGGCGAGTCGCGCTCTTAGCTTTGGATCGGCGAGAGCGGCGTTGATCTCTTTGTTGAGCTTTTCGATGATCTCGGCGGATGTTTGCTTGGGTGCACCGATGCCATACCAACCGCTCGCCTCGTAGCCCGGGACGAATTCGGCCACGGCCGGGACGCCCGGCAACGCTTCCGAGCGCATCGCGGTGGTGACTGCAAGTGCGCGTAACCTGTCCGTCCGGATATACTCAATCAAGTGTGTTATTGGAGCAAATACGACCTGCACTGGTCCGCCGAGCAGATCAGGCACAAAATTGCCGCGATACGGGACGTGGACCATGCTGATGCCGGTCATCATTTGGAATAGTTCGCCGAAGACATGCGTCGACGTCCCGGTGCCGGCCGACGCCATGTTGATCTTGCCCGGATTGGCTTTGGCGTATGCGATGAATTCGGGAACGGTCCGGGCCGACAGTGATGGATTGACGGCTATGACATAGGGGCTGCTGACAACGCTCGCGACTGGCGCGATGTCCTGAATGAAATTGAAATTGAGCTTTTCGTAGAGGCCGGTGTTGATCGCGTTCGCTGCTGTGACGAGGAGGAGTGTATAGCCATCTGGCGGTGCTCTTACGACGATTTCGGTCCCGACATTACTGCCGGCGCCCGGTCGGTTCTCAATGACGAATTGCTGCCCGAGACGCTCCGACACCGACTGACCCATGCGGCGCGCGAGGATGTCGGACGCGTTACCGGCTGGGAAGCCGACCATCAGATGCAGCGACCGCGACGGATCTTGCGAACCGCGATGCAGCAGGCAGCGCCCCGGCGCCGGCGGCCAGATGAAGAAAATTTCTGCGGGGAAGTTTCACGGTGATGCTCCGCGATCTTTAGCAACTTCCCTACACAATCATATTCCATTGTTGGCTGAAGGTCTCCTATTGGCACAAAGCGGACATCAGGCGACATTCTGAAGTGTCCGCTTATTACCCAAAGCAGACCGCCGAACTTTAACTGATATCTCGTGTCGTTTGCCCGCACTTTATGTCACACTCAGTAACGGGCTGAATGTGCTATTCTTAAATTGATCTTAGCGGGGTCTGTTGCCGGGGGCGGCAAATGAGGCGGCGCGAGTTCATCACGATTATTGGCGGCGCGGCGACGTGGCCGTTTGCGGCGCGTGCTCAGCGGCCACGACCTACGTGAAGAAGGTGCTCAATGGTGCAAAGCCGTCGAACCTTCCAGTCGAACAGCCGACGGAGATCGAATTGTCAATTAGCCTCCGGACAGCAAAGGCACTCGGTCTTGTTTTTCCCGACACGTTGATCGCGCGCGCTGACCGAGTGATCGAATGAGGCGGCGCGAGTTCATGACACCTACGGCCTTTCTTCGAACTTGATGCTCAGACACGATGCGAACTAGACTTGTTGCCAAAGGACGGCCGGCCCAGGCAGTTTCGCGCGTAACGTGCCGACCAATCCGGTGTCGTCGATGTCCGATCTCAAGATCTGGTTGCAGACGCTCGGCCTTCAGAAATACGAAGACCTCCTCGCCGAGCACGATATTGATCTAACTGTCGTTCCCGACCTTACGGAGCGCGATCTCGAGAAACTCGGATTTTCCCTTGGTCACCTTCGAAAGTTCATGGCGGCTGCAGCGAAGCTTCGCGCAGCAATCCCGTCCGCCCAGGCTGCACCAGCGCACAATGAGACCGCCCGGCAGCCGGTGAGCGAACGTCGTCAGATCACCGTCAGCTTCGTCGACCTCGTTAGTTCGACTGTACTTGGCAGTCATCTTGATCCCGAGGATCTCATCAGCTTGTTACGGCGCTACAGGGAAGTCTGCGTGGCGACGATTGCCAGACATGAGGGCTTTATCGCGCAATATCTCGGTGACGGTATCCTCGTGTATTTCGGCTTCCCACAGGCGCAGGAAGATGCGGCCGAACGTGCGGTGCGTGCTGGGCTCGAGATCGCCGAAA
>Ga0187782_10003761_pt1 | contig 11301 bp, 10 predicted proteins | sample 0715_SJ02_MP15_2_FD_132454 | JGI IMG/M metagenome (GOLD analysis project Ga0187782, IMG submission 132454) | Tropical peat soil microbial communities from peatlands in Department of Meta, Colombia - 0715_SJ02_MP15_20_MG | ecosystem: Environmental > Terrestrial > Soil > Wetlands > Peat | place...
CGCAAAGAGGAACATCGATCTCACAATGATTGTACACAACAACCGGGTCTACGGCCTTACTACCGGGCAGTACACCCCAACCTCCCCGCTTGGATTTAAAGGGAAATCCACTCCTGCCGGGACAGCCGAATACCCGTTTAACCCCCTGGAGCTGATGCTTGCGAGCGGTGCGACCTACATCGCAAGGGGATATACCCGGAAGATGCCGCAGCTGGGGGAACTAATCCGGCAGGGGATCGCCCACAAGGGGTTTGCTTTCATCGATGTCCTCCAAATCTGCGCGAGTTTCTTTAATATGACCGACTATTACCAGTCCCGGATCTATGATCTTGCCGGCCACGATGCACATGACTTTGGAGCAGCATGCGCGAAGGCAAAAGAGTGGGACTATAACCGTGATGCCCCCATTTCACTGGGTGTATTCTATGAGCAGGTACTCCCTACGTTCAATGACCGGGCACCTGCCCCGCATATCTCCCGGGAAGAACGCAGCCATCGGATCCGCGATCTTTTTGAGACAGCAAAGTGACGGTTATTGCTGAACTGCATTGCGGGGATACCCCGCAGGGCAACCAACAGAGGCAGGGTACATGGATGCTCCTCAACCAGATGATCTGAATACCGCCCGGCCGGGCCTGCCGGCCCCATCACCTGTGACCTTGGTCATTATTCCCTTCGTGATAGCCGGTATATGGGTACTGGAAAATTATCTCCTGGCCGGGACACCTCGCATTTTCCAGCGCCTGGATCCTCCGGGCCTTGTTCTCTATACCGCCCTTGCCGGGATCCTTGTCGGCATTATCATACCCATAGTACGGCTTCGGGCTGCATTTCTTTCAGGCGCGGTCAATATGTTCCAGATCGGTTTTCGTTCGGCACGGAGGACCGGTGCGGCAGTCTTCCTCACCGCAGTTGCCTGTGGTGCGATCTTCCTCTTTGCAAATATTCCCGGGCTCGGCCCGGATCCCGGGGAAACCGCTGCGCTCTTTCTCCTCCTCCTTCCCGTATCTGTAGCTGCGGTAATGATCTGCTGGGTGCTTGTCGGAACCCATATCCAGGCGTACGTCCGGTGCGAGGGGATAGTAGTCTCTGTAATTACCGGTGTTTTGGTAACCGCACTTGTCTTTGTACTCTCCATGGCGGCCCTTATTCCCGGCCCGGTTCCCGGAGACCTCCTTGGCGGGTTTTTTGCGGCCGGTTGTATCTCGGCATTTTTTTTCTTTGCAGTCCGGGACGTCTATGCATGCATCTTATTAGTCGCCTCCTGTCTTGTTGCCCTGCTGAAACCGGTCATCAATCCCGCATACCTTGTCCCGGTAAACTTTGTTGTGGTGTTCTGCGGATTTGTAGTAATGATTACCCTTGTGGGAATCCACGGGTACCTGTCCCGCCATTATACAACAATCATGCTGCCCCAAAAGTAACCGGAGTCCGGAGAACCCCCTGTCGGCCGGGAAATCCCGTAAAAGGGATTATGCGGACAAATATACCCCGGGAATATCCGGAAAATCTGGTACGCCGGCGGTTTTTGCGAAACCAAATTTTTATCCGTCCCTGAGCAGAACGCTATGATATGACTGCAAAATCCTGTTACGGCCTCCTGTTGGGTCTGATTCTTGTCATGTGCGTACTTCTTGCCGGTTGTTCGAGCCAGAGTTCGTCAACAACTACGGTTGCAAAGATTACCACGCAACCCCAGGCAGACTACACGGCAGGCGATATTATTACAAATAATGCTTCATCCGCGTACTGGCTTATTACCGCATACGATCCCACCAGTGACCTCTACACCCGGGTACTTGTCCAGAAAAATTCCGCCGGCACGTGGAGCCAAATAACCGGCCAGACAGAAAGCGATACCCGGAGTGATGTGGAAAAACTCTATCCGGTCTTATCCACCCAGGTCTCGGTAGCATCGGTCACTTATGCAACCCCGACGGTCCCCACTACCGTGACAACCACGCTCTCGGGGAGTGGACCGATTGTATCCTCCGTTTCACCCACGACAGGAGCGATCTCTTCAAGCCTTTCTGTCACTATCACCGGGAGCAACTTCCAGAACGGGGCAACAGTGAGGCTGATTCAGGCCGGACTCCAGCCGATAACGGCATCGAGTGTATCGGTATCTTCAACACAGATCACCGGCACATTTAACCTGGCCGGCCTGAGCGCAGGCCCGACAACCGTGGAAGTCACCAATCCTGACGGCAGATCGGCCCTTTTGAGCAGTGCAATTACTATTGGCCTTGCATCACCTACAATTACCAGTATTAATCCCACCAGCGGGAACCTCGGCCAGACCTATACCCTCACCCTTACCGGTCAGACATTTACGGATGTGTCTGTGGTGACGCTGATGTCCTCTGATGCGACCTCCCAAATCACATGTTCATCCCCCAATGCCGGTGCCACAACGGTGAGCTGTTCTCTTGTGATCCCCAGTTCGGTAGAAACGGGGAGTTACAGTGTTGAGGCTCTTACCACCGATGGGACGATAGGGTGGATGAACTCCTCATTTACCGTGAATAATGCCACCTCTTCTTAATTTTTTTAACCGGTAGCAGACCCGAAAGTGCCTCCAATGATCTGAGATCAGCCCCGGCAATCCCACTCATCTTCCACCGGGGAGCGAGTTTTACAGGAGGAGGTCCAAAAAAATCTCTGGGATCTTTAAAACGCATAACAGGGGAAAACAGCAACGCACTGCCGCAACAGGTTATTTTCCCGGTGAAAAAACATTCTCCCTGCAGATAACTTTTATATTCCAATCGGGAAGAATATACCCCAATACAATGAAGAATGATCATCATCTGGGCAGACTGGTTGTATCACTCATCGCCTGCTTTATTCCAGGGTATGTGGCGCTCTATCTTTTTACCAGCGCTCTATCCGGGTGGTACTCGGGTCTGAAAAAACCCGGTTTTCTTCCTTCGGATCTCGTGCTTTTTTACGGGATTATCCTCCTTTTCGGCCTTCTGGGCCTGTCCCTGTATTGCCTGTGGAATGCCGGGACCGGGCGCAGCGAGGTCAGGGCGGGCATCCAGTTTTTCATTTATACGCTTACCCTGCTGATGCTCTGGTTTGTCTCGTTCTTTTTCCTTGAGGCAGCATTTTTCTCCTTAGTAGTGATGGTGATGGTCATAGCCATGCTGCTGTGTACGCTTGCACAGATCCTGCGATCTGCCGTTACCGCAGCATTTTTTATTGTCCCCGTCATGATCCTGCTGCTCGTTATCTGCTATGCCAACCTGCTGATTGTTGAGCTGAATGCGGGACTGCCGATGTGGGGAATTATTCCCTAGGATTGCAACAGCCCGGATTTTCCCGGATGTGCAGAACGAAATAATTATTCGGGGAGATAATCCACATCTACCAGTAGCAAATGTCTTGGCGGAATGGAGGGATGATTTCTATCGGGCAGGTAGTCCCGTGATGGAGAATCACACCCCTGCGCCATGCCCATAACCGATTATACGGGTCTGCCACAGAAGCCGGTCCGGAGTAAGAGCGTAGTTACAGGTGAATGTTATGGTCTCACGTGAACTTGTTGCCGGGGTATATTCTGTCGGCGCACTGGATTTTGACCGGCGGATCTTTGACGAACTGATTCCCACACCGGAAGGAACGAGTTATAATGCGTATCTCATCCGGGGCAGCGAGAAGACGGCCCTGATCGATACGGTCGATCCCTCAAAGGAGTACAGCCTCATCTCAAACCTGGTAAAACTGGGTGTGGACTGCATCGACTACATCGTGATAAATCATGCAGAACAGGATCATTCCGGTTCCCTTCCGATGCTCCTTGAATTCTACCCGGATGCGAAGGTAGTCACGAACGCAAAATGCCGGGATCTCCTGATTGCTCTGCTCCACATCCCACAGGACCGTTTTACCGTGATCGCAGACGGTGAAAACCTGTCGCTTGGGGACCGGACACTCAGGTTTTTCCTTACGCCCTGGACGCACTGGCCCGAAACGCAGATTACTCTTCTTGTTGAGGACCGGATTCTCTTCCCTTGCGATCTCTTCGGTTTCCACGCTGCAACAAGCGAGCTGTTCATCACGGATGAGGCATGGGCATACCGGTCGGCAAAGCGCTATTACGCGGAGATCATGATGCCTTTCCGGGGGAGTATCAGGGGTTATGTGGAAAAGGTACGAGAGCTTGACCCGGTGATGATCGCACCCAGTCACGGGCCGGTCAATAAAAACCCCCGGTTCATTCTTGATGCATATGCAGACTGGGTGTCGGATTCGGTGAAAAACGAGGTGGTCATACCATATATCTCGATGCATGACAGCACCGCCAGAATGGTGGAGCACCTCACCGGTGCCCTCATCACACGGGGGATTGTGGTCAGGCCCTTCAACCTCACTCGCACGGATACGGGCGAGCTGGCATTTGCCCTGGTTGATGCAGCAACCGTTGTAATTGCCACACCGACAGTTCTTTTCGGCCCGCATCCATCCGTGGTCTCTGCAACCTATATTACAAATGCACTCCGGCCAAAAACCCGGTATGCGGCAGTTATCGGCTCTTTTGGGTGGGGTGGAAAAACCGCGGAGATCATCACTAAGATGCTGGATCATGTCAAGGTGGAGCTGCTCCCTCAGGTTATGGTCAACGGAGAACCCGGCGAGGCGGCCATGCAGGATCTTGACAACCTGGCCGATGAGATCCTAAAGAAACATACTGAGTTAGGGATCTGTAAAAGCCAGCCTTGAAATTATCGACCAATGTATTTTTTTTTGGAAATCCGCCCATAGAAGACCGAAGTGAGGATACTGCAAAACTACCTGTTTAGAAATTTTAAAAAAAAATTTGAATGTATAAGGCAGCGGAAGTACTGACTGCCAGCCTGTAAAGCCCGGGCCTTTACCCCATACCGGATTGTCCCTTTCGATACCTATAAACCCACCTATTTTATATTATAGACCCGGTGCATAGTGGCCAGAAGGTCACGGTGCGATCAAAATCTATGCTTGGTGACTATGTAGATGCAATAGGTTCTCCCCGGACCAATGAAAGCAGGCAAACGCCCTGTGAGTACCCGGTAAAAAAATCTTAAACTCAGGAATTCTGCATCTCATAGACATTAAAGCATAAGAAAGTTACAATCGCGTTAAAAGGAGGTTTCACGGAGATGACCAAACTCTTTGAGGTGTATAAATGCGAAGTCTGTGGGAACACCGTGATGGTGGTTGGTGCATCCGGGGGTACCATGGTGTGCTGTGAAAAACCAATGGTTCTCCAGCCGGAAAAAACTGCTGACCAGGGGAAGGAGAAGCATGTCCCGGTGATCGAAAAGACCGCAAAAGGAATTCTGGTGAAAGTCGGTTCCATTCCCCACCCGATGGAAGAAAAACACTATATCCAGTGGATCGAGGTCCGTTCCGGTGACACTTCTTATATCAAGTGGCTCAAGCCCGGGGAAAAGCCCGAAGCAGAATTCCCCATCAGCGACATTAATGTAAAGGCCCGGGAGTTCTGCAGCGTCCATGGGCTCTGGACGAACAAAGCATAACCCCCTTTTTTTAAAGCAAACGCTCATAGATCACCAGCAACAATTTGCTATGTGATGCGCCGGCTTCTCTATCTTTCAACCATTGCAGCAGATCTCGGGCAGATCTTCTTTTTTGTCGCTCCAATCACTGCGATCCCCCTGATAGTGACCGTGCTCTATTCCGAATGGGATCTCTTTTTTCCCATGGCGACCGTGCCGGTTCTCCTCCTCATTCTGGGATTCCTGTTAAAACATCTGCCCAGAAACGAACGCGAGAACCGGCTCTCGACTGCATTATGCTCCGTCGCCCTCTTCTGGTTTGCCTGTGCAATGGTGAGCGGAATCCCGTTCATACTGGGCCTCCACATGAGTTTTACCGATGCGTTCTTCGAAGGGATGGCAGGATGGACGGGAACTGCCATGACCATGCTCCCCTCGCTTGACACAACGCCGTATACCCTGCTCTTCTGGCGCTCGTTCATGCAATGGATCGGGGGAATCGGGACAATTGCCTTTGTCATAGCACTCGCAAGCAGCACCGGGCTTTTCCAGGGCAAACTCTACCGGCCGGAAAGCAGGGATGAGCCACTTATGCCCGGTATCCTTTCCAAAGGAAGGGCAATCTGGAAGATATACGGGCTCCTGACATTCGTGGCAATCGGGCTTATCCTCTTTACCGGCCTTTCCCTCTGGGATTCAGTCAACCTTGCGCTTACCACGATTTCAACCGGGGGGTTTACCCCGCATGACGGAGGTATTCTCTCCTATCACAACACGTTCCTTGAATTGCTGCTCATCCCGCTCATGATCGCAGGAGCGCTCCCATTTCGCCTGTACTACCGGATTGCAGAGAGCCGGCGCTGGAGCCTCTTTGGGGATGAACAGGTCAAGCTCTTCTTTATTGTTGCTGCCATAGGGACAGCAGTCCTTACCTACGATCTGGTCTATTTCGGGAATGCCGATCTGCCTTCTGCCCTTTTCCAGGGGGTCTTCATGACGGTTTCCGCCCTGACCACTACCGGGTTCCAGATCGCGAACCTCCAGACATGGGCGAGCGTCACGCTCTTTTTCCTGACCATGCTCATCTTCATAGGAGGGTGCGCCGGGAGTTCCGCCGGAGGGATAAAATTGAACCGCGTGGTACTGGGGTTCCGTGCGCTGGTCTGGTGGTTCCACCGCCTTTTCGTGAGTGGCAAGGTACTGATCCCCTTCAAGAGTGAAGGACGGATCATCCCCCGTGCGACTGCCGAGCTGGAGACGGCAAAGACCATGCTCGTGATCATCCTTTCGGTTATCGTTATCTTTGTAGCCACCATCCTCGTCCTGCAGTTCCAGCAGACTCCTGTACCCGTCAGTGGTATCCTTTTTGATGTAACGTCAGCGTTCTCTACCTGCGGGATCACATCGGGATATGTATCTCCCTCGATGCCACTTGTCTCGAAATGGGTATTTATCCTCGTCATGTGGCTGGGAAGGCTGGAAGTGATCCCGGTAGTGGTCCTTTTCATGGCGCTCTTCCAAGGGTCCGATTGAAGGCGGAGAGGAGAGTAACGCAAATCCACTTTTGTTAACTTCAGGAGATCTAATATAAACACCCGTCCCATAGGTACGGTAATGAAACAGATTGCCCTGTACGGAAAAGGCGGTATCGGAAAGTCCACGACATCGGCAAACCTCTCCGCCGCCCTTTCCCTTTCAGGGTGTGATGTCCTCCAGATAGGGTGCGATCCCAAGCGCGACAGCACCAGGATGCTGATGCAGGGGCGACTGATTCCCACAGTGATGGATCTGGTGCGTGAACGGGGTGCAGCATCAGTGACGCCGGCTGACGTGGTCTATACCGGTTTCAACGGCATCCGTTGTGTGGAGGCCGGTGGGCCGGAACCCGGTGTCGGGTGCGCCGGCCGGGGTATTATTGCAACATTCCAGCTGCTGGAAAAATTCGGTACGCTGACCGGAGACGTGATCGTGTACGATGTGCTGGGTGACGTGGTCTGTGGGGGGTTTGCCATGCCCATGCGGGAAGGGTATGCACAGGAAGTGTACCTCGTAACATCGGGAGAACTCATGTCCCTGTACGCGGCAAACAACATCTGTAAGGCTATAGAGAGGCTCTCGGCCCGCCCCAGGAGCAGGTGCCGCCTCGCCGGAATCATCTGCAATGCCAAGAACCTGCCCCGGGAAGAGGAACTGGTGGCAGAGTTTGCCCACCGGGTCAACAGCCACCTCATCCAGTACATCCCACGCGATCGCACGGTTCAGCTGGCTGAACTGGACCGCAAGACAGTACTTGAGTACGAGCCGTCATCTGAACAGGCGCAGAGGTACAGGGACCTTGCAGCCCGGGTGATGGAGAACACCCGTTTTACCATACCTACACCCCTTGAGATCGATGAGCTTGAATCACTTGCCCGCCAGTTCGTATAGGACCGAAGGCTGTACCCTGACCGGTGCATTGTCAGTGACCACCCAGATCCGCGATGCGATTACGGTTGTGCACGGTCCGTCGGGGTGTACACATCATAACTTTTCCCTCCTGCATGCGACCAGTCTCGACCATGATCGCGTTGCCATTCCCCCGATCATATCAAGCGGGCTCTCGGAAACAGAGGTGGTATTCGGCGGTGAAGGTGCACTCGACAGGACACTGGATCGGGCAATTTCCCGCGAGCCGGCGGCCATATTTGTCCTTTCCACCTGTATCGCGGAAACAATAGGGGATGATGTGGCAGCGGTCTGCAATGCCAAAGTCGGCGTCCCCGTTATCGTGATTCCGACCGCCGGATTCCTGGGAGGCTCGTTCCAGACCGGGGTCAATAATGCACTCGTGGCCCTGGCCGGTATGGCAGAACCATCCCCGGGGAGGAAGGGGCAGGTAAATATTATCGGAGAAAAGAACCTCGAATACGAGGTTGACGAAAATTTCGCCGAGGTAACCCGGCTGCTCTCCCTGCTGGACCTCTCGGTCAGCACACGGTTTGTCCATAACCTTACCGCAGAGGAGATAAGGTCCGTGGGCGCTGCCCGGCTTAATGTGCTTCGCGATCCCTCGCTCATTCCCGTGGGAGAGTACTGTAAAGAGCGCTTCGACATACCCTATATTTCAGGATTTCCTGTTGGCCTATCCGGCACGATCACATTTCTTGAATCCGTCGGCGCCGCCTGCGCTATCGATCCCAGGCCGGCAATTGAGGCGGAGCACAGCTTTGAGCAGGAAACCCTCGGTGATTTTGCCGATATCGCCGGCCACGAGATCTCCTTCTCCTCACTCTTTCCGGTACAGGACGGGGAACGGGCAGTGCGGGATATTGCACGTGCCTTCAGGCTGGATGTGATCCCCTCAGGAACGCCGGTTCCGGTCCCGGTAACACCCCCGGTCGGTATCACCGGGGTGCGCCGGATGCTCCACCGCTGGAGGAGGGCAATTCATGCCTGAGTGCGGAACACCGCTGTGGCCCTGCGCCATGACCGGGGCAGCTGCGTGCCTTGCTGGTTTTGAAGGGATATCTGTGGTGATCCATGGGTCCAGCGGATGTTATTATTACCCGGCAACCCTCCTCCATACACCCCTGTACGGGACATTTATCCTTGAAAACGAGGTAATTTTCGGCTCTCGCGACCGGCTCCGGGAGGTGATCGACAGTCTCTCTGGCAAAAGTGACCAGATCGCGGTTGTTACGACATGTGTTCCCTCTGCGCTGGGTGAGGATATCCGGGAATTGGTAAGCGGGGGGAGCGGGCTTATTGTTGTGGACAGTCCCGGTTTTGCGGGGGAGATGGAGGAAGGACACCGGGCGGCAATTGCCGCACTTGGCCCCCGCGTCAACCCGGAACAACCGGGGGTCAATATCGACGGCATTTCCCTTGCTGATCCCTTCCATGAAGGAAATTTCCAGGAAGTCTCCCGGCTCCTGCACCGTACCGGTATCCCGGTGGGAACCGTATTTTGCCGGGACCATGCGGAAAAGGCGAAAGCTGCATCCCCTTTTACTATCGGCACAAATGAGGATTTGGGATCCGGGGTCGGGAAATATCTGGGGGGCACCCTGGGAATACCCGCACTCCGCACAACCTTTGGAAGGCTTTCGGAGATTTTTGATCATGCTGATGTGGATACGGCATTCAAAGAACTCGACCGGCAGGAAGAGCGACTGATCCATGCCGGTGACAAGTTCCTGCGCAGGTACGAACCGCCTCGTGTCGCCGTTTTTGCCGGCGCTGCCTATGCCCTTTTTGCCGCAGAAACCCTGAAAAGGTATCTCGATGCAGAGATCGTTGTCGTCGGCACGCGCAATGATCCACCGGAAAAACCGGGCGGTCAGTACCGTGTAGAGAAACTGTCCGGTCTCGAAGAAGTCAGCCGCAGGATTGCAGAATCTGACCCGGATCTTGTAATCGGATCCTCTTTTGAACATTCACTCTGCCCGGACCGGGCGTTTGCCGGGATTATACCGCCATTCCGGGGGCAGGTCAGGCTTGCCCATTACCCCCTCGCAGGCACGGGCGGATCCCTGTTTTTCGTCGAGAGTGTCCTGAATGCCTGCATGGACCGGGTGCCATAACCTCCCTCACCCTCCCCTGAGATCAGTCCTGTTCACTTTCACCCCGCGCACGGTCCCGGGTTATATACCCCCGGGTAAAGACGCATTATTACGACAGAAGGTGGTCGTGTATGATGCAAAAAGCGGGATATATCCAGAGAACGGGGTGCAGGGCAATCGACAGTGAGGGCAGGCTCCATGAGGTAGTGGAACTGCATATCCTGGGTGCCCGGTATGCTATCCGGCTAACCGATCTGGCAAAGGGGATATCCGGGAGGCAGGTCGTTATCCAGATAGAAACGCTTGCCCGGGAATGGAACTACTACCTGGGTGCGACCTGCGGCCTTGCCCAGGTATCCTCATCCGGAAAAGCCCTCAACCTCGAACTTTTCGAGGCAGGTACTTTTACCCTGTCCCTGGTAACCCTCCGGGCGGCCCTGTACGGCCGGGAAAAACTGGCCACCGTTGCGCGCATCCCCGAACAAGCCGCTCACCCGGCCTGGAAAAACCACAGACACACCGGCCAGCAGCAGATCAGCGTACTGGTCTGACAAAAACCACATAACCCTTCTTTTTCCCTTTGACAGACTATGCAGTGTGCAACATTAATAGCCCTGCAAGGAGACGTGTACTGAAATGACGGGGGCGATCTCCACTCACGTCAGGGGAATAAGGGCATGGATGCCAGCAACGAACCACCCTACCGGGAACTGGTAGAACACCAGCAGGACCTGCTGGTCAAGTTCAGTCCTGAGGGACACCTCCTTTTTGTCAACACGGCATACTGCGAAGCATTCGGGAAGACAAAGGAAGAACTGGCAGGCAGCATCTTCATGCCCGCCACGGACCAGAAGTATTCCGAGGTGATGGCCACCCAGATGACCAAACTTTTCCGGCCTCCCTATACCTGCCAGGTGGAACAATGGATTGCTTCTCCGCTGGGCCGACGTTGCATCAGCTGGTCTGCCCGTTCGATTACCGATGAAAAGGCTGAAGTTACGGCAATTGTGGCCTCCGGCCGGGATGTTACCCGAATCCAGCGGGAACAGCGCTCGATCCGGAGACGCGATGAGGAGCTGATGCTCCTTCTTGAGAGCGGTACACCGATGTACTTCACGCACAGCCCCGACCATACCCTCCGTTATGTCAGCCCCCGGATCCGGGCACTTCTCGGGATCGGGCAGAGATCGGGTAAACGGATGTGGACTGAGTACCTTACAGACCACCCGCTTAATGCAAAAGGACTGGAACGGACC
>Ga0187782_10003763_pt1 | contig 11295 bp, 7 predicted proteins | sample 0715_SJ02_MP15_2_FD_132454 | JGI IMG/M metagenome (GOLD analysis project Ga0187782, IMG submission 132454) | Tropical peat soil microbial communities from peatlands in Department of Meta, Colombia - 0715_SJ02_MP15_20_MG | ecosystem: Environmental > Terrestrial > Soil > Wetlands > Peat | place...
CGGCGCAACCGGCCCCGCCGGACCCGCCGGACCTGCAGGCCCCGCCGGAGAGGCTGGCCCGCCTGGCCCCGCCGGCCCGGCCGGCGCGGCCGGTGTTCTCCCCGACGGTGCCCCCATCCCCGCGGATCTCGCGTCGACCTATACGACCGCGACCCCCATCAAGCACCTGGTCATCATCTTCGGCGAAAACATTTCGTTCGACCATTACTTCGCGACGTACCCGGGCGCGGTCGATGCGGGCGCCGTCGGCGGGCAGCCGTTCACGCCCGTAGCGGACACACCCAAGGCCAACAATCTCGTCACGCCTCTCGACCCGACCCATGGCTTCGCGGCGAGCGACGCCGGCAACCTGCTGACCGACAATCCGAGCCTGACCGCACCCGGGAATGTCGACGCGGGGGTCGAGGCGAATCCATTCCTCCTCACCCAGAGCCAGGCAGCCACGGCGGACATGAACCATGGGTACAACGCGGAGCAGCTGGCGTCCGACAACGGGGCCATGGACCTCTTCCCGCTCTACACCGGGTCTCCCGACACGCCCGCGCAGCTCGCGCTCGGCCAGCCCGACGCGGCGGCCACGCAGGGGGCGGTCATGGCCTACTTCGACGGCACGACCCTGGGCACGCTGTGGTCGTATGCGCAGAACTACGCGCTCAACGACAATGCGTGGACCTCGACGTTCGGCCCCTCGACGCCCGGCGCGATCAACCTCGTTTCCGGGCAGACGAACGGCCTCGGCGCCGCGTTGCCCAGCTTCGCATCGCTCGTGACCGGAGGGTACGCCGTGCCGGACGGCACGGACGCCGGTTACACCCTCATCGACGACGTCGATCCGTTGGGAGACGTATGCGCGGGTTCGACGCAGGGGTCCTTCTCCGGCAAGAACATCGGCGACCTGCTCAACGCCAAGGGCATCAGCTGGGGCTGGTTCCACGGGGGCTTCGATCTCACCGTCGTCAATTCGAACGGTACGACCGGCTGCAACCGGACCAGCACGGCGACGGTGAAGGCCATCGGAACGGTCAACAAGGTCGACTACATCCCGCACCACGAGCCGTTCCAGTACTACGCGAGCACCGCCAACCTGGCCCACCTGCGACCGAGCAGCGTCACGGCGATCGGGCACACGCTCGAGGACGACGGCACGACCACCGACCCCGCCAACCATCAATACGACAGCCACGACTTCTTCGACGCGCTCCAGGCCGGAAACTTCCCCGCGGTGAACTATCTCAAAGCTCCAGGGTTCCAGGAAGGTCACCCGGGCTATTCGGATCCCGTCGACGAGCAAGTTTTCGTCGCGCAGGTCGTCGAAGCCGTGCAGGCGAGCGGCGACTGGGCGACGACCGCCATCGTCATCACGTACGACGACTCCGACGGCTGGTACGATCACCAGGCCCCCCCCATCGTCAACCCTTCGTCGGTCGCCGGCACGGACGCGCTCAACGGCCCCGGAGAGTGCAGTCATGGCGCACAGCAGGGAGACGGCGGTACGCCGACGACGATGCTGCTCGGCACGGCCGGAGCACCCGTGCAGGGGCGATGCGGCTACGGGACCCGAATTCCCCTGTTGTTGCTCTCGCCCTTCGCGAAGAAGAACTACGTCGATCACACGCTGGTCGATCAGACTTCGACGTTGCGCTTCATCGAGGACAACTGGCTGTCGAGCCAGCGTGTGCAGGACGGCGGCTCGTTCGATACGATCGCCGGCACGCTCGAGAACATGCTGTCGTTGTGAGCCGACCGAAGAAGTCCGGTTCGAACGCCGACGGACACTCTCTGTCACCACGAGGCCGATTGCGACTATCGTGAGCGTCCGGCAAGACGCCGCGCTCTTTCCGGGCACGGGTCGCCGCCGGCTCTGGGTGCATGACGATCGGTCGCCGAAGGTTCCTCGAGCACGGTGCAAAGCTCGCCGCGGCGCTCGCCGGCGGGCCGGGGCTGTTCGGTCTTCTCGGCTGCCGCGGCCGAACCGGCGCGCGCGAGGGGCCGTCTCCGTCGACCTCGAGAGGGCTCTGCACGAGCAGTGTCACGAGCCGGCCTCTCTCCCGCCTCGCGCGACCTCCGCTGCAGCCCGAGACGCTGCCGCGCTTCGTCGATCGGTTGCCGATCCCCCGCGTACTGCAGCCGCAGGGCACCCGTCCGGCGCCGCACGATCCGGACGTCGAGGTCCCCGTCTACCGGGTCATCATGCGCCCTGCGGAGGTTTCCGTTCATCGCGATCTGCCGCCGACACGGATGTGGGGCTACGAGGGCGAGGTCCCCGGCCCCACGATCGTCGCGCAGAGCGGACGGGCGCTGTGGATCGAGTGGGTGAACGATCTACCGGAGCAGCATTTTCTGCCCATCGATCACACGCTCCACGGCGCGCACGCGGACCAGCCCGAGGTCCGTACCGTCGTGCACGTGCACGGAGCGAAGGTTCCGCCGGAGAGCGACGGCTATCCCGAAAGCTGGTTTGTGCCGGGCAAACGGCTCGCGTGCTTCTATCCGAACGGCCAGGATGCCGCGACGCTCTGGTACCACGATCACGCGATGGGCATCGAGCGACTCAACATCTACGCGGGACTCTTCGGCCTCTTTCTGGTCCGCGACGCGACGGAAGACGGCCTCGGACTGCCCTCGGGCCCCCATGAGATCCCGCTCGTGCTGTGCGACCGCCTGTTCGATGCCCAGGGCCAGCTCGTCTATCCGACCTCGGGCATCGCGGAGGCGCCGTGGGTGCCGCAGGTCCGCGGTGACGCGCATCTGGTCAACGGTAAGATCGCACCGTACGTCGAGGTCGAGCCGCGTCCCTACCGAATCCGCATTCTCAATGCATCGAATTCGCGTACCTACTACCCGTCGCTGTCCGGCGACCACACGCTCGTCCAGATCGGGACCGACCAGGGCCTGAGGGCTTCGCCGCTCTCCCAGCGCACCCTCATCGTCGCGCCCGGCGAGCGGGCGGACGTCATCGTCGACTTCAGCACGGCGGCGGGCCAAGAGGTGATCTTGCAAAGCCAGACGCTCCAGCTTCTCCAGTTCCGGGTCGCGCAGGGGCCGCGGGCGGAGCCGGCCAGGCTCCCCGAGACGCTTCGCGAAGTGCCTCGACTCGATCCCGCGACTGCCGCGCGCAAGCGAACGCTGACCCTCAACGAGTACGGCGACCCGAACACGCGAAACATGGTCATGCTCCTCAACCGATCGCGCTGGCAGCAGCCGGTCACCGAGCGCCCCACGCTCGGCTCCGTGGAGATCTGGGAGCTCGTGAACAACACCGACGACAGCCATCCGATCCACCTGCACGCCGTTCGCTTCCAGCTCCTCGATCGGCAGGGGTACGACTTCACGGCGTACGACCGCTCGGGACGCATCGTGACCCGGGGCGCACCGCTGCCGCCCGCCCCCGAAGACGCCGGCTGGAAAGACACCATCCGCGTCGAGCCCTTCACGATCACGCGCATCATCGCGCGCTTCGACGGCTTCCCGGGGCGCTACGTGTGGCACTGCCACCTCCTCGAGCACGCGGCGAACGAGATGATGCGACCGTACGACATCGTCGCCGGGTAGCCACGGGCCGCGCCTGCGCGAGGACGAGCAATCGAGCCGCGCAACCAGATCGGCGGACGATTCATCGGAAGCGCCCGGCGGCGGACGAAACCGCCGCCCGGGCTCGCGGCGCCCCGGTACACTCGCTTCCTCCATGAAACGCCTGCGCATCGTCGTCGTTCTATGCGTCCTCGTTCTCGGCGCGATCGCCGCGTACGTCGTCGGGGCCCGACCGAAGCCGCTGGTCCTCACGGGCATCGTCACTACCGAAGACGTCATCGTGAGCCCGCAGATTGGCGGCCAGGTGAGCCGGCTTCTCGTCCGAGAAGGCGATTCGGTGACCCAGGACGAGCTTCTGGCCGTGATTGCTCCCGACGAGCTCAAGGCCGACGAGACGTACTATTCGCAGAGCGCCGAGGGGCTCGCTGGACAGGTTCAGGAGAGCGAGGCTGCGCTACGGTACCAGGAACAGGAGACGGTCCAGCAGATCGAACAGGCGAGGGCCCTCGTCGCCGCGGCCGAGGCCCAGCGCGTCGAGGCCGCCGCCGACTTCAACAACGCGAAAACGGAGAACGACCGCGTGAAGGCTCTGGCCGAATCGGGCGCAGTCACCGTACAGGAGGTCGACCGGCAGAGGACCACGTTCGAGACGAGCAAGGCCAAGCTAGACGCCGCCGAACGGCAGCTCGACGCCCAGCGCGCCGCGCTCGCCCTGGCCACCGCGGCCCGAGACGAGGTGGCCGTCAAGCGCAGCGCGCTCGCGGCCGCGGAGCACGCGCGGGCGGCAGCCGCGGCCCAGACGGCGAAGGCTGCGGTACGCGTGGGCTACACCGAGATCCGTGCTCCAGTGACCGGAATGGTCGACGTGCGCGCAGTACGCCAGGGCGAGTACGTCCCGGCAGGCGATCCCATCGTGACCCTCATCGACCCGGACGACCTCTGGGTTCGCGTCGACGTCGAGGAGAGCTACATCGATCGGATACGGATCGGCGACTTTCTTCCCGTGAGGCTTGCCTCGGGCGAGACGCGGCCCGGCAAGGTGTTCTATCGGGGCATCGATGCGGGGTTTGCGACGCAGAGAGACGTCAGCCGCACGAAGCGCGACATCAAGACGTTCGAGGTGCGCCTGCGGGTGGACAACCACGATCGGCGTCTTGCCGTCGGAATGACGGCGTACGTGCTGTTCTCGACGTCGTGACGGGCACCGTGAGCATGAATGCCATCGAGGTCGAACAGATCGTCAAGCGCTTCGGCACGTTCACCGCGGTCGACGGCATCTCGTTCTCCGTCGGGCAGGGCGAGATCTTCGGGCTGCTCGGCCCCAACGGCGCGGGAAAGTCGACGCTCATCCGGATCCTCACGACGCTCCTGCCGCCCACATCGGGCAGAGCTCTCGTCGGGGGCATCGACGTCGTCACGGACCCGGATGGAGTGCGCAAGATCATCGGGGTCATTCCGCAGGCGCTCACCAGCGACCTGGAGCTGAGCGCGAGGGAGAATCTGCTCATCTTCGCCAAGCTCTACGGCGTTCCCCGGACGAAACGCGGCCGGCACATCGACGAGCTGCTCAATGCCGTGGAGCTGTCGCAATGGGCGGACAAGCCCGTCAAGAACCTGTCGGGCGGCATGCGCCGACGCGTCGAGATCGCCCGCGGGCTCGTGCACGAGCCCCGCATCTTCTTTCTCGACGAGCCGACGACGGGTCTCGATCCGGTCTCGCGCACCGCCGTCTGGGAAATGCTTCGGCGCATCAAAGAGCGGCACGACCTGACGGTCCTTCTCACGACCCATTACATGGACGAGGCGGACAAGCTGTGCGATCGAATCGCGATCGTGGATCACGGAAAGCTGGCGGCGCTGGACTCGCCGCTCCGGCTCAAAGCCTCGGTGCCGGGCACGAACACGATCGAGGCGAGCTTCGCGCAGGCGCCGCCTGATTGGACGAACCGCCTGCTCACCCTTCCTGGGGTCGAACGCGTCACCGGCGACGCACACGTCGCCCGGATCGCCACGAGTCGCGGGCCCGAGACGACCACCGCCTTGCTGTCAGCCGCCGCCGAGGCGGGCGTTGGGGTATCGTCACTCGCCGTCCAGAGCACGACGCTCGACGACGTGTTCGTTCACTACACGGGCCGCCAGCTGCGCGATGCGCTGCAGGAGCCTTCGCCGGCCGATCGCTCCGCGATGTTCCACCGCAACCGCTGAGGAGACAGGTCATGCAACGCGTCTGGGCCATCATCGAGCGCGAGCTGCGACGGTTCCGGCGTAGCCCGGCGCTCATCATCATGTCGCTCATCATGCCGATCGTTCAGCTGGTCGTGCTCGGTTACGCGTTCGGCGGCCAGGTGAAACACCTCAAGGTCGGCCTCGTGGATCAGGATCGCGGCTTGCCGGCCGTGAAGATTCACGAGCTGTCCAACGCGGTCGCGGCGAATGCTCGCACCTTCGAGCCGCTCGATTACACCGACATGGGCGAAGCCATCCGAGACCTGCGCGACGGCAGGCTCAACGGCGTGGTCGCGATCCCACCCGGCTTTTCGCGCCGCACCCTGGCGAAAGACGACCCGCGCGTCGCGCTCGTCGAGGACAACACCGACACGTTCGTGAGCAGCAGCCTCGCGGCGAGCTTCTCCAACCTCGTCGAAGCGTACAACGCTCCCGCGGTATCCGCCCGCCGGGTGCCGGAGCAAACGTCGCTCGACGTCGTGGAAGTCTACCCGTATGTACCCTACATTCAGTATCTGCTGCCCGGCTCGATCGTGATGTCCGTCTTCATGATGGTCATGATCGGTGGCGGCATCATCTTCGTGGACGACAAGGCCCGCGGATTACACGAGGGATATCTCGTCACTCCCATCACGCGGCTCGAGCTGATACTCGGTTTCAACCTGTCCGGCGCCATCAAGGCGGTCATCGCGGGCGTCGTGCTCATGACGGTCGGGTCGCTCATCGCCGGGGTGCCGAACCCTTTCGATCCGCTGAGGCTGCTGCGCCTGGCATTCGTGATTGTCGTCACGGCCTTCGCGCTCGTGAGCATGATGTTTCTGTTGATGGTGCGCGTCAACGACCCTCTCGTGCCTCGCGCGACATTCGGTGTGCTCAATACGTTTCTGTACTTTCCGAGCGGCGCGGTCTATCCGCAGCAGGCCTTTCCCGGCTGGATGCGCGCCATCGCCACGGTCGACCCGTTCACGTACGCGGTGCACGCGCTCAAGAGCCTGCTGCTCAAGAATACCGGGATCGATGCCATCGCGCTCGACCTCGTGTACCTCGGCATCTTCTCGCTCGTCACGATGACCGCGGCCACGCTCCTGTTCCGGCGGACGCTCTGAGTCCGCGCTCGCGCTTACCTGGGTGGCGGCGGGGGGGCGGCAGGCTGCGGCGGCGGGATTTCGACGACCGACCACGCCGGCGTATGGTTGCTCTGGTTCCACGTCACGCCCGCGGCCGTCGCCGAGATTGGCTGGTTCCAGATGTAGGTCGCCGGATAGGTCGTCACGTTGCCGGAGCTGTCGACCGTGATGCCGGTCAGGTACAGCTGGGACGTGTTCTCGTTCGGGTTCCCCTTCTGGAAGTTCTGAGGCGTCGTCGTGGCCGTGAATGGAATTCCGAGCCGCGACGAAGAGAAGATCAGCCAGTAATACGTGAGACCGCTGCACGTCGGATACTCCGGAGACCAGCGCGCCCAGCTGTTGGTCACTCCCGGGCTCTTGGAGGGCCCGCCATCCTCGGTCCTCATGCAGGACGGCGGATCGTTGGCCTTGAGACGCGTCGGCGTCACCGTGGTCCCTGCCGCAGCATTCGCCGGAACGATGTCGATCTCCGCGTCGGCGTTGTAGTACATGGGGTTCGCGGGAGGGGCGGAGTTGAACGCCACGTATCTGTCGTCGGGGGAGAAGGCCGGGTAGTACTCGTTGACGCTGGAGCTCGATGCGCCCGGCAGCGCCGTCGCATTGCCCGTCGACTGCTTGGTGCCCGGATCGAACGTCAGCGTGTAGAGGTCCGAGGACCCCATGGCCAGGCGCCCCGATTCGGGCGCGTTGTTCGAGGCGTAGATGATCTGGGTGCCGCTGTGGCTCCACGCCGGCGTCGAGGCGCTGTTCGTGTCGCCGGGCCGAGCGATGTAGTCGTACGTCGTGCCCTGGTTGGCGTAAAACGGCGTATCGGGGATCGAAATCGACGGCAGCGGAGTGCCTGCGTCGCTCACGAAAGTCGGCGGCGCCGTCGTCGACAGATCGATCCAGATGAGGTTCGACGCGTTCGTGTCGCCGCCGATCTCCGCCCACGGATTGTTGGTGGCGTTCTTGGGCACCTGCGTCCCGGCGATGACCAGGTGGCTTCCGCTGTTCCACACGTCCGACGAGAACGCCATCATTCCCAGGCAGCCCTGGCTCAGCGTTTCGGCTCCTCCCGGAGTGAGCCACGGGGGAGGCTGGCCGACGGCCACGCCTGCGTCGGCATCCGGGTTGACCGAGCTCACCACGCCGTCCCACGGGTAAAAGTCGACGAAGGCAATGCTGTTGCCGTCCGGCACCGCCACGTGGCAACCGATGCACTGGGCGTCGCCCGTCGGCGTGAGCGGCGTGTTGAGCGTCCGGTTCATGGTCGACAGGTTGCCGCCCGAATCGCGCGACCATTGCCACTGCACGTTCGTCGCCGCGTTGGAGAAGGGACCGGTCGGCACGGTCAGGACGTTCGACACGCCCTCGTCGGCGACGCGGAAGCCCTCCAGCCATGCGAACCCGTTTTCGTCGCCGACCGCGGCCCAGTAGATCATCGAGCCATTGGCATTCGCAGGCGCAATCTGGAACGTGACCTGCGAGCTCGTCGCTGTGCCTCCGGTGGAGCTCACTTCGCTCACCGTCACCGTGATGTTCATATTCCACGTGGTGGCGGCGAGGCCCTGCCAGATGTCCTTGGGGATCTCCCAGCTCCGGCTCTCGGTGTAGACGATGAGGTCGTTCGCCTGGTTGTCGGCGTGAATGCGTATTTGATAGTAGACGGTGCCGGTCGTCTGCGAGGGTGAATAAAAGATGCGCGGGCGGAGCCAGTTGTTCGGAAAGAGCGAGCCGTCCGGCGGATCCATGATGCACGGGCCACCCGAGGTCGACGGGTTGGCGAACATCGCATCGAGGGCGGACGTCGGGCCCGGTGGCAACGCCGATCCATCGTCGGGGTGCGGCTCGATGTAATCGCTGCTCCCGTTCTCCTGAAGCTGGTTGCACATCGGATCGCACGTACCGCCGTCCGCTTCGGTGTGATCGAGCACGCAGGTGCCGATGACTGCGCCGTCGGCGCCCAGAACCTCGCCGCTGTCGTTCGGGCCGGAGGTCATGTAGTTGCTGTTGCTCAGGGTCGCGTCGGGCTGTTGCTGAAGGGTGTTGCCTGGGCCGATCGAGCTGCCGGGACCCGACCCCGGTCCACCGGGGGGGCCATTTCCGCCCGCCGTTGCGCAGGCTGCGGCCACGACGACAGCGAAGGGAGCCGAGTAGCGAAGAATGGTTCTCATGCAGTGCGTCTACTTTCGAAGTCGGGCGCCGCGGAGGCATCCAGGCCGCCGGGCCGGCAAATACACCTGACTATGTACCACTACGAAACATCACAAGCACGACGCGGAAACTTCGTTTGCAGCCCGCAGGGGGCCCATTTAGGCCCCGAAGCCATGTCCGGGCCGCCCCTTTTCCGTCTCCCTTTTCGGTCTCCACCTGCGTCCTCCCATCCAGCGCGGTCGAGCGGCGTCCGCTGCGCGACCTGCGACCCACGCATCGGCGGGGAGGGTTCGAAGCTTCGATCCGGCTGGTGCGTACATGTAGGTGTTGGTCAGGCACTCCCGATTCAGCAGACAATCACGATCTTGCCGAAGTGGTCTCCGCGTTCGAGGAAGCGGTACGCCTCCCGCGACTGCTCGAACGGGAACACCCGATCGACGACCGGCCGAATCCGGCCCTTTTCGATCGCGTCGTTCATGGCTTCGAAGTGGCGGACGCTACCGACGAAAACGGAGTCGACGCGAATCCCCGTGGGATTCTTCTGTGCGGACACCAGATCGGCCGGGGCGCCCCCGAGCAAGCCCACCAGGCAAATGTGACCGCCGTCACGCACGGCGCGCAGCGATTCGGGCAGCGTTCGGTCGCCGCCGACTTCGAGGATGTGATCGACCCCTCGCCCGCCGGTGAGCTCGCGCACGCGGTCACCCCACGCGGGGACCGTCCGGTAGTTGATCGTATCGTCGGCGCCGAGGGCCTTGCCCCGTTCGAGCTTGCCGTCCTGGCTCGACGTCAAGATGACGCGCGCGCCCGCCGCCTTGGCCAGCTGCAGCGCAAAAATACTCACACCGCCCGTGCCCATCGCGACGATGCTCTCGCGCGTCTTCAGCCCGCCGAGCTCGAATAGCGCGACCCAGGCGGTGACGGCGGCGCACGGCAACGTGGCGGCCTCTTCGAGCGAGAGCGAGGGCGGCACCAGGACTGCCGCGCCTTCGTCGAAGACGACGTACTCGGCGAGCACGCCGTCGATGGCGCCGCCCAGCGCCGATTCTGCCTTTCCTGCGTCGAACGGGCCGTCGATCCATTTCTGGAAAAAGTTTCCGGCGACGCGGTCGCCCGCCTTGCGCGACCGAACGCCGGGCCCGACTTCGACGATCACGCCCGCTCCGTCGGAGAGCGGCACGAGCGGGTCTTTGGGCGTACCCCGCCGGTACCGCCCCTTCGCAATGAGCAAATCACGAAAGTTGAGACTCGCGGCATGCACGCGCACGAGCACCTGTCCGGGGCCCGGGCGCGGGGTCGGGCGCTCGACGATCCGGAGCCCGTCGATACCGCCACTCTGGGTGAGCTCGTAGACTCGCATTCGATCCGTCCTTGCGAGCTCTCTATAGGCTCGTCGGACCGGCGATGCATCCCCCGGGCGAAGACTATTGCTTCGTGGCCACGACGTCGGAGTCGATGGTGGCCTGGCCCATGGGTCCCGTATTCATCGTGGTGTCGATCGCGACGAAGTGCAGGTCATTGCCCTGGACGCAGTAGTCCATCGTCGAAGTGTCGCCGTTGGCATCGGAGCTCGTGAGAATGACGGTTTCGCCGCTGATCGTGTACGTCCCGGAATCGTCGTTGGTCGACGACGGACTCAGGTAGCTCGTTTCGGTCGCATTGCAGGTGCAGGACGACGTTCCGCTGCAGCTCGAGCCCGCCAGCTCCGACTGGAGCGCCGCACTGACCTCGGCGCAGCTTCCCCCGTTCAGGCAGGCCGCAGGGATGCCGATGTCGAGCGATACGTCGATGGCGGCCGCCGTGATGGTGTAGGTCATGTTCGAGTTGAACGTGATCGAGCCCGTGGGCGTGACGCTCGCAAGGCTGGCTGTCGTGTTGGGGCATGACGTCGAGGAAACCTCGCTATCCAGGGCGGCGGAGTTCGCGCAGGCATCGCTGAGCTTCCACGTTCCGACGATGTTGCCGCCGCACGGCTCGACCTGGCCGCAGCTGTCGCTCCCGGCCCCGCCCCCACTGCTTCCCTTGCACCCCACCCAGCTGCATACGGCAAACAGCGCCAGCAGGACATCGACTGCAAATCGCCTCATGATGTGATGAAATCCGAATCGGGACGGTGACGCAAGCCGTGATTCTCGCGAGATCCCGAGGATCGGGGAGGGCGCCCACCACGCCCACCACGCCCACCACCCCCCCTGGCGCGCCCGCCCGGCCGAAGCGAGCTGCGGCGGCAGCAGGGGCAACCGAGGCTATGGGGCCTCGCGCCTCGGGGCCCTGC
>Ga0187782_10003764_pt1 | contig 11295 bp, 7 predicted proteins | sample 0715_SJ02_MP15_2_FD_132454 | JGI IMG/M metagenome (GOLD analysis project Ga0187782, IMG submission 132454) | Tropical peat soil microbial communities from peatlands in Department of Meta, Colombia - 0715_SJ02_MP15_20_MG | ecosystem: Environmental > Terrestrial > Soil > Wetlands > Peat | place...
GGTTCTGCTGTTTGATGCGGAGAACGGCGAGCTGAAGGCGGTGATCCAGGCCGACCAACTGGGTCGCATCCGGACAGGAGCCGCCAGCGGGGTTGCCACCAAGTATCTGGCGCGCGAGAACGCCTCACGGGTCGGCCTGATCGGCACCGGCCGCCAGGCACGCACGCAACTCGAGGCTGTGGCAAGGGTCCGGCGGTTATCGCTAGTCAAGGTCTATGGCCGGGACGCAACGAGGCAGCGGGAGTTTTGCCGCGAGATGCAGACGCGCTGCGGGTTGCCGGTCGAGCCCGCGGCCAGTGCGGAAGAGGCGGCGCGCTTTGGCGAGGTGGTCATAACGGTCACTGCGGCCCGTGAGCCTGTCGTTTCTGGCGCCTGGCTGCGGCCGGGAACTCACCTGAACGCCGTCGGCGCCAACATGGCTAACCGGCGCGAATTGGACGAATCGGCGCTGGCTCGAGCCGGCCTGATTGCCGTCGATTCGCTCGAGCAAGCCAGCGAAGAGGCGGGCGACTTGATTCAGGGATTTGCCAAACTGGGGCGCGGCTGGGAGGGAGTGATGGAACTCGCCGCGGTGGTGAGCGGCTCCGGCCCGCGCCGCAACTCCCAGGACGAGATCACTATTTTCAAATCTACCGGGCTTGCCTTGTGGGACGTCGCAGTCGCCTCCTACGTATACCAACAAGCCTTGCAGATGGGAAAGGGCAGGGAAGTAAGTTTTTGGTGAGAAAGGCCCCCATTCGTCACCCATCCCTCGCCCCCTTGGGGGAGAGGGTGTCCCGCAGCCGGCGCTTTCATCAGCCGGGGCGGGACGGGTGAGGGGGTCCATGCGAGGCTCGACGATGTCGGAAATAACGCGGACCTTATCGCGACTAAATCCCGACTCCCGCCTCCTATTTCTTCTTCTCCACTTCAATCGTCTGCGCCAGGATCTCGCCGCTCTCGGTCAGATCGCCGTCCACTTTGATGGTCATGCCGACGCGCAAATCTTTGCCGCTGGCGGGGCTGCCGTCGTCGCTCTTGAACACCGTCTTGTCGTCGTAGGTCACGTGGAAAATGATGTTCTCTTCCGTATGCACGGTAATCTTGTTGTGATCAAGCGTGTTGATCTTGCCTTCTAGCGTGAAATTCATCGCTTGGCCGGCACGCGGAGGCGCCGCAGCCCGGGCTTCGGACCGGAAAGTCCAGACCCAGCTCAGCAAGAACACCGTCACAGGTAACCACAAGGCGTAAGCGCGCGAGCGAGACATGGTTGTCACCTCGGCCATAAGTATACCACTTGAATTCGTAGGCTGCGGGAAAGGGCGTAGCGGCGGGTTTACCCCGCCATCGGGATGCTCGAAGAACAACAGATATGTGGCGGGGTAAACCCGCCGCTACATGCGGCCGAGCGATGTTTCCCGCAGCCTGTTAGTTTTTCCCCACAGGAAATCGGGTTAATTGCCTGCCGGCCTAATTCGGGTTCCCAACCAGGATCGCGCCCCAGGTCAAGCTATTGCTCCCGCTGGCCGTGATGGTTACCGTGTTGCCCGACACGGAACAGGCGCCGTAATACGTGGCCGACGTTCCCTGCGGAGTAGTTATGCAAACGGGTGTGCCGGTGTATGCGGCGCTCAAGGAAAAGGTGCAACTCGAGGCGGAGGCCATCGTACACTGTCCGGCGAATTTATTGGCGCCGGTCTGGTTAAGATGCAGGCCGACGGTGGCGTTGCCGGGAGTCGAGATGCTGCCGGAAGTATCGACGGTCGGCGCCGCCCCGCCGCCGCCGCAAGCCACCACCGGGAAGATGTAGTTCGGCAGGCCCGTGTAGGCCCCAGTATAGGGCGCCGGGACCAAGCCGTTTGACCAATTACCGCTGGTGGCGGTGCAGGCAGGGACCAGCCCCGTTTGCCCCGCAACACCAGTATAGGTGCTGTGGGAGAACATCGCTAAGTGGTGCGCACCGTCATTAGCCGTCGTCAAAGCTGAGGCTGGGCTGTAAATAGCCGAAGTGCCGGTTTGGCCTTGTGTGGCGACCGCCAGGTAATAAGTTGTGTTTGCTGCAAGGGCGTTGGAGCCACCGTTACCAAGGCAGGTTGCTATTGCCGTGCCGTCGGTCGTTGTTGCGCCAGCCGTGTGGTTCCACGTCGGGGCAGTGCCGCCGCTTGTCCCGCAGCCCGTGTAGTACTGCCAAGTCGATCCGTCCCAAATGACCGCTTGCGTCAAGGTTGCATTATTCCAGCAATAGGCCGTAGAAGCCTGCCAAGTCGCGCTTGCTGAGGACACGTCGCTAGGTCCATAAGAAGACGGAGGGCCGCTTACCGCCGTGGTTTGCAAGCCATATACGGACAACGGATTGACGATGTTCCCGTTAGTGAAGTTCTGCGCGTAGTTGATGAGCGCTATATTCTGGGCATGCCCGATTGCACTGCTGGCTCCCTCGCCTACGACGGTGGTGCCTGCGTTGGGAGAGACGGCATAGTTGAACCCAGAATTATCCAGCGTCAGCGCGCCAGTGGCAAGGTAGAGATCGGGATATGCAAAACTCGTAGCCGAACCGAAATTGCTGTTGGTGAACTTAACCGCGAAGTTGCTTTCGCCACCCACCGTGTTGGCGGCAAGGTTCACCTGGGGGTTGACGGCTACGCCGGTGTCGTAAACCCCGGAGTTCGAGATTAGAACTCCGTTCGCGCCCTCCAAGTTAATCGCGCCGCCATAGCAAACCTCAAAGGTGGCGTGGTCCATGCTGAAGTTCACATAAGGGTTCGCGGTGGACGCCGCCCAGAAGGCGTAACTTGCCGATGAGGTCGAACCGGTGAACCAAAAGTTGGCGAAGGTGTCAGTATTGATGGTGGCGTTTTGGAGGTAAACCACCGGCACCGTGTTGGCCCCATAATTGAAGGTCAGATTCGTGAGCACATTTCCCAGGAAAGTGGTGGCGCCGGTCGTATGGCAGTCGCTCGTTCCGCTGCACACCGAATAGATCGCGCTCTTGCCTGTGTTTCCGACGTTGAAAGTTACGTCGTTCCAAGTGGTTCCGCCAGCCCCGTAGCCTTGAAGATTAAAGATGTGGCCTGCGCTCGCCCCGGCCTTAACGTTGAAATGCTCAAAGCGTGCGCTGCCCAGGTTCGCGCTCAGGTTGAAAACGTCGCTGGCGTTATTACTAATCGTCGTGCCCTGAGTGGCGCCCGCCGTATCGTTAACGGCACCTTCATAGTAAACGTAGGAACAGACTGTGATCGGTGAGGAGGTTACGTACTGGCCGGGAGGAAAGTAGACGATCCCTCCGGCGGAACACGCTGCGGTGTTAGCTGCTTGAATCGCCGCCGTATCGTCCGTCGTGCCGTTCCCTGTCGCGCCGTAAGCCTTGACGTTGTAGACTTGGCCGCCCTTATCGGCAACCGGCCGAGCTGCGAACCAGGTCCTCGCGTCCGAAAGGCCCGTGATGGCGGAACTATTCGTGCTCACTATGGCCAGGGGAATCCCGGTTGAGGGAAAGCCGGAGGGGCCGGTTGCCAATGCCGGCACACAGCCGTTAGTCGAGTCCAAGAACACATAGTTGGTGGCATTGGCCGTCAAGGTAAGCGTGCCGCCGGCATAGGTGGCTTGCAGATTGCCGCAAACTGAAGTTCCGGCCGAGAGGTTTAGTGTCAACCCCGTTCCACTGGTGGGCCAGTAGCCTGGCGCGACGCCATTCACGAACTTTGCGTTCAGGGCGGAAATCGGTTGGCCTTGCTGCGCTTGCGGCTGCTGGGCAATCGCAGGGATCAGGTGCCAGGGGCCGGGTGCCAGCAAGAGCACCAACCCTGACAACATTAACCTGACACCTGACACCTGACACCTGACACCTGCTCTTCATACCATACGATTACCCTCCCTGTAACTCCCGCGTCGGAAGCCACAAAATAAAGATTCGTGCCGTCGTAGCTGGTTGGTGTTTGAAACCAGATGGCGCCGCCGCTGGTCATTTGAATGATAGCGCAGACGGGGGCGCGGCCGAGAAGATGCGGAACCGAGCCATTGCCCGGGGCGCTGGGGGCCAGGCCCACCGCGCCAAAGAGCGGCGTCGCTCGCTGAACGGCGACGATGGTCGAGGCGCCGGCCGTGACGATCCCCACCAAGGCATCGCCGGCCTGCGCTCCCACCGAGCCGGTTTGGTAATAGAAACCGTTGGTGGAATTATAAAACAGGTAGCTCGTCTGGCTGGCGGGGGCCGCCGCCAACGCGGGCGCACTCGAGGGCGCATAATCCACCCCTTGCGCGAAAAGCACACCGGCGGTGATGCCTGGCGTCAGAGTGCTGGAGGTGGAAAGAATGAAGCCCGAGACCAGACCATCGCACCCCAGCGGCTGAAACAAGGAGGCCGGCAGATCGCTCATGAACGCGACATTGGCGTCCAGCAGCGCCCAGTTTTGGTCCTGGTCCGCCTCATAACTGGTCAGGCCGTGTTGAGATTGGATGAGACCCTTGCGTGGGAGAACTGTTCTTGTTACCGCCATGATTTAACCTCAGTGACAAGTGATGAGTGACGAGTGACAAGCCAAGTGACGAGCAGAAAACGAATGATCAATCACCAGCCTAAGAGGGCCTTGCCGGACGTCGCTTTTTTGCTCGTCACTCGTCACTGGTCACTCGTCACTGCCTTCTAATTTGCACTATTCAGACTCAATCGTAAGCAAACCGCATAAACCTTGATAATTCCGTCGTTGGTTACAACTTCCGTCCCGTTCTGCCAATAGGTTGTGCGAAGGCTCACCGCTCCCGTGGCGTCGTTGACGTCCCAGGCGCCGGGACAGTTGTACAGTTGTCCGGACTGAGAATTGGCCTGCGCGGGCGGCGCTGCCTGGCCGGGGACGAAGCCCGGCGCCGGCGAACGGTTGCTGTAGATCATCCAGACGAACTGGCACTCCGCGCGCGAGTAGGCGTAGCTATCGTCGGGATCGATGGGAGTGGGCACCGTGTTGCCGTTCGCGTAGAAGCCCATGAAAATCAGCTTGCTCCGAACCGTGCCAAACTTGGCATTGTGAGAGATCTTGAGCATGCTGTCGTCGGTCAAGGGTTGGCCGGCCGCGATCGCACTATCGGCAAGATCGAAAAAACCCGGAATCGCACTTAGAGTTAGTTGAGACATGCATCACCATTGGGAAAAAGAAAAATCGAAATTCGAAACTGAAAACTGGAAATTGGATAGCGGATACCGGCAATTCAACTCCGAGTTTCCGTTTTCGATTTTCCATTTTCCAATCCGCATTTTTCGCTCTCAGAAAATCGTGTTCCCCGCCGCCCCATCGCTGTTTTCACCGCCCATGGACGCGGAGGAGATGAACATGTACTGCGCCCGCTCCTGGGGCGTGGCGTCATTCCAGGGCGGAATATCATCGGCGGCCGCCGCAATCTGGTAGGGCGGGGAGATGCTGATGAAACGGGTATCGAGCAGGGTGAACGTCACGGTGGCCTGGCTGTAGTTGGGCTGCCTATCCAGCACCTCGCAGACCACGTTATTCAGCCCTACCTTGCCGGTTTGGAGGTCCAGAATCTTCGGGTGGCTCAGCCAAACATAATCGCCCAGTTCCACCGGCAAAGTGGCAAGCTGCGCGGTGAACTTGTAGGTGGGCGGGGCAAAGGCGTGGCGGCGGAAAATGCGATCCGCGAGCAGACGGGAAAGCATCATGCCGCCGCGCGCCACGCGCAGGCCCGTGGACTGGATCTGCTGCTCGAAGACTTGCCGATAAGTTTGCAGCGAAGTTTGCTGCTCGTAGCTCACTTGGTATCCGTAGCTGCGCGCCGCCGTAGTGATCCCGCCTTGCTGCACGTCCAACTGGAAGGTCGCCAGGTTAACGATGTTCTGCCGCACGGTCTGCGGAATTCCCATGAGGTTGTTGGCGCTGAAGGAGAAAACCGGCGTTTGCTCGACGGGCGGCTTCATCGTCTTCAGCGAGAGTTGTCCGTCGGCGCGCACGATCCAATAAAGTCCCAGGGGTTTCAAAATCTGCTCTTCGATGAACTGCTTCCCGTCGATGGGCCGCGTGATGACGAAATCGAACCAAACGCCGGAGAATTCTCCGTCCCGCAGGGCGAGCAAGCCGGGAACGTCGATGTAAGGATTGGGATTGATGAGAGTTGAGTCTTGGCCCGGTAAGTAGGTCGCCCAACCTTCCGGCGGAGGCAGGGGCTCGTAATTTTGCTGCGACTCGTACACCGGCGTGAGGCTTTGCATGACATAGTTCGAGGACAACAGCGCCGGGTCCTGGCCAACTCCCAATTCGTTTTGCAAGACGGCGAGGATGATGTCAACGGGATTGCCCGCCACGTAGCGAGGATTCTGGTCGCTGACCGGGTAGCCATTCTCGAGCCACGCGACGCCCACCGGTTGTTGCGCCGCAGGGCCGCCGGGCGCCCACCAGAGCGGGCCGCCGCGCAGCCAGATCTGCATCCCCTGAATGAACCGTTGCACGTCGGCGCATTGAATGGTGATGCGGCCGTCCGTGTCCTGTCCCACTTGGGTGATTTGCATGGTTTGCAGCGTGGCGAAATCGCCCAAGGCCATGCCGGGGAATCCCTGCTTGAGCTGCACCACTCGGCCGATCAGCACGTTCTGTGCCGCCAGGCCCTTGAGGGTGCCATTCGGGTCGATGCAAGTCACCGTCATGCTGCCCAGCGAAGAGGCGCCTTCAAGCTCGTTCACCGTCTGGCTGGCGCCCTGCGGAATTTGCAAGTAAGGGATGATGGTGGGAGTGTTGCCCAGGGAAAGCAGCAGCCCCGGATGAGTCGAAACGAGGTAAAACCAGGCTGTCGGAGTGAACCCCGGCCATACTTCGAATTCATACGGCAAGTCGCGCGAGGCCAGCGAATACATCAAGAACGAGCCGTCGCCCGTGGTGGAGCGCACGGTTCGCTGGCTGCTGATGAGCGTGGTGAGATAGGAATCGATGCTGCCGTACACGCCGGCAAAGTAGTTGGCGACGCCTGAAACGTTATAGAGATTGAGCAGCGCCAGCAGCATGCCCCAGCTTTGCTCTTGCGAGACGCTCAGAGGCGACCCGGAGTACCCGCCGGGAGAATCGTTGTAAAACTTGAAGCCGTTGAAGGGAGCGAGCTGCTGATAAGTTTCGTTATAGGAGTTGGCGGCCGACGACTCGAGGATCTGCTGATTTTTTAGCAGGAAATTCTGGTCGACGAACTCGAGACACTGCAAGGCCAGATCGTCGCGCCCGACGGCGTGGCAGAAGAGCGCCGTCCAGGCGCCCGCGGCGTCGCAAGCCTGGCTGGTGTCGAGCCCCGCCGGCGGTGTCGCCGGCGAGCCGGCCCCTTGCGCGAAGTGGCCTGGCACGCTGCCGCTGGGAGGAATATACAGGACGCCCACCACGTTCGCAGCGATGGCATCCACCGCCAACGCCACCTGCGCCGCCGTGGTGTTCAGCGCCGTTGCTTGCGCCGCGGTGATGGCACTGGTTTTCTGAAGTTGAATGGCCGCCGTAGGAAGCGTCGCAGCGGCGCGCTGGAAAGCGAAATAGAGGTCGATCTGGTGTTCGGTCGAGACCCGGTACTGAATGCCGGGCACGAATTGATAGCCCGGATTCACGTAACTGCCATACCCAAGGTAGAAAAGACCGTTGGTGATGTCGCCCGTCCCGTAGGGCGCGATGCCGTACAGCCCCACGCCGTAGCCGCCGCCGCTGGTGGACTGAAGGGTCAGAAGGAACTCGAGCATGCGCTCGAGATAGAGCGCCGGGCTGTAATCCTGGGTGAGCTGCATGTAGATGCAGTAGGCGTAGCACACCCACGCCATAGCGCCCGTGCGGATATACGCTTGATCGACCAGCCCGTTATACGTGTCGTAGCTGAAGGCGAGCGAATTAGCGGGCTGGACATTTCCGGCGGAAAAGTTATCGAAGCGCAAGTCGCCGGCGGCGGTGAGCGTCACCACAAAGCTGTTGATGGAGGTGAGTGCATCGCCCGCCAGTGTCGAGACGAGGCCCGCGACATCCACCAGTTCGAAGCGGTAAAGGCCGTTCCCGGGCCCGACCGCAATCGTGATCACCGTTCCCTCGAGCACCGCGTCCGCCGAAGGGCCGGAAGTGACCTGGATACTGGTCACCTTGCCGAGGGCGCTGGCGATGCCGATGGCAAAGTTGAAAGTGACGGCTTCGGCTTCTTCGTGCTCAAACTGAACTTGTGTGTCCGTAGCATCGGGCAGGCCGCTGCCGCAGTAGGTGAAGGTGTCGTTGGCGGCGGTGGCGTGGAAGTCCACCACCAGCCCCTCGCCGTAAGGCGGCTCGTTCGGATCGTTGATGTCCGTCACCGCATCCGCGGAATTGCTCATCTTCCAGCGCGTGGCCGATTCTCCGTCTTCGCCGTTCTCGAAAATGATCGCGGCCAGGTAGCCGGGATTGTCCAGAATATCGTCGAGTTGTTGGATGATGCGCGCTGCGGCCACGAAGTTTCCGGAGGCTGTAAAAGCGATAATCCCCAGAGCGCAATCGTAGATGAAGCTGCGGTTCTGGAGTGCCGCCCCGTTGGTCTGGGTGGGATCGGGGAAGTAGAGCGGGTCGGAAGTGGGGACGACGAAGCTAAGCGGCAACGAGGGAAAAGCCCAATCCGCCGCCAGAGAGGTGCACACCTGGGTGGGGCCTTTCACCGGATCGTTATAAAGCACATGGACCGTCGGCGTGCCGGGATTCAGCGGGTGGCTCGAGCCGCAGCGGGCGTGGAAATCGTCCTGAACAATAATCGGGATGTTGTCTTCCTGAAGGTACTCGACGTCCGTCTTGGCATAGATCCGGGCAAAATAGTTCGTGAGCTTGTAACCGATTCCGGTGTTCGAGTGGCACAGCCAGCCTGTGGGCAGGTCCTCGCCCGACCAACCTGTGGCGGGCTGCGGGACGCTGGTCGGGTAGAGCGCCGCGACCACCAGTCCCGGATTGGTTACCTGCGCGCCCCAGTACCCATAGAGTCCTTGCTGGACCAGCAGCGACTGAAATTGCGACGGCGCGGGATACTGCCCCGCCATCGGCCCCGAAGTGTAAGGCCCCGTGCCCACCGCCGATGTCTGGTAGTAGAAGAGATCCGTCTTGACGAACAGGTCGATGCGGTAGTTCGTCATCACCTGCTGCGGGTTGAAGAGGTAACCGTTGATCGTCAGGCCAGCCAGGACGGGGTACGTGACGCCGTTGATCACCGAGCCGTTGGGATTGTCAGCGACCATCTGGTTGTAGTAGGCGCTGATCTCCGCCGCCGTGACGGGCAGCAGGGGCGCAAAAAGTGGCCCCCACGGAAGCGGGATGGGCGAGAGGTCGATCGGGCATCCGTCCGGACCAACCTGATCATCCATCCCTAGCATCAGAATGGGCGGCGGCACCATCGCGAGGCTTTCGCAAGCCGTCTGCGCCACCTGGCTCAGATTGTTCTGCGAGACAATTCCGCATTCGATGAAGGGAGGGTTCGTCGGCACGCAGGGAGCGCCCGGCCACGAGGTGGCCGGAAAGCCCGTCTCGAGGGCGTTGGCTTCCCAGCCCTGCACCAGTTTTTCTTGCTGCCCGTAAAGCCAATTGAGCGACTGCGCCACGTCGCCATAAAAATCGCCGGGATAGTATTGTGAAACAGTCGGCATAATCAAAGAGGTTGAAAAAGGTTAAAGTGTAAAGGTTAAAGGCTAAAAAGCGAGCCAACGGTTTGCGTTTATCCTTTACCCTTTATCCTTTACCTTTCAACCTTTCACCATTCTTAGGTTCCGTACCCCCCTACCCCGTAAAGCGTGACGCCGTACCCACCCAGCGTCGTCACCACATTCGCGTTCGAGGGAAAGCTCGCAATGGCGATGGCGAAGTCCGGAATTTCCACCGTGTAATACGGCTGCTTCTGCGCCTGCGCCAACGCTTGCGTCCAAATTTGGTTACCTTGAATCATAAGTTCGTCCGAAGATCGGGAGATCGGGTGACCCATTTGTGATTGGCGATTGGTGATTGGTGATTGCAGAGACCAATCACAAATCAGAAATCACAAATCACAAATTGTTCACCCGATCTCCCGATCACGTGACCACCTGCCTGAATCTCAACTTAAACGAATACTGTCCCGGCGCCTTGTACGCCGCCGACCAATTGGTGTCCTCGAGCCAGTAATTAGTGAACGCCGGCTGGGAGGCATCCGGGTAATAGCCGAACTGCCCTCCGCCCAGCGCGAATTGCATGAACTGATTCCAGGCTTGCACATCGGCGCCGAGGCTCACCCACTCCATCTCGAACTCGAGGAAAGTGTCGATGCGCTCCAGCACCGCTTCACGCACGCCCGCGCTCGAAATATTGTCGTGACGGACCGCGCTGTAATCGTAAGCCGGTACCTTGCGCGGCGGACGCTGGAACGCCAGCGTCACAGGGCCTGTTCCGGGATCGTAAACAATTTGTGGGTAGCTCATGTTCTAGTTTTCAGTCATCAGTTTTCAGTCATCAGTTCAAAACTCAGAAACTCAAGATCTCTCCGTTACTCGGACCCTTTCAGCCCTTTCCCACCCGAAAGCTCCAGCCCTCTCCCTTGGGGAGAGGGTGTCCCGCTGTCGGCGTTTTCACCAGCCGAAGCGGGACGGGTGAGGGGTCGTTCATCCCGTTGCCGCCCCGTCGTCAGTTCTTACTGAAAACTGACAACTGACGACTGATAACTACCCCGCCGCATACGGCGACTTTTGCACCGTCGTGGCGTTCAGCGGCACCCCACGTTGCACCGCAGTATTCAGCGTGGTGGCGAGCCACTGTCCGGCTTGCGCCTCGCCGACCACCATCACCGTGAGGTTGCCGCTTGGGGGATTCATGGCTCCGGCGGCGCCAGGGGCAAGTCCGTACGCCCCGGTTTGTGGACCGCCGCCGCTGCCATAGCCGCCCGTCGTGGATGTCCCGCTTTGGCGGCCGTAGCTCGAGCCTCTGCCGCTCGGCAGCGCGGCGGCCGCTGCGCCGGCCACACCGGCGATGGCGCCCCATTCCGCCGCCGCTTCAAAGTCGGTGGCCGCAGCGGCTGCCGCATCGGGGTCTCCGAAGAAGATCGCTTGGGCCAGGAACCACAAGCCTTGGGCCAGCGCGTTCAGCGCGTTGACGCCGGCCTGCTCTGACACCGAAGCCAAGGCGGCCTTGGCGGCCTGTTCCATCGACTTCTGAACATTCTCGCCGTAGATGGCCGCGGCGATTCCCGCCGCGGTCATGGCATCGGTGGTGGCCAGGAAGGCACTGCCGGCCACCATCTGAAAATTCTCGAGAGCGTTTTGCACCGCGCTGAGCGACTGCGTCGTCTCGCTCGCCCAAGTTTGTATGCTCGGACCCAGTTCATTGAGCA
>Ga0187782_10003765_pt1 | contig 11295 bp, 10 predicted proteins | sample 0715_SJ02_MP15_2_FD_132454 | JGI IMG/M metagenome (GOLD analysis project Ga0187782, IMG submission 132454) | Tropical peat soil microbial communities from peatlands in Department of Meta, Colombia - 0715_SJ02_MP15_20_MG | ecosystem: Environmental > Terrestrial > Soil > Wetlands > Peat | place...
AGCGTGAACGAACAAATCAAGTACTTTGCTCACGCCGGCTCAAACCTCGAGTGGGAGATTCCCTACGGGATGACCTACAACGCGCTGGCGGCTATGATGAGTCAGGCGTACATGAACTATACAGGAACCACCATCGAGCAGGTTGCCTCTCACGTCGTGGCTTGCAGAAAATGGGCGAACCTTCAACCCAATGCGATGTTCTATAGCAAGACCGTTACTGTTGAGCAGGTGCTCAAAAGCAGAATGGTCGCTTATCCCCTCACCGCCTTAATGTGTAATGTACTCGCCGATGGCGGCAGCGCCTACGTCGTGACTACGGCGGAGAAGGCGCGAAAAGTGTGCAGCAGACCGGTCTATCTCCTCGGCGAAGGATCGGACTACTCGCACCGGAACATTTTCAACCCCAAGGCAACGTTCAAGGATATGACAAGGAGTCACGAGTTCTACGCCCCCATAGCTAAGAGGGCATTCGAAGAGGCAGGGCTCGGACCAAAAGACATGGACATTTTCGAGGTCTATGCAGCGTATCCCGCGCTGGCCCTTTCTATGATGGATGCCCTCGGTTTTGTCGAGCCGGGCAAATCGGGTGCGCTGGTTGAGTCCGGAGAGACCAGTCCCGGCGGCAAGTATCCGTGCACCACCAACGGCGAAGCGCTCGGATTCGGACATACGGGGACCGGCGTAGGCTTCGCGCTCTTCGTCGAAAGTGTGCGTCAACTACAGGGCAAAGCGGGTAAAGCTCAGGTTCCGGGAGCTAGGTTTCTCATAGAGAACTGCGGCGGCGGTGCATGGATGGATGCCCACTTCAGCGTGTTGGGGAATGAGATCCCCTAAGATAGGAGTAAACATATGGACGCGAAAGAACTCAAAGAGAAGTTCCATCTTTCCGATGAAGATGTCACAAAACCGCTGCCCAAGCCTGCGAGGTGGTCAAAGGCCTTCTGGGAAGGAGCTAAGCAGCGGAGGCTCCTTCTGAAGAAATGCAAGGACTGCGGACACGTGGACCATCCTCCGTATCTCTATTGTACGGAGTGCCAGAGCGACAATAGTCAGTGGGTAGAGGCATCCGGCAAGGCAACCTTGTATGCCTTTGCGATCAACGAGTATGGCGTTCCCTTTGCGTTCATGCCCGATTTGCCGTACGTTACAGCCCTGGTAGATCTGCCTGAAGGGCCGCGGATGCTTTCGAGTATCGTGGAGTGCGATCCAAAAGAGCTGAAGAACGGAATGGAGCTGGAAGTCGTGTTCGAGGATGTATCGGCGGAGATCACTCTCCCGAAGTGGAGACCGGCGCGGAAGAGCGGTTAGGGAGATGGAAGAAAGGGGACGGGAGAGAGTGGGAGAGCACGCCGGTGAGAACTGGTTATGGAATTCGTGAGGCTCTTTGAACCACTGAGCATTAGCCGGATGCGGATCCCGAACAGGATCGTCATGCCCGCTATGGCTCTGTTCTATGCCGATCAGTACTCGTTCACCAAAAGGTTGAAGGCTTTCTATAGGGAACGAGCCCGGGGAGGGGCGGGGCTTATCATCATGGGCCCCGCTGCCATAGACAAAGTGGGGAGCAACCCCTTCATGGCGGGCCTCTTTGACGACAGCCATGGCGCGCCCATCAGAGAATTCGTCCGCGAGATCCGCGGGGAGAGTGATACGAAACTCGGGTTTCAGCTCAATCACCTCGGCAGGTACGCTTCCTCCGAGATTACCGGGGTGACACCCATTGCTCCCTCCGCCGTCGCGAGTCCGGTCACCGGGGAGGTTCCCCGAGAAATGGGGACGGACGACATAGAGCGCGTGCATGACGCCTTTGTCGGTGCAGCGCTTCGCGCAAAGGAGGCAGGCATCGACTATGTCGAGATCATCGCAGCGGGGGGCTACCTGATAGGCGAATTCCTCTCGCCGGCGACGAATCAGCGAACGGACCAGTATGGCGGATCTCCCGAGAAGAGAATGCGCTTTGGCTTGGAGGTGATAGAGAAAGTGAGGCGGGCGCTCGGCAAGGACTTTGCACTGGGCGTTAGGGTCTCGGGCCAGGACTTCGTAAAAGGCGGAAGTACCTTGACGGAGTCCGCCGCCTTCTGCATTGAGGCCGAAAAGGCGGGGGTTGACTGCATCAATGTCACGGGGGGCTGGCACGAGACGAACGTTCCCCAGATAACGAGCGACGTCCCTGCTGGTACTTACGTACATCTCGCCCGCGCCATCAAGGAAAAGGTCGGGGTTCCCGTATTTGCTTCCAACCGTTTGGGAGATCCCAACGTGGCGGAGAGAGTCCTCCGGTCGGGAGCAGCCGACGCAGTCTGCTGGGGCAGACCACTGATCGCCGATCCTGATCTTCCCCGTAAAACGAAAGAGGGAAAGATCGGTGAGATCGTGCCCTGTATTGGTTGCAATCAGGGCTGTCTCGATTCGATATTCTCCGGCCTGCCCGTCTGGTGCACTCTCAATCCCCGGGCTGGCCGGGAGGCGGATACGGAGATCAAAGGAACGCCGCAGAGGAAGAGGATCTATGTGGCCGGGGCCGGGCCGGCCGGGCTTCAATTCGCGCTGACGGCGAGTCAGAAGGGACACGCCGTCTCGCTATACGAGAAGGAGAACCGGCTCGGGGGTCAGGTGAACCTGGTTGCGGCCGTTCCGGGAAAAGAGGAGTTCTTACGGAGCATTGAGAGCCTTGAGTCCCGCGCGAGGGCTGCAGGAGTATGCCTGAACGTTGGGCAAGCCCTCACTCCAGAGATGCTTGGCAATGACCGTCGCGATCTGCTCGTCGTCGCGTGCGGCGCAAGGCAAGGTGTGTTGAACATCCCGGGAATCGACGGACCGAGTGTCGTAACTGCCTGGGAAATACTGGACGGCGCCGTTCCGAGAATCGGCCGTAACGTGGTCATCGTGGGGGGAGGCGCGACAGGCTGCGAAACGGCCCTCTATCTGGCACGTTTGTCCACGCCGAGTGCCGCTGCTTTTGCATTCCTTGCCTTCCACGGCGCCTACGGCCCCGACAGCCTTCAGAGACTGCTGTACGACAGCGGAAGAAAGATTACCATCCTCGAGATGGCCGACCGACCGGCGGCCAGCATGGGTATCAGCACCCGGTGGAGCCTGCTCAAGAGCCTGAGACTGATGGGGGTCGAGCTGAAGCTTGGCGTTGAGGTTCTCCGTGTTGACGAACAAGCTGTGCTCGTCAAAACGGCTGCGGGAATTGAGTCCATTCCTGCCGACAACGTTGTCGTTGCGGCAGGTTCTTGCCCGGTCAACGACCTTGCCCGGTCGGCGAAAGACTTGGGAATGGAAACGATCACCATAGGCGACGCAAAAGAGCCCAGGAGGATCTCTGATGCGGTCAGAGAAGGATTCGAGGCCGCGTTACAGGTTTAGCAAGAAGAGGTACGCCGCAAACGAGTGGTAGGCGTTTATGTGCCAGATGAGAAAATGATGACTTAAAGCGAGTTTCTGTTCTTGGTTTGGTCTAGGCCCGAGCTTTGATGACGAGGAATTGGTATGTGCGTTGATCGATAGATACACTAAACGACACTACAAAAAGGGGAGGTACAATGATGGCAACTAGAAGAGTACTGGTTGTTTGGGCGGCGCTGACTGCTCTGTGTGTTCTGGGCTGGGCTGGGTCCGCGGGTGCGGAGGAGACCCTAAGGATAGGCTCCATCTGGGGCCTCAGCGGTCCGATGTCGCAGCTTGGAGTTACTTGTAGAGACGGGGCGTTGTTAGCTGCGGAATGGCTCAACGCAAAAGGCGGCGTCACCGTTCAGGGGAAAAAGTACAAGATAGAGCTCGTGGTCGAGGACAATAAGAATACGGCTGCCGGCTCCGTAAACGCCGCCACGAAGCTTATCCACCTGGAGAAGGTCAAATTCGTAACCGGCACAAACATACCCTTCCAGAGCGAAGCGATCCAGACAGTCACAGAGCCGGCCAAGGTGATCTTCAGCATGGCCAAAACAAGCAATCTGGTTCCCAAGAACCGATACAGCTTCTCTGCCACCGAGGTGTTTACGGCGCCGATTCCCAACCTCTACGATTTTCTCAAAAAGACTTATCCTGACACCAAAGTTGTTGGCTTTATAGCGAATGACGAGACGGGGGCTATGATCACGTGCAAGATATCACGCGATATAGCGGGGATGCACGGATACAAACTTCAGGAGACGAACGTGGTCCAGTTCGGCGAAAAGGATTACTATCCCACCTGGACGAAGATTTTGAAGGATAAGCCCGACGCGGTGGATCTCGGCATCAGCGCCCCCGACGACTTGGCGGTGAAGGCGCGCCAGGGGAGGGAGATGGGATACAAGGGCCCCATACTTACCTGCAACCACGGAGATCCAGCCATATTCCTCCATCTAATCGGGAAGGATGGAGCGACCGACTTTGTCTTTGCCGGCTACGAGCCTACGGCTGAGAGCACCCCGGCCATGGTGAAGACGATTGTGAAGCTTTGGGACCAGAAATACAAGAGGCCCTTCAGCCTCGATGCGGTTGACGGATTCGCCTGCGTCTGGCACCTTGTTCAGGCAATCGAGAAAGCGCAAAGTCAAGACCCGGACGCGGTCGTCAGCGCGTGGGAGAAGATGGAAACGATAGAAACCCCGACCGGCCCAGGGAAAATGGCCGGCCAAAAGGTATTCGGGATCAATCACATGGTAGCCGAGCCTTGTCCCGTTACCCTCCTGAAGAACGGAAAGGTGGAAACGAGTCAGTGGTATGGTCCGGCGGACACGTAGGAGAGTCGTAGCTCAGTCTTAAGGCCGGCCGCCTTAGCCGGCCCGCCGGGTCGGGAACGAGGAAGATTTGTAAGGGGCGGAAGAAAGGTCATGCTCTGGCAAGGCTTGATGAACGGCTTATCGGCCGGGTGGATATACGTCCTCGTAGCCCTCGGCCTCACCCTCGTGTTCGGCATAATGCGGACCGTGCAGTTCTCTCACGGCGAGATATACATGCTGGGCGCCCATACCGTCTACTATTGCAGCGTGGCCATGGGCATCAACATGATCGCATCCTTCGGGATAGCGGCGGCAGCGTTGTTCCTTCTGGGCGTCATCATCGAAAGGCTCCTGTTCCGCAGATTTAGAGGACAAATCGAGCCGAGCATTATTGTCGCGATCGGACTGATCCTGCTTTTCCAGACCGTAGCCGTCATAGCCTTCGGCTCCAATGAAAAGACAGTCCCGAGACTCATCCCCGGGGTCCTTACCATCGGAGAAATACGGATAGCCTGGGACAGGGTCCTCACTATGTGCGTAGGGGCAGGAGCTATGCTGGTGCTCTTCGCCTTCATTAAAGGTACGAAATTGGGCCAGGCCATGCTTGCGTCATCGCAGGACCCTGAAGCTGCGACCCTTCAAGGGGTAAACGTCAACCACGTATCGGCCGTTGCAATGGGAACGGGATCAGCCCTTGCCGCAGTGGCCGGGGGGCTCATGGGCTCGGTTTTCACGGTAGAGCCCTTTATGGGCTCTTTTGCCATCACCAAGGGTCTCGCGGTAATCATTCTGGGGGGCATGGGGAGCATCGGCGGCGCCGTCGTCGGAGGCCTCGTTCTCGGATTAGTCGACGGCGTGGTCTCTCTCTATTCGAGCATGACAATGGCCTACATTGTGGGATTCGCCCTGATCGTTCTTGTTCTGATAATCCGGCCTAAGGGTCTCATGGGCGGAGATTAGCGCGTCAAGGAGGAGACGGCGCGATGTCGAGAAAATCCGTTGCCAACCTTGCGCTGGTAGTCGTTGCCCTCCTTATGCCGGCGGCGGCAAGAGGCAACGAATACTACCTCCACGTTTACATGATGTGCGCGATCAATACGATCGCGGCCGTAAGCCTTCGCTCTATAGCAAAGACGGGCCAAATGTCAATCGGCCAAGCCGGTTTCATGGCTGTGGGCGCCTATGCGTCTTCGATATTGGCGACCAAGATGAATCTTCCCGTATATTGGGCAATGTTGATGGGAGGTTTTGCCTCGATGTTGCTTGCGGCGCTGATCGGCTTCCCCTTATCGAGGATAAGAACGGTCTACTTCGTCACCGTAACGATGTTCCTCGGCGAGATTATCAGGCTTGTAGCATTCGAATGGAGGAGCGTCACCGGCGGTTCGACCGGCCTGGAGAGCATTCCGCCGCCCGCGGCCTTTTCGATGGGCATTCTCCACGTGAACTTTGCGAACAGGATCTATTTCTGCTACCTTGCCCTGTTTGTCCTCCTGTTTGTCATCCTGATACTTTACAACATCGAGAGGTCCCACGCCGGCACGGTTCTGTCGGCCATCGGGCAGGAGGAGTCCCTTTCGGCGAGCGTAGGGATAAACGTTGCGAGCTACAAAGTCCTGATACTCTGCGTCGGATGTTTCTTTACAGGACTTGCGGGAAGCCTCTACGCCCACTATATGACTGTGCTGAACCCCGACGCCTTCAGCATTTTCACCAGCCTTTACGTGCTCATTTACGTCGTCGTCGGCGGTAGGGCATTCGCCGGTCCGATAGTAGGCGCAGTGATCCTTACGCTCATTCCCGAGATCTTCGCCGCCTTGAAGGAGTACCAGCCCTTTGTCTTTGTTCTCATATTGTTCCTGGTTGTGTTCCTGCTGCCGGGAGGTCTGACGGACCTGCCGAGGAGGATCAGGGAAAGCGCCGGGAGAACGTCGGCCGGAGAGGCAGGATGATGGCAGAATTGAACCCCCTCTCCTCCTGCCGGTCCGGGCTTCAACCTTACCCGCCAACAACGATGTTCGAGACTAAGAAGCTGACAAAGTATTTTGGCGGGGTTTGTGCGGTCAACGCTTTAGATCTTGTCGTCGGCGAGAAAGAGATCATCGGCCTGATCGGACCTAACGGAGCAGGCAAGACTACGGTGTTCAACCTTATCACCGGATTCATTCGTCCATCGGGGGGGTCCATCGTTTTGAACGGCGAAAACCTCGTCGGCAAAAAACCCCATACAATAGCGGAGCGGGGTATTGCGAGGACCTTTCAGATAGCGAAGTCCTTCCCTCAATTCACGGTAATCCAGAACATGGCGGCCGCCGGACATCTGTTCGGCGGAGCGGGTTTCTGGGAAGGAATAGTCCGAACCCCGCGGTACCGCAGAAAAGAAAGGAATATCCAGGAACACTCAATGAGGACGCTCAGCTTTGTCGGTCTTGAAGCCTGGAAGGATGCGATTGCCGGGACGCTTCCTCACGCGCACCAGAAGCTCCTCGGCGTGGCAATGGCCCTTGCCGCGGCGCCCAAGCTCCTCCTCCTTGATGAGCCGCTGGAAGGGATGAGCGCCGAAGAGGTGGACAGGGCGCTGGAAATCATTTCGGCCATAAGAGCGCAGGGGATTGCCGTTCTGCTGATCGAGCACAACATGAGGGCGGTTATGAGGATATGCGACAAAATCGTGGTGATCAGCTTCGGAGAAGAAATAGCCAGGGGGACGCCGGAGGAAGTCAAACAGAATGACGAGGTAATCAAAGCCTATCTTGGAGCCGCGTCTTATGCCGAATAGCCTTAGCCTGCGGAGGCTGCAAGTGAATTATGGAAAAGCGAAGGCGGTCAAGGACGTCAGCGTCGAAGTTGCCGAGGGCTCCGTGACCGGGATCATAGGGGCCAACGGCGCGGGCAAGAGCACCATTATGCGGGCCATATCCGGACTGGCGCCTCTCGCAAAGGGTGAAATATGGTTTGGCGATAAACGGATCGATCGAGTTGAAGCGTACAAGAGAGTAGAAGCTGGTATTATAATGGTCCCTGAAGGAAGAAGGCTTTTTCCCCAGATGAGCGTCCTTGCCAACATAAAGATGGGCGCCTACCTGAGGAAGGACAAGAAAGCAGTCAAGGAGGAAATCGAAGCGGTTTTTGAGCGATTTCCGGCTTTGAGAAGAAGACGCGGCCAGCGGGCCGAGACGCTGAGCGGTGGCGAGCAGCAGATGCTTGCCGTGGCGCGAGCCCTGATGGCGCGGCCTAGAATCCTTCTCATGGACGAGCCTTCGTGGGGCCTTGCGCCTCTCGTAGTAGAGGAGATCGCGAAGATCATTGCGGACATCAACAGGCAGGGCATCACCGTCCTCCTGGTTGAACAGAATGCGGACCTTACCTCCAAAGTTACTCAGTACGTCTATGTGCTGGAGGTCGGCGCCGTCGTTCTTGAGGGCAGCATTAGAGAAGTAATGGCTAACGAAAACGTGCGGAGGGCGTTCCTGGGGTAGAGGTGGTCGACCAGACGAGCGACGGGGTTAAGAGCGCATTGTTTGTAGTCAGCGACGGTGTTCATAAGAGTGCATGCCGTATGTGCCACGGAGGTTGCGGCGTTCTTGTCTATGTGAGGAACGGGAGGGTCACAAAGTTACGGGGCGACCCCGAATCCCCCTTCAATAGGGGCAGGATGTGCCCAAAGGGCTTGGCGAGCATCGAGCAGCTCTACCATCCTGATCGCCTTAAGCATCCGATCAAAAGAATCGGCACAAGGGGCGAAGGCAAATGGGCGCGTATCTCGTGGGATGAGGCGCTCGAGCTCATCGCGGAAAAGATACGGGACGTCAAAGCGCGTTATGGGGCCGAAGCGATCGGTCTCGGACAGGGGACCGGCAGATACTACTTCATGTCCGTGCTGCGCTTTGCGAACGCCCTCGGGACCCCCAACTGGTGCGAGCCGGGAACCGCCCAGTGTTTCTTCCCTCGGGTGGCGGCAGGAATCATGACCTACGGTGATTTGCCGGTTTGCGACTATTACGGGGAAACTAACCCGGCGTGTCTTCTCGTTTGGGGCAGCAACCCTGTCATCTCTGGCGCCGATGGGGAGATTCAGTTTCGAGTCAGAGAATGCATCCGAAAGGGGACGAAACTGATCGTCGTGGACCCAACGGAGACAGAATTGGCCGCGAAGGCAGATGTGTGGCTCCAGGTGAGGCCAGGCGCGGACGACGCCCTGGCCCTCGCGATGCTCAATGTCATCATCAGAGAAGGCCTCCACGACGAGGAGTTCATCGGTAGATGGACTGTCGGCTTTGACGGTCTTTCGAGACGGGTGGCAAAGTACTCGCCGACTTACGTCGAGAAGATCGCCTGGGTGTCGGCCGAGAAGATCGCTGCGGCTGCTCGTCTGTTTGCTCAGACAAAACCGGCTGCCCTTGAATGGGGTGTCGCCATCGAGCATACGCCGAATGCCCTGCAAACTGCGCGCGCCGTGGGCATTCTCCCCGCTCTTACCGGAAACATAGACGTGCCTGGGGGATGGGTCTTGGGTTCCCACCTCATCCCCGAGCCGCCAATTCTCACAGAAGCCCTTCCGCAAGAGATGAAAGAAAGGCGACTGGGTGCCGATCGATTCAAGGTTCTTGCGGGCCCTCAGGCCTTCTTTCCGGCGGCCCACGCACCTACCCTTTTCAAGGCGATCCGGACAGGGCGGCCCTATCCGGTTAAGGCCTTTCTCATCTTCGGCAACAATGCCCTCGTCACCTACGCTAATAGCACAGAAGTGTACGAAACGCTTAAGGCCGTCGATTTCCTCACCGTAATGGACCTCTTTATGACGCCTACTGCCGAAATAGCCGACCTTGTCCTGCCATCTGCGACGTGGCTCGAAGCCGATCAAGTTGCCGCGATGCCCCTGATCGCCAACATAGCCGTTCTGGGGCAGCAAAAGGTCGTCCGGATGGGAGAGACGAGACAGCCCGAGGAGGTGTTTCGAGAATTAGCCGTAAGACTCGATCTATCGGTTGGCCAAGAACCGCTGGAAGACATCCTCGATCAGCACCTACTGCCTCTTGGCATCACCTTCGACGAGTTGAGGCAGAAGGGTTTTGTCGCTGCCCCGTTACGGTACCGAAAATACCTGACAAACGGTTTCAGGACAGGATCGGGAAAGGTAGAGCTCGCGTCAGGGTACATGGCCATGCTCGGTTACGATCCCCTTCCCTACTATGAAGAGCCTCCGGAAAGCCCGTTCAGCACCCCGCACCTGGCCGACACCTATCCCCTCGTCCTCACCACGGGGGGAAGGTCACAGTATTTCTTCTGTTCCGAACACCGCCAAATCCCGTCGCTACGAAAGCACCACCATGATGCGTACGTTGACGTTAACCCCGAGACCGCCAAGCAACACGGTATCAAGGACGGTGATATGGTGTGGATCGAATCCCCACGCGGGAAAATGCGACAGAAAGCGCATCTCACGGAAGGGATCGATCCGAGAGTGGTTCACATCGAATACGGATGGTGGTTTCCTGAAGATGAAAGCCCCGAGCATGGGGTGTGGAAAGCCAACGCGAACGTCCTCACGAATGATGGGCCGCCCTACGATCCAGCAATGGGCACGTACCAGTTGAGGGCGCTCCTTTGTCGAATCTACAAGGAATAGGGGAGCGTTCAACAGCTGAATCGGACCATCAGCGCAACGCCATGTTCAGAGCAAGCGCTCGACTCGTCGTCTTCCTGAGCGATGAAGACTTCCTGGATAGCCTTGACCTGGGCGTAGTGATCGAGCATGTCATCGATCGCTCTTGTGGCTCCCCGAGGCATTCCTCGAGAACTGGTCATCTGCCCCTTTTTGTCAAGAATAGCGATCTCTACTGTTTCCCGTGGACCGAGATTCTCCGGGGCCCGGTTCGCCTTGTATTACACGAAGTCCATAAGCCACTCTCCGGGTTTCGGTTTCTCCGACTGCCGGTTACGACACAAAAGTGCCAATACGTTCCGCGTTCTACCACACGGAGAAGGGTCGGCAACAGCGGCTGAGGATTGGTGAGTGCCTTGTTTCACTCCGCAGGTGTCTTCGCAGACGGACAGGCAATGCGTAACTCGTTCGTCCAGACGCCGCCATCTTCGGAGAGCGTGTCATATCCCCCCGGACACACCTGATTGGCCCTCTCGTAGCAAGCCCCATAGCCAGAGCCCACTCCGCAGGTGATTGAGTACTCTTTTATTCCGCCGGGACGTCTGATTTCTTGCGCTGTCGTGCTGCAACCGGCCAAGAGCAGGATCAAAAAAGCGACCGCTGTTACTCTTTTCATGGACCCTCCCCCTCTAGACAGAGTCTCTCATATCAGCCCGCTACGTGGGGTAGGCGGTTACGCACCGCGCGACCTTTGCGGGTTGCTCCTCTACTCAGTGTGCGCCACTAAATAGCCCTCAGGCTACCCTGTGTCCCTCATACATCGTGTAGTGTGGGTGAGGATGGGGGTGGGGGTGACGGTGACGCCGGTGATGCTTGGCCGATGCCGGTGAAGCTATCCCCGCGACGAGGAAAAGCAGGGCGATAAGGGCGATGGTCACTTTCTTCATTGATGCCTCCAACGATCTTCGTTTTTTTGTG
>Ga0187782_10003767_pt1 | contig 11294 bp, 9 predicted proteins | sample 0715_SJ02_MP15_2_FD_132454 | JGI IMG/M metagenome (GOLD analysis project Ga0187782, IMG submission 132454) | Tropical peat soil microbial communities from peatlands in Department of Meta, Colombia - 0715_SJ02_MP15_20_MG | ecosystem: Environmental > Terrestrial > Soil > Wetlands > Peat | place...
CTGGATCGTGCTTGACAATATGGACCTGATGTACCTCCCGGTCCACCACTCGTGGAGGCTCAATGAGCGCCATTACGGGGCACTCCAGGGGCTGGACAAACGCGAGACCACCGAGAAGTACGGCAAGGAACAGGTCCTGCTCTGGCGGCGGGGCTATGCCGTACGCCCGCCGGCACTTGCAGAGGATGACCCGCGTCATCCCCGGTTTGATCCCCGCTATACCGGTATGGGGCCGGGAGCTGTGCCGGCCACCGAATCCCTTGAGGATACGCTTGCCCGGGTTGTTCCGTACTGGAAAACCACGATCGCACCGGAAGTAAGATCAGGAAAACGGATCCTTATCGCAGCACACGGGAACAGCATCCGTGCGCTTGTGAAGTACCTCGATCATGTTCCTGACGATGAGATCACTGAACTCAACATTCCGACTGGTTTTCCTCTGGTATACGAGCTTGACGATAATCTACACCCGATCCGCCATTACTACCTGGGCGACTCCGAGGAGATCCGGAGGGCAACCGAATCCGTGGCAGACCAGGCGTTGGCAAAGAAATAATCGTTTTTTAACACGCCCTTTTTTTCGGGGCAATCCGCAGATGTTTTTGCCTTGCCGTAAAATTGCGCCGGGAAGGATAGTACTTCTCCCTTGAAGGGTGTATGGGCAAACAGCCCCCCGCAATCTCTCCGGCATACAGGCACCAGCATACAGCGCAGTGTTTTCCCGGGAAGCAAGGCCTGCAAATCAACCATTCCGGAAATGACCTGATCTCCACCGTTCCCCCATTTTTCGCAAAATGGGAGGGAGCCCCTTCTGGATTTTTGTCACCATCTCCTCCCTTCAACTTTTTTTCATGCCGGACCCCCCTTGTTTTTCGTAAAAGGCGGGGTACCCCCAATATTTCAGTATCTCAAAGATGTGCTTTGCGGGGATCCTCCGGTATGACTGGAGGTGACCACTCCCCTCCTGGACCAGGGGCAGGGGGTGTTCTCCTGTACAAGAGAGGAGGGGTACCCCCCGTCCCGTGTTTGTTCATGGAGGGCAGGAGATCTTCCCATGAGTGCATCTGTCCCGGATCTCCCGGAAAGAAATGCAACTTCCTGGTTGAAAAACCAAAGAAAACGATAGGATCGAAATCCGACAACTTCCTAAAAAGAGTTTCACCTAAAAAAGCACGGAGCGAAACCTTTTCGTGCCGGAAAGGATCATAACCACTGACAGACCATGCCAGTAATGATGATACGCGGCGGCGATCTCGATCTCGTGGAATACGATTTCCGTACATTCCTCCCCGGTGAGATCCCAAAGACCCTCGGCCTTGAAAAAAAGACCTACCAGATCCGGCCCCGCAAGGGCAAAATTGTGGTAAAGGCACCAGCCCGGATCCATCTCTCGGTCCTTGACATGAACCGGTTTGCCCCGGATCATGCCGGTGGCGGCGGTATCGGGTTTGCAATCCAGTGCTACTGTTCGGCCGAGGTCGAATGCACCAGGCAGGGCCTCTCCATTGATTACAACCGGTCTGCCATCATCGAGAATTTCGTGGCGGCATTTAACAAGGCGGTCGGCTACACAGGCGGGTTTAAGATCAAAGCTGCCGACCATGAGCGCAAGCATGTGGGCCTTGGGTCAACAAGCACCGTGATGATAGCGGTGGCGACGGCGTTGAACGAGGCTCTCGGTGCTCCGCTTTCCAATGCCGAACTGCGAACTCTGATCGGCCACAACTATGTAGAGGAAACCGCTGACGGCACCGTCGCGTTTGGTTTTGAGACCGGTGTCGGGCCGGCGGCCAGTACCTATGGCGGGATGGCAGTGATGGGAGACGAACTCGTGCTCGTGTACCACCATGCTTTTGCCGAAGGAAAAAATGTTTTTATCGTGGTTCCACCCACCGACATCTCTTCGGCCGGCACCAAGGAGTTCGATCTTCTCATGAACCGGGCGCGGACTCTCGATTACCGGGACCGGGAACTCAAGGCATATTTCCTTTTGATGGACTTTATTCCCGCACTCGAGCGCAATGATCTCAAAAAGGTGGGGGATGTGATCTGGGAAATCGAGTTCCGGGGCTCAAAGCGCGCTGAGGTGGAGCACCACAGCTACCGGATCTACCAGTACATGAGCATGCTCCGCGAGGCGGGCCTCGAGTTTGTGGGCATGAGCTCCGTAGGCCCGTCGATTGCGATCGTCACCGAAAAGAGCAGGAAGGAGATCCAGAAGATCCTCTCTCCTCTCGATCTCTCGATTGCAATCGCTACAAAGGTCGATAATACCGGTATTGTGGTCAACTGCACGAAATAAGCCGCACAGGGTGATCCTGCCCGTTTTTTCCGACCGGATATCTTACGGGCATTCACCCTTCTTCTTCTGCTGGCACGAGGTGACAAGGCCGATAACAAGCAGCAGGATCGTAACTGCCGTAACGGCGACTACCAGGAGGAGCAACAGGCTCATATTTTCCCGCACAATGGGGAGCCGGCCAAGATAGAAACCGGACAGGACTACGGCTAGCGTCCAGGCCACCGCGCCAAGCACATTGTAAAACAGGAACCGGTGGAATTCCATGCTTCCGACGCCGGCAAGGAACGGAGCAAACGTCCGTACCACAGGAACGAACCGGGCCACGAAGATGGTTGCGCCGCCATATTTCTCGTAAAAGGCATTCGTGTCATCAAGGTACTCTTTTCTGATCAGGTTCGGGAACCGCTCTCTAAAGACGTGGATCCCAATGTAACTGCCCAGCCAGTAATTGACCGTATCTCCGCAGACAGCCCCAAGCACGAATGCCGCCACAAGGAGATTCAGGTTAAGGATGCCTCCCGCAGCAAGGGCACCGGCAACAAAGAGCAGGGAATCGCCGGGCAAAAATGGCGTGATAACAAGGCCGGTCTCAAAAAAAATGATGGCGAAAAGGAGCAGGTACGTCCAGAGGCCGTAGTTGTGCACCACCCCGGCCAAGTGCTGATCGAGATGGAAGATCAGGTTAATGAGCGGTTCCATCATGGCTGGTACAGATATGGGACAACCTGTCTATATCAACCATGAGGTACAGAAAACCCGGGCGGGTTACAAGCATCCCGGGAAGGTTTTAACAAAGGACGTCCCATCGTATATCAGATTTATGATCCCGATCGCCCGGACCCGTTGCGGGGTTTTATTCTGCATGATGCTCTGCATCATATTCTTTCTTATTGCCCCGGTACAGGCATTCACGGCAGATTCCCTGAATATCACGGTGGGCACAAACGGCGATGCGATTGCCGATTTTCATTTTACCCTCCAGGGCGTGATCGAGAATGCCATCCCGCTCTCCGTGCTCCAGGATCAGATGACAAAAGGGCTTGCCACCAGTTCCGAACCGCCGCAGGTACTCACCTTTTCAAAATCCGAAGCAACGCTTCTCTTAAAGGGCTTCGCTGTCACCAATACCGTCCCTGCCGGTACCGAGTACCAGACTTCCCCCATGGACTTCACCAAAGCCCAGGTGGCGCTGCAGAACTCGGCTGCGGGCAGCGTGATCACTGCGGATTTTTCCCCCGCCATTACCACGGTCACTTTCCCTGACGGGTATTCACGGCAATTTATTGCCCAGTCCACCCTTCCGAGCGTTGACCATATCGTTACTTTCAGTCCGGCACAGGCCGGTGCAGGGGCCTCAGGAGCTATCCAGGTGAATACCTCTCCCGAACATACACGGGTCTTTATTGATTCTGCCTTTGCCGGAGAGAGCCCGGGCCTCTTTTCCGGCATTGCACCGGGAAACCACCAGATCCTGCTGGAAGCTGACGGCTTTGAACCTCTCTCAGAGAACATCACCGTAACCGCGGGCGAAACTGCCCATCTTGCAGAGATCCTGTTGTATGCTACGACACCAACACCGCAGTCCGGGGCCCCGGGTGTCGCATCCGGGATCGCGGCAGTTGCCCTTACCGGGTCCGGCATCCTCCTCCTGCACCGGAGAAAGGCCTGACCTGTTCATGACCGGACGCACTGAGTGGATCCCGGTTGGCCCGCGTTTTTTGATCACTCCCGCAGGTCATTTACATTCCCACTGACTCCTGTGTTCCCTATAGATCTCCTGCCGGGTGCGGGATTGATATGCCCGGCATACCTATCAAAAGAGTACACTCAACCCCTCCCCCACGCGCCTGCCTCCTGCGGCAAGTGGTGACGGTGACATTATGACCGACCCTGTTCCCCTTAGTGACACCCCGTCCCTTTACATCAACCGCGAACTGAGCTGGATCCGGTTCAACCACCATGTACTGGAAGAGGCGCAGGACGAGCGCCACCCGCTCCTTGAAAGGGTAAAATTCCTGTCTATCTTCGCAAACAATCTCGATGAGTTCTTCATGATCCGGGTATCGGGTCTCCAGCGGCAGGCAGCCCAGGGGGTGCTCAAGGCTCCTCCTGACGGGATGACACCGCAGGAGCAGATCTTAGCCATTGAAAAGGCGCTTATTCCTGAACTCGATCTTTCGTTTGAGTGCTGGAGCAGCGAAATACTGCCCCGGCTTGCCGGTGCCGGTATTTTCATTCGCGAATATAACGAGCTGGACGATGAACAGAAACGGGTTTTGCGCACGTTCTTTGTCGAGGAAGTATTTCCGGTCCTTACCCCGCTCGCATTCGACTCCGCCCACCCGTTCCCCTTCATTTCCAACCTCTCGCTTAACCTTGCGATCACGATTCGTGATCCCCGGGGAAAGGAACTTTTTGCCCGGATCAAGGTGCCAACCGGCCTCTTTCCCCGGCTTATCCGGGTCCCGGATAAACACCCCGCAGGGCGGCGTGACGATAAGCAGGTACACCTTGTGTACCTGGAAGATCTTATTGCCGCGCATCTCGACCTGCTCTTCCCCGGTCTCGAAGTGATCGGTGCTTCGCCTTTCCGGATTACCCGGGATGCTGACCTGGATATTGAAGTCGATGAAGCATCAGATCTCCTGACCACAGTTGAGGAGATCATGGAACAGAGAGCACGGGGTACCCCGGTCAGGATTGAAGTGGACTGCTCTATGCAGGAGAGCACCTGTCACATGCTTGAAAAGAAACTGGGCACCAGTTCCCATATGCTGTACCGGATCGGCCACCCGGTTGGTATGGCTGATCTTATGGAGCTCCTCTCGCTTGACCGCCCCGATTTAAAAGACACCCCATTCCAGCCCTCGGTACCGCCGGAGCTTGCAGAGGAAAAAAATATTTTTTCTGCCATAAAACGAAAGGATATCCTCCTCTTCCATCCCTACGATAGTTTCTCGCCGGTGATCAATTTCATCCGGCAGGCAGCCCACGACCCGGACGTGCTTGCCATCAAGATTACCCTGTACCGGGTGGGCTCCAACTCGCCCATTGTAAAAGCACTCGTGGAGGCCCGGGAGAACGGGAAAGCAGTTGCAGCCCTGATCGAACTCAAGGCGAGGTTCGATGAGGAGAATAACATCGGATGGGCCCGGGCACTCGAGCGTTCGGGCGTTCACGTGGTGTACGGTGTCGTGGGCCTCAAGGTGCACGCAAAGCTCTGCATGGTAGTCCGACGCGAAAAAGACGGGATCCGGAGATACATGCATCTCGGGACCGGCAACTACAATGCCACCACCAGCCGGATCTATACCGATTTTGGCATGTTTACCTGCGACCGGGAGATCGGGGACGATGTGGCAAACCTCTTTAATTTCCTGACCGGCTATGCACGTTTCGATCAGTACAGGAAACTTTCCGTGGCCCCGGTCACGCTCCGTTCAGCAATCCTCTCCCGCATTGACCGGGAGATCGAAAGCCACCGGAAGCACGGGGGCGGCCACCTTATCTTCAAGATGAATGCACTCGTGGACGAGGAGTGCATAGAAGCCTTGTACCGGGCATCTCAGGCCGGCGTAAAAGTGGATCTCCAGGTCCGGGGGATCTGCTGCCTGCGGCCGGGCATTCCGGAGGTGAGCGAGAACATCACGGTGAGTGCTATTGTCGGGCGGTTCCTGGAACACGCACGGATCTATTACTTCCGGAACAATGGCGATGATGAGGTACTGCTCGGGAGCGCCGATCTCATGCCCCGCAACCTGGACCGCAGGGTAGAGGTGCTTTTCCCGGTTACAGATCCCTCGATCAAGAAAGCACTGCTCTCGGTTGTCCTTGACAGGGAACTGCGAGACAACCGCCAGCTCCGGCTGATGATGGGGGACGGGACGTATGTGAGGAAACACCCTGCACCGGGTGAAGAGCCGGTGGATTCCCAGTCATGGTTCCTCGACAATAAGGGGATATGGTACCATGTCGGATCCTGATCCGGCTGTAACCGTTACCGGTTCCTGTACGTTCGGGGCAGGCCGGCTGCTGCCCCTCATCGATGTGCTCACTACCGAGATCGCAGGGGTCCGGGCCGATGACGATATCGAGCACGTTCACCGGATGCGTGTCGCTTCCCGCCGGCTCCGCGCGGCGCTCCCTCTGTTTGCCGAATGTTTTCCCGAAAAGGAGTACCGGTCCTGGCTCCGGGAGATAAAAAATATCACCCGTGCGCTCGGGGCGGCCCGGGACACCGACGTCCAGATCGCATTCCTGAAAAAATACCTTAAGACCCAGGCTGCCACACCGCCGACGGCATCCGGCCCGGAAGAGGGCGCACGGGCAGGCGACCCGGTCACGGAACACTTAAGCCGGCTCCAGAAACAGCGGGGAACGCTCCAGAAAAAAGTGGTGACGGTCCTCGATGAACTGGATCATTCACAGGTGCTCATCTCCCTGCGGACCGCATGCTCCCTGCCCGAAGGACCGGTGAAACGGAGAAAACGCGAGCGCTTTGCCGGAATCCTGCCGGTAGCTGCCGGGCAGATCGGCAGGCGCCTGCAGGCCATCGGCAGGTACGAACCCTATGTCCACAACCCGGATGCAGTGTTCGAGCACCATGCCATGCGGATAGCGGCAAAGAAACTCCGGTACACCCTTGAGGCATATGCCCCACTCTACCGGCGCGACCTGAAAAAACCCATAGCAAGGATCAAAAGGCTCCAGGATCTGCTTGGCGACATCCACGACTGCGATGTCTGGATAGAGCAGATGTCGCTTGCGATCGTAAAGCAGCGTGCCCGGCGCCACCCGCAGTCAGGCTCGCCCGGTGCCACAATTTCCACTATTGCGCCCCTGAGAAGGCTGCTCTTCAACCGGGAGAACCGGAGGGCCCGGTTGTACCGGATCCTTGTGCGTTACTGGGATTCACTTGTTCGGAATGGTTTCTGGGAGAGCTTCGCGGCTACGGCACTTTCGGGACAGCGCACGGCATTCTGCCACTGCCGTACCCTGCCCGCCAGGGAGGAGAGGGAGGCGTTTGACCGGCTCTCTGCCACTGCCCCCGATCACGAGAGCCACAGCCGCACGGTGACCGCGCTTTCTCTCCGCCTCTTTGACGAACTTGCCTCCCTTCACGGGCTCTCCCGACGCGACCGCACCCTCCTTTCCTATGCGGCCATCCTGCACGACATCGGCTGGGTCCGCGGACAGGCCGGTCACCAGAAAGAGAGCATGGCCATGATCCTTGCCTCTCCAGCCCTCCCGGTCCCGGTCCGGGAACAGGGGATTGTCGCCCTCATCGCCGGCCTCCATGGCGGAAAGATACAAGGAAGGCCCGAAGGGTTCTTTACCCTTCTAACCCGGACCGACCAGAAAAAAGTACGCACGCTTGCTGCCCTCCTGCGTGTGGCCGACGGGCTCGATTACCTCCACGCGGGAAATGTAACCGGTCTTACCTGTACGGTACGGATCCCCGATATTCTCTGCACCCTTACCGGCACCGGGGACATCTCGGTGGAAAAAGGGAGGGCAATGCGCAAGAGCGACCTCTTTTCCGAGGTATTTGGTAAACCGCTGGTGATCGCATGAAAGGAAAAAAGAAGATCGGTGCATCCGGGAGGGTCGTGGCATTTATCGATATCGGAACGAATTCCGTGCGGATGCTTGTGGTCCGGTTCAACCCCAACCACTCCTACAGCGTTCTTTCCCGGCAAAAACAGCAGGCAAGACTGGGGGAGGGGGAGTTTGACGATGACGTGATCACCCCCGAGGCCATAGACCGGGCCTGCATGGTCTGCCGCAAGTTCGTGGAACTTGCCCGGACATTCGGGGCCGAAGAGTTCGTAGCCGTAGCCACCTCAGCGGCACGGGAGGCCACCAACCAGAATTTCCTTCTCGAACAGTTCCATAAGGAGGCACAGATCGATGTCCGGGTGATCTCCGGTCTCGAAGAGGCTCGGCTCATCTACCTGGGAGTTGCAAGCGGGATGCACCTGGGCGACCGGCAGGCATTTTTCATCGATATCGGAGGCGGCAGCACCGAGATCTCGGTGGGTGGCCAGCAGCAGTTCTCCCTCCTCGAAAGTTTCCGGCTGGGAGCGATCCGTCTTACCGGCATGTTTCTTGCGGATAATCCCGCCGGGCCCGTGCGCCCGGAACAGTACCGGGCTATACAGCAGTACGTGAGAAACGCGATTATCCACACGGTCCAGAAGATCAAAAACCAGAAGATTGATCTCGCTGTGGGGAGCTCGGGGAGCATTATGAATCTCGCCGATATCGCGGCAAGGGCGCTCCACCCCGAGGGGAGCGTCCCCGCCGGTGTGCTCACGTACCGCGATCTCAAAAAAGCCATCGAACTGCTCTGCTCCCTTCCCCTTGAGGAACGCCGTAAGGTGCCCGGGATCAACCCCGAGCGGGCAGATATTATTATCGCCGGTGCGGTGATCCTTGAGACGTTCATGAAAGAGCTGGTTCTTGATTCGATCACCACCACTGGCCGCGGACTTCAGGACGGCCTCCTGATGGACTACCTCTCGCGCATGGAGGACTTTCCCCTTTTTGGAACCCTCTCCCCCCGGGAGAGAAGCGTGCTCCAGCTGGGCCGGTCCTGCGGGATCAACGAGGCCCATGCACGGAATGTTACCCGGCTTGCCCTTGAGATCTTCGACTCGGCAAAAGAGGTGAAACTCCACGAGTACGGCGACAACGAACGCGAACTTCTCGAATATGCGGCATTCCTCCACGATATCGGGTCGTTTATCTCGTTTACCAACCACCATGCCCATTCCTATTATATCATAAAGAACTCCGAACTCCTCGGTTTTGACCAGAAAGAGATCGACATGATGGCAAACATTGCCCGGTTCCACCGCAAAAAGAAGCCGCGCAGGAAGCGCCTCGATCTCCCGGACCTTGCCGATCACGAGCAGGGGACCGTGCTGGTCCTTGCCATGTTTGTCCGGCTGGCCGAGAGCCTGGACCGGAGCCATGCCGGCCTTGTACAGCACGCGGAGTTTGTACGGGCAGAAAAAGCCGAGGTTGTGCTGGATATTATTGCGGAGAGTGACTGCCAGCTTGAGATCTGGGGAGCAGAAGCCGAGCAGCGGGCATTTGAAAAGGTCTTTGGAAAGCACCTGAAAATCGAAGTGATTGCACCGAGCTCCGGGAGCAGGGAGGACACGGAAGACAAAGAGATGGTGCCGGTGTCATTTGCTGCCGGAGGAAAAACTGGATCTCCGCGTTGAGAGCCGGGACGGTCTTTCTATACCGGTGACCCGGCGTACTCCATGGTCCCCGCATCGCCGTCGACATCTGCCTGCGTGCCGGATTGCATCCGGTCGAGCGGGATTTTTGGGCGATCGATCATGGGGATATTCCCAAGAATAGCCCCCGTGGCGATGATCGGTTCGGCCTCGGTATTGACAATAGCTGCCGGTGCATGGCCGTTTCGGGAGAGGGCGTAAAGCACGTATGACCCTACGGTCGATCCCTTCCCATAAGGAAACGCGAGCACGGTTCCGGCTACAGATTTTCCTTCGAGGGGATGACCTTTTTCCACCACCATTCCAGTTTCGGGATCCACCCCGGACAGAAACGAGATGGGTTCGGGACTCACAAGCAGCCTCCCCGTGCCCCTGCCCCGGGAAATGCTCCGGCCTGTAATGAGCAAAATCACACCACATAAATGGTTGAAGATGATCATATATGAGTAGTATGGAAGAGACCTCGGTGGATAATGCCCCGCCCGCAAACGAGCTCAAATACCAGATCCAGATAAACGAGCTTGAGGCGGCGCTCCTTGAACAGAAGGTCAGAGCCGAAGATCTCCAGAAGGAAAATGCGCAGCTGAAACGCGAGAACAACCAGCTCAAGCGCATGCCGCTCTTTGTTGCGATGATTGTCGATATTCTGGAGAACAACGAGATCTATCTCCGCCAGCAGGGAAACAACCAGGAGTACCTGACCCACGCCTCCGAAGAGCTCCGGCCGTTTTTGAAGCCCGGCACCAAGGTTGCTGTCAACAATGCACTCTCGATTGTCAAGGTGATCGGGAATGTGTACGACTCCCGGGTCCGGGTAATGGAACTCGATGAATCACCATCGATCAGTTATGCGCAGATTGGTGGGCTTACCGACGAGATAAAAGAGGTCCGCGAGGCCGTGGAGTACCCACTCACCAAGCCTGAGATCTTCCGGCGGATCGGGGTCGAGCCGCCCAAGGGGATCCTGCTTTACGGTCCGCCGGGCACGGGAAAGACCCTGATTGCCAAGGCAGTAGCCCACGAGGCAAAGGCCGCATTTATCCGCATGTCGGGAAGTGAACTTGTTCACAAGTTCATCGGGGAGGGAGCCGGGCTTGTCCGCGAACTCTTTACCCTTGCCCGGGAGAGGGCGCCCGCGATCGTTTTCATTGATGAGATCGACGCGGTCGGTTCCATGCGAACCAACGATGGCACGAGCGGCAGCGCCGAGGTGCAGCGGACCCTTATGCAGCTTCTTGCGGAGATGGACGGTTTTGATAACCGGGGAGAGATCCGGATCATGGCAGCCACCAACCGCGTGGACATGCTCGATCCGGCGCTTTTGCGGCCCGGCCGGTTCGACCGGCTGATCAAGATCCCGCTGCCTGACCGCGAAGCGCGCCTTGAGATCCTCAAAATTCACTCAAAGAAGATGCACCTTGCCGATGTCCGGCTGGACATGATCGCGTCTATGACCGAAGGAGCGACCGGTGCCGAACTCCAGGCAGTCTGCCGCGAAGCTGGCATGATGGCAGTCCGCCGCGACGCACCTGCGGCTGAGATGAAGGATTTTGCTGACGCAGTCAGGAAGGTCAGGACCGAAACAATCACCGATACCCGGATGTACACGTAAGTACAAAAAGCGCCGGCTGCAAAAGCAGGGTACTTTTACGGGATGGAGGTTTGGGAGTTGCAGGGATGAACATTCTCCTGATCCAGCGCGAGGGCATCGATCTCCATCACATCCTCTATTCTTCCGAGAC
>Ga0187782_10003768_pt1 | contig 11292 bp, 5 predicted proteins | sample 0715_SJ02_MP15_2_FD_132454 | JGI IMG/M metagenome (GOLD analysis project Ga0187782, IMG submission 132454) | Tropical peat soil microbial communities from peatlands in Department of Meta, Colombia - 0715_SJ02_MP15_20_MG | ecosystem: Environmental > Terrestrial > Soil > Wetlands > Peat | place...
CGGACTGTCCGCGGTATTGGTTACCGCGATGACCGCTGACTTGCGATGGTTGGTTTCCAGCAATCGCACCATCTCCGCACTCTGCCCCGATTGCGAGACAGCCACGATCAGGGTTTTAGCGTCAAAGAGCCGCTTCTTGTAGTGAACTAGCTCCGCCGTCTCAATCATCATGGCGGTGAACCCGTGATTGATGAGCGCCAGGTTTATGGGATGAAGCGCATGAAACGAAGATCCCATGCCGGTCAGAACCACGGTGCGAAAGCTGCCCCGATTCAGCTTTGCCGCGATCGACCGCAAAGCCTTGGGCGCATCCAGACCGGAAAGAGTTTCCTCCAAAGCTTGCGGCTGCTCGAGGATGTCATGAAGATAGGCGCCTTCAATCGCCGAAAATTCAGTGAGCATGGCATCTCCGTTCCGAAAAACGGTAGTGCCACACGCTGGCAGCCCCAATCAGGTTGGCATCGTCGCCCAGTGAGGCGAGAGCCAGTTCTGTTTTTTCGAAAGGAACAAAACGGCAACTAGCTACGATGGTGCTGCGAATACCGTCAAGAAACAATGGCGCGCTTTTCATGATGCTTCCGCCCAGCACAATAGCCTCTGGCACAAACATGGTGACCAGATTTGCCAGACCGAGGCCGAGATACTTGGCCTCGTTTTGCGCTGCTTTACGGGCCCACTGGTCGCCTTGCACCGCAAGCTCGCAAATTTTCTTTGCCGTCAGTTTGGCGCGATGCGGGTAGTCAGGCGGCACATGACCTTCCATCCAGGTCACCATGGCCGGACCAGCGGCCAGCGATTCCCAGCAGCCCCGAAACCCGCAAAGGCAGAGTGGACCAGAAGCATCGATCACGTGATGCCCGATCTCCGGGTGGGCTTCACCGACCCCACGGTAAACATCCCCGTTGAGCAGAACGCCAACGCCGATGCCGGTGCCGACGGTCACGTAGATCAGGCGCGATTTGTTTTTGCCAGCTCCCCAACGTGCTTCTCCTAGCGCGGCTGCGTCGGCATCGTTTTCCATGGCAACTCGTACCTGAAAGCGCTGTTCCAGGTCGCGCACCGGATTCTCACCTTCCCAGGTGGGGAAGAAATTTACGTTGCCAAACTTGCCAGTCAGCGGGTAAACGGGACCCGTGGATCCAATGCCAATCCCTGAAATCTGACATCCGGCTGTGCGAGCGGTTTCGCGCAGCAACTCCGTGATTCGCTGCAACGCGTTTGCATAGCCTCGCCCGGCATCGGTTGGGGCCTCGAGGCGGGAGTGCACATGCCCGGTGTCATCGATCATTCCCACCGCGATCTTCGTTCCACCGATATCTACCGCACCGATCATCGCTTCTCCAGATGCGCTACTTGCTCCATTCCACAACCACGGCGTCAAACGGTCCGACCTGCATTTTCCAGGTTGATCCTTGCATCTGCAGCGGCTTGGATCCATCAGGATCGATGCGGCTGACGGTGCGAATCGGCAATGTAGTTGAAACGCTGACGCTCTCGGCCGATGCGCTATGGTTGACCAGGATGATGTAACCGCGGCGGTCGCCGCGGAGATCGGAAATTTCCACCGATGGCTGATCGACTCGAAAAACTGGTTTGATCCCAGCCCAGTCTCGAAACGCTACGTAGATGCGATGGGTCTGTTCGGGTTGATCGAAGATGGCTGGCACCGAGGCGAGGTAATGCTCTATGGGATACGCGCTCAGCAGAGTTTTTCCCGAGCCAATTGAATTGCTAACCAGCGCAGGATGACCATTCTGGTCCACGGCGATTACCTTGCCACTGCTGACTTCAATCAATGTGCCCCATGATTCGATCGAAGCAGTGGGAACTACATAATGGAGCATGTCGCCGGGCTTAAAGTCGCCGAATGGTTCGATAAACTTCAACGTAACCTCTGAACTCGGAGCACGATCCACCAGCCGGGTCCCGAACAAGGAGGTCATTTCCGGAATTGCTCCATCGGACGCGACCGAGGCGTACAAAAATCCGCCATTCTCCACGTACTTTCTTGCCTTCTCATAAAAATCCGAATGCACATGCGCCAGGAACGCGTCGCCAGTGCTGGTGATGGGCGATGGCATGAAGAGCATGGGACGCTTCGCCCAGTCGCCATACTCGCGGGGGAAATCTGCTTTGAGCCCTGCGCGACGCGCCAGAATGAAAGCAGTCAAAGCTGAGCTCATGAGCCACTGGTTCGCGCTGCTGGCGTTCGGTTGCCGCTGTCCCGGCATGGCGTCCCCGTCATTGGTCGACACGTAGGGAATTGCTGCCGGGCCGGTGAGGCCGAAGTGCGAAAAATCGCCGTGCGGCTTCGCCCACTCATCCGGGATCACGATGCCGATATTCGCGGGAGCAGGCGAAAGCCCTGTGAGGTCGAGGCGTCCCGCAACCTGCGAAAATTTTTTGAACTCACGCGCCAGCGGTTTGTCCTGCCGATCCCATGTGGTCATGCCCCAGCCGGTTTCCTGCGGAGTTCGAAGGTAGGGAACTTTGTGAAACTGGTCTGGCACAGCATCCGTGTAACACCACAAATCGACCCCAATGCTGCCCGCGCCGAGGCCGGAATAAATCTGCGCGCGATCGTAGGCAGCCACCCTTTCGGGCGCGAATTGCGCAGTCGACGCTCCCATTTCGTGAATCATCACCGACCGGCCGGCGCCTTGCGACAAGGCGATCTCAAAGGCAGCGCCATAAGTTCCTCGCGCGGAAAGCAAAGGATCGGGAAACAAGTCTGGAGCATAGAGCGTAAACGGGTGAACGCTAAAGAAGTCAACGAAAGGCGCGATGTCATCCGCGCGAAACGGGCCGTGATCGATTTCCTGTCCACTCGTGCCCACCACGATCGGATGGAGCTTGTCATATTGGCGAATGCCGTCAACAATCAGGCGCGTCCAGTTGATGGCCATGGCATCAGTGGTTTGACCATCCACAATCCAGAATGGCGGCTCATCGGTCAGGTCCCACGCGATGATCGCGCTCTCATTGCCATAGCGGCGGCCGAACTCGGCGGCCAGATTGCTTTCCAGCCGCAGCATATCGGCATCGGCATGGGGATGCCGACCCAACCGCCAGGGCACATCCCACCACGCCTCGCCAACTTCGCCGCCGATAAACAGGCTGGGGTGAAGATAAATTTGATACTTGTGAGCGAGCGAAACAAAATAATCAAGCTGCTGAAAAGCCGTGCGATTGTAATCGCCGGGACGCGGCTCAAACCACGCCCACAGCATGTCAAAGCGCACGATGCTGTAGCCAAGTTCGTGCATCTTGGCAAAATCGGCTTCGATGTCCTTCGGATCCCACTCGGTTGGCCATGCCATAGCCGCTTTTGCCGGGACCCAATGAGCGCCCACCGGCAGAAAGCGCTTCCCATTGCGGACGAAGTAGGTGCCGTCGAGATGCACTTCGGGTAAGCGCGATTCGGCGTGTTTCGATTCTTCCGCGGTTTGAGCAAATGCCGGACTCCCGGCCGGAGGCAGCGGGAGTTGCGTCACCAGCAAGAGCAGCATTGCCCCGCCCGTGATCAGCCGCCGCAATCCGTTTTGCATCAGGCCTCCAATAGCTTCGATTCGTTCAATCCACCACAGAGGTCGTTTTAGAAGGACAGCTTCAATGCTAACTGCAGCTCCCGTGAGGCGTGCACCGTACCGGTGATAGCCCCCGAAATACTGGGCACGAATCCCGCAGCGGAAGTAGCGGCCGAACCGGTCTGATCCGTGGCCGCGTTGGGGATTCCGAACTCCGGCGTGTTAAACAGGTTGAACGCCTCCACACGGAACTGCAGCTTCCAATTTTCCTTGAAGGCGAAGTTTTTGAACACCGAAGCATCGACGTTATAAATGGCCGGCGAGCGCAGGGAGCCGCGCCGCGCGTCTCCGTAGTCATGCGCAAAGGTTTGTCCAGGCGCCAGCGGCGGAATCGCAAATGCCGCCGGATTGTACCAGCAGTCAATGGTCTGCCTGTTCGCCGGGCATCCCACGCTCATTGCGTTGGAGAAATCGTAAGGATTACCGATGATGTCCGGTCTGGGCGCTCCTGAATCAGTGTTGGTGTAATCGGTGGAAAGCAGCGGCGTAAACGCTTCTCCGGAATGCAAGGCAACAATCCCGTTGAGCTGCCAGCCTCCCGTCAGCCAACGAACCGGGCCTCGGCCGTTCCAGAATCTCTGATTGGGCCCGATGGGAAGCAAATAAGACCAGGCGGATGAGAATTGATGACGGAAATCCGGCGCGTTATCGCCCCGCTCCGCGGCCAGATTGTATGTGTCCTGCGGCTCCAGATATTCGTCTTCCTCGGTCTGGCCAATCGTGTGCTGCCAGGTGTAAGAATTCAACATGCTCCAGTTGCCGGAAAACCGCTTCTCGAATTTCACCTGCATTCCGTGCGACACCGACCAGGCCTCGTTGGCCAGCGTGCGAATTTCGCCGATGTTCGGAACCGTCTTGTAGTAAAGACGTCCGAATTGTGTGGGCGCACCGGTCACGCAGGAAGGATCGGTCGGAGTGGGGCAGGATTCAAAGTTGCTGTCGAGGGGTTGCGTCGGCTGATTGCGGTTGCTGAGAAATGCAAGCTTGACTCCCCTCGTGCCGACGTAGGCGATCTGCAGCGCCATGGTTTTGGAAAGGGCGCGCTCAATATTAAGGTTCCACTCTTCGATGTAGGTGGTGCGGTTGTTGAATTCGGCCGCGCTGGCGCGCCCTGATGGGTTCGACAACGTCGAATAAACCGGAGCTGGGTAACCGGTCGAAATGCGGCCGCTCGGCGTCGCAGTTGCTGCCGGGATGTAGCTCTGGCTGAAGATCAGGCCCGTGGGATTATAGGCCAACTCGGCGTCATTTTGATCGGCCTGCACATCATAAAAAATGCCAAATCCACCACGAAGGACGGTCTTCTCATTCCACGGCGTCCAGGCGAATCCGACGCGGGGCGCGAAGTTGTTGTAATCGGTTTTTACACCGCCAGTGCGGCTGACCCCGGGCATTTGCGGGGAAACAAATTGTCCGGTGGCGAAATCGAAATTGGCCAGGCGGTTTTCCTGCTCAACCGGCGGCGTGAAGAGGTCGTAACGCACTCCCAGGTTCAGCGTGAGCTTATCGTTCACGCGGAAATCATCCATGAAATAGACGCTGAATTCTGTCCAGCGCATGCCAAACGATCCCTTTTGGCCGTCGCGGTAGGTCGAATCCGGATAGCCCATCAGAAAACTTGCCAGAGCACTTCCTCCCGTATCGGTGGTCAGATCGGAAGTAAACAGTTCGTTGAAGACCATATCGCCACGGGGATTTTGGGTCTGGAAAAATCCGTGCAGACGACGGCGCACATCGACCCCCGTCTTAAAGGAGTGTCGCCCATGCACGTAGGTGAACGCGTCCATGTATTGATAATTGTTCTCGTTCAGGAATTCCGGGAACCAGTCTGGGCTTCCGAGGAAGCTGAGACTGGAAAATTGGATCGAGGGCAGTCCGCCGGTCGCGGTCGCGTTGTTGGGGTTGAAGATGCCGGGAATGCCATACTCGTCGGACAGATCCTGGCCGGCAAAATTCTGAATGGCCTTCACCACATAGCGTGAGTAACCAATTTTGAGTTCGTTGACTTTGTCGGATGAGAAAGTGTGCACATCGGTGATTCCGGCCGACCTCGCCAGGTTTGTGATGTGGCCGGAGAAAGTAGCCCATCCCCCACCCGCATTTCCGGGGAACGGATCTGGGGAGAACGCGTGCACGTTGTTATAGCTGAAGGTGAGAGAGAGGCTGTCTTTGCGAGTGAGTTGGTGATCGCCGCGTACGTCGAATGAGTCCTGATTGTTGCTGGCGACGGGATTAGACAGATAGTTGCCCGAGGCCAGCGAGCGATTCGGAGCGGGAAATAACTGCACCAGCTTGAGAGCAGCTGGATCCAGACATGCCCCGTCACTTGCCGCGCTGCAGGCTGGAATCACATTGCCGGGTACGGGCCGTCGAAGAATTACTTGTGTTCCGTCAGCACAGGTGAACGGAGTATTCGTGAAGGGATCAAAAATTGTCCCTGTATCGAATGCGGGACCGGAACCATCCGGGCAAGGCGTGAACGTTTGCCCGGTCAGCAGATCACTGAAATTACCGCCTCGCTCGCCGACGGAAGGAACTATTGAAATGAACGTCTGTGCCTGCCGGATGCGCGTGCCCTGATAGTCCACAAAGAAAAATGTTTTGTCTTTAATGATCGGGCCACCGAAGGTTCCTCCAAACTGATTTTGCCTGAAGGGGGCAATTGGCAGGCTTGGGTTATCAAAATAATTCTTGGCATCGAAGGCAGAATTCCGCACAAACTCAAACAGGCCGCCGTGAAACTGGTTGGTGCCGGACTTGAGCACCACATTCACCACCGCGCCGCCGCGCCCAATGTCGGCGCCGAAGTCGTTGGTTTGTACTTTGAATTCCTGGATGGCATCGATCGAAGGTTGGATCACTTCAATGCCAATCTGCTGCTCATTGTTGTCGAAACCGTTCAGAAGAAAATTGTTGTTGGTAGCCGTGAGTCCGTTCACCTGAATCGAGGCATTTCCGCGCTGGTCTTCCGGAATGTTGCCCTGCTGGACGGTGTAGCCGGCATTGGGTCCGGAATTGACTCCGGGAGTGAGATAGGCCAACTCGACGAAATCGCGGCCGTCCAGTGGCAGATCGTTCACCCGGCTCTGTTCGATCACCTGCCCCAGCGAAGAAGTTTGGGATTCGACCAGCGGCTCGGCCGCGGTCACGGTCACGGTTTCATTGATCGATCCGACAGTTAAGGTGAAATCCACCCGCACCACCTGGTTCACATCGAGCTTGAACGGGGCTTGTGCTGCCTTCTTGAAGCCCTGGTCTTCGGCCAGCACGGTGTAAGTGCCGGGCAAGAGCTCGCTGACGACATATTCACCGGCGTTGTTTGTGGTGACCACGCGGGAGACGTTCGTGCCCACATTCGTAACCGTCATCTTTGCCCCGGCTAATGCGGCCCCGGTTGAATCCCGCACGGCACCCACCACTTTGCCGGATTCGACTTGCGCGGCAACCGGCAAACAGTGAAGACACAGAAACGCAAGAGCAATGACCATGCACTTGCATGCACCGGGCCAGAACCTGCCAATCGATGTGTGAGTGTTCATAATCCTCTCCCAAGCAGCTCAACCCTGCGGCCCGGACTCGCTGCAGGCTACGGTAATGAAGCCTCTGTCTCCTCGAGCACCCAATGATCGGGGCTGTCCAGATGGCAGTCGAATCCGTAAAACCGGTTTCTGAAAATGTGCTGGAACAAGCACGCGCGCTGTCCGCGCATGACCGGATTGCCCTGGCTGAAAGTTTCCATCGGGCGAGTCAGCGGCAAATACCTTCACCTGCCACTCGCCTTCGGGATTGTCGGTGTAACGATGCGGGTATATCTCGGTTGCCAGGAAATAGACACCAGTTTTCTTTTCCTTCGCGCCTGGCACATTCTTGACATAAAGCAGCGTCGGAGCCGCGACGGTCTCATTTGTCTGCAGCAAAATTTTTTCTGCTGCTTTGTCGAGATCCGGGACGGTTGTGGCGCTCCTGCTGATGATTTCGAAATGGTCGTGATCGTTTCCGCGATAGAAGGTCAGATAAAAGCGTCCGGAGCGCGGATCGCGGAACAGGTTTGGGTTCTGATTGCGTTGGTCCGGCGCCCCGGCCACCAATTCCTTCTCTTCCTTCAAATGAATTCCGTCTTGCGACGATGCCAGCACAATGCGGCTGCTCGGAGTGTCATAATCGCGGGTTATGGCGAAATAGAGCGTGGCTTTGTTTCGCGGATCGGCGTGGGCAATGGCCGACGGCCAGCGCGCGTTCGTCCAGAGCGGGTTCTCTGCATATTTGCTCCAGTTCACCAGGTCGTTGCTGCGCGTCAGCCCGATTCCGCGTCCTTCGTTCAGCCCATACCATCCCCAATAGCGGAATCCTCCTCGCTTGAGTTCCAGAACGCTTAAGGTGTGGGGAAATTCGTTGACCTCCCACGGTTGTGCGTCGGGCAAAACGCGACGCGGCGTGGTCAGTGCGAGATAGGAACTTCCCGCCGCACCGGTTTGTCCCGCAGCAGTGACTTGACCAAGAAGCAAGCCTGCGATCAGCCCGGTGCAGAAGACGACTTCACAAAAATGGGCGTGTGAAAACACTTTCTCCCTGGTTCATCCGGCCATAAGCCGCCGGGAAGGGAACTTCAAAGCTACTCCGATCCCACTCTACGGCACGGCCTATATAGAACGTGTACACTGCATAGTTGGATATGTTGTCAAGACAAATCTTATCGGTGTAGAGATAATTCAGCCTCTGGCTTTATGTATTTCATTTGTTTTTAATAGCTTAATGTATAATGCGGGCCTGACTATGTGAACTTGTTCGCGGGAGCATACATTCCTTGTATACTATGATTCTATGCCGGACGATAACCACCGCCGAACCGGATTCAAATCAGCGACCGCCGAGCCCTTTCTCAGTGGCGAGAGCCTTGGCTTGACGCTGGACACTACCAGCTTTACCCCTTACTACCAACAAATCGTCGATCACATACGTTCGCTGGTCGAGAAGAAGCGCTTGCGCGAAGGAGAGACATTCTGCTCAGAAGGTGACATCGCACGCGCGCTCGCCATCAGCAAGATGCCCGTCCGCCAGGCGTTTCAGAAGTTGCGCGCCGAGGGCCTGCTGATCATTGCTAAAGGCAAGAGGCCGGTAGTCGGCTCCGGCCGCGTGCCCTGGAACTTCCAACAACTGCGCGGGTTCAGCGAGGAGATGCGCCGGCGCGGCCTGGTGCCGTCCGCTCGCGTCCTCAGCATGGAAGTCGCGGACCCCGATCTTGAAGTTGCCCAGGCTCTAAAACTCACGCCGGGAGAAAAAATCTACGCACTTCGCCGCTTGCGATTCGTAAACTCGCAGCCGGTCGCGGTGGTCACCAGCCACCTGCCAGCGCGAATTTTCGCCGGCATCGATAAACAGGATCTGGAGAATCAATCGCTCTATCAGATCTTCGAACAGGTCTACAAGCGCAAGCTGCGCTGGGCGGAGGAGACCATTGGCGCGACCACGGCAACCGAAGACGATGCCGCCGTCCTCGAAACCCGGCCCGGCAGCCCTCTTCTGCTGATCTCGGAAACTACCTACGATCACCAGAACGTCCCCATCGAGTACAGCCGCTCGCTTCTGCGCGGAGATCGCTACACCGCCTCGGTGATCTCGGTTCGAAGAAACTGAAAAGTGAAAATTCCTGTGACACCCCCACTTTCCGTTGACCGGGACAAGTCGCGGACGTAAGATTCAGCGCAACCATGATCGGCCAGACTATCTCCCACTACCGCATCCTGGAAAAACTCGGCGGGGGCGGTATGGGCATCGTATATAAGGCCGAAGATACTGAACTCGGCCGCTTTGTGGCGCTTAAGTTCCTGCCCGAAGATCTCGCGCAGGATTCGCAGGCCTTGGAGCGTTTCCGCCGCGAAGCTCGAGCCGCTTCCGCCCTGAACCACCCCAACATCTGCACAATTTACGAAATCGGCAAACACGGCGATCAGTCCTTCATCGCAATGGAGTTTCTGGATGGGCTGACCCTGAAGCATTACATCACTGGCAAGGCCATGGAGATTGAAACGGTGACCTCGTTGGCCATTGAAATCGCCGACGCACTGGATGCGGCCCACTCCGCAGGAATCATTCACCGTGACATCAAGCCTGCAAACATCTTCGTGACGAAGCGCGGCCACGCCAAGATTCTTGACTTCGGCTTAGCAAAAGTGACTCCTGCAGCGAGCGCTACGAACGCAGCAGCGGGTCAATCCCAGGCGACGCAAGAAGCTGATCCCGAGCACCTGACCAGCCCCGGTACGGCGGTCGGAACCGTCGCATACATGTCGCCGGAACAAGTTCGCGCCAAAGAACTGGACGCACGAACCGATTTGTTCTCATTCGGCGGAGTGCTTTATGAAATGGCCACCGGCACGATCCCATTTCGCGGGGAAAGCACCGGGGTACTTTTTGAATCCATCCTGAATCGCACCCCGGTGCAATCCGTCCGTCTCAATCCCGATGTACCTCCGGAACTGGAGCGCATCATCAACAAGTGTCTGGAGAAAGACCGCAATCTGCGGTACCAGCATGCTTCTGACGTTCGCACCGACCTGCAACGCCTGAAGCGCGACAGCGAGTCGCACAAAGCCTCCAGTGTGGTGGAGACTGCGGTCGCTGCGCGTAGCGGACGAGCGCCTTGGATTCTTGGGGCAGCGGCGCTCGTCATCATAGCTGTTGTCGCCGGCTATTTTCTTGTACACCGCCCAGCCAAACTCACCGAGAAAGACACCATCGTTCTTGCCGACTTCGCCAACAGCACAGGCGACCCTGTTTTCGACGGCACGCTCAAGACGGCACTTAGCGTTGCCTTGAACCAGTCGCCGTTTCTGAATGTGCTCTCCGAAAATAAGGTCGCGGCAACCTTGCAGATGATGTCACGGCCGACAGGCACCCGGATTGTGCCTGACGTGGCCAAGGAGATTTGCCAGCGGGCAGGCAGCAAGGCTTACATCGCAGGGTCGATTGACAGCCTGGGCAGCGAATATGTGCTGGGGTTGAAAGTAGTGAATTGCCAGAGCGGGGATACGCTGGCGCAAGAGCAGGCTACGGCCGCTGCCAAAGAGAAAGTACTAGATACGCTGGGCGAGGCAGCTTCCAAGTTACGGAGCGAGTTGGGTGAATCGCTGACCACTGTGCAGAGGTTTGATATTCACCTGGCGGAGGCTACCACGTCTTCGCTCGAAGCTCTAAAGTCGTTTACACTTGGCGAAACTGCCTTTCGAGAAAAGGGCGGGTCCGCTGCCCTCCCCTACCATCAACGCGCAATTCAGCTCGATCCGAACTTCGCTATGGGGTATCAAGCTGTGGGCGATGATTACTTCGGTCTAGCGCAGCTAGGACGAGCTGACGAATACTATGCGAAGGCATACCAGTTGAGCGAACACACCAGCGAGCGCGAAAGACTAACCATTACAGCTGGCTACTATTCCTCCGTAACTGGGGAGTTGGATAAATCCGCACAGGTGTATCAGCAGTGCATTGAGGGCTACCCGCGCGACTATAGAGCACACCTTGATCTGGCTTCCGTATATGCCGAGCAGGGACAGTATGAGAAAGCCGCAGACAGGTATCGGCAGAGCCTCCGGCTCGCTCCGGATAATTCGGCCCCGTATGCGGACCTCACCAACGCACTGCTCGCCTTGCAGCGTTTCGACGAAGCGCGGCAGATGATCCAGCAGGCAGAGGCGCGGAAGCTGGATGA
>Ga0187782_10003769_pt1 | contig 11289 bp, 11 predicted proteins | sample 0715_SJ02_MP15_2_FD_132454 | JGI IMG/M metagenome (GOLD analysis project Ga0187782, IMG submission 132454) | Tropical peat soil microbial communities from peatlands in Department of Meta, Colombia - 0715_SJ02_MP15_20_MG | ecosystem: Environmental > Terrestrial > Soil > Wetlands > Peat | place...
GCAGAATGAACGGGTGCTTGACTCGAACTAGGATCCGGTGAGCGACGCTGCGCCATGCGCAGATGCCTAAAGGGTCTCGGCGGGCGCCCAACGTCTACCGACGGGTTCATTCTCGGCCCCGTCACACGGCACAGCGGGTCGGCTTGATTTTCTAAGTAGCAGTAATAAGGTTTTCGACTCTTGTCATCCTGAGCGGAGCCGCTTTTCAGGCGTAGCGAAGGATCTCCCGCGCCACCGGCCTATCGCGCGAGCCCAACTGGACTCGCCTTTCCTGCTAAACTGACTGTGTAGCCAATCGATTGCTCACGCATCCAATCAAGTAGATGTATCCCCAACTCTTCCATATCGGAAAGTTCTTTCTGCCGACCTACGGATTCCTGGTCTCGATGGGAGTCCTGATTGGGCTATGGATCAGCGTCCGCAACTCCGAGCGCCTGGGATACGACGGAGACAATGCCTGGAATCTCGGCATTCTGGTCGTGCTGTGCGGGATTGTCGGCGCGAAGATCCTCTACGTCCTAAATGAATGGAGCTATTATTCCGCTCATCCGAAGGAAATCTTGAGCATTGCAACTCTTCAGGCGGGAGGGGTTTTCTCCGGCGGATTATTGGCGGCTTTCGCCGCCGCGGCCTGGTATGTCTGGAAAAATCACATGCCGCCTTTGGGAACCACGGATGCATTTGCTCCTGGACTGGCGCTTGGACATGCAATCGGTCGGATCGGTTGTTTTGCCGCCGGTTGCTGCTATGGCAAAGAAACGCATCACTGGTGGGGAGTGACCTTTCACAATCCGCTGGCTCGCGAGATTACAGGTACTCCACTCGGCATTCCCTTGGAGCCGACGCAATTGTTCGAGTCGGCTGTGGAATTAGCGAACTTCTTCTTCCTGATGTGGCTGCTCCGGCGCAGGAAGTTCGACGGCCAGATCATGGGCGCGTTCATGTTCATCTACGGTGTCGCCCGATTCTTCCTCGAGTATCTGCGCGACGATCCCGGCCGTGGATCCGTATTTGGCGGCGCCATGACCGGTACGCAGTTAATCGCGATTGGCCTGGTGCTCGCCGGGAGCGTGATCTGGTGGCTGCGCCCCGGCTCAAAGCAATTAGCACCCCAACCCGCCAGCGCCCGCTAGAACGCAAGCTGATAGGCACAGATTAGTTTGTAGGTTTAGGTGGGGGCTGGCCCAGCCGATTCAGGAATGACTTATACGAGAGACAAAGCTGGGCCAGCACCCCCAATCAGAACCCGTTATTAAGGTGAAAGAACGGAGGAGTATAGTCGCTAGACGCGCATCCTAGAATTTGGAGCGTTTGGATTCAGCGCGGCCCCCGGAGACAAATTCGATGGGACCGCGAGCCTGAAGAAACTCTTGCTGTTCCTTTCTTAGTTGTTTCTTGGATCGTAGGGCTTTTTGGATTAATTCTTTATTCTTTATCCGCTCGCTGCGATATTTCTCACTGAGATTGACATGCTCGGTTGGCGTGAGGATTTGGAGAGGCTTTCGCATACAGTTTTGCCCGGTGGAATCGTATCACGGGGGGCAGGCCCAGCTTTGATTCCCCTAGGGTTAGCAAGAAATCGGCTGCCCCGCCGATTCAGGAATGACTTACACCAGAGGCAAACTGGGCCAGCCCCTAGCCTCGATTTCAAAAACGGGAAAGGACGGGCCAGCTACCCATGATGTATAACCTTCCCCTCATCGGAGGTGAGAAATGGATGAACTTTTCTCTGAAATAGCCCGGCTATTGATCGAGTTCGCTAAAGGCAAAACCTACTCAGGCAGCAATCACGAATGGAAAGTGGGCATTTTCCAAATTCTTGGAGATAAAGGACGTGAACTCGGATTCCAGGTATTCCACGGTCCATGCAAAGGGGTATTTCCAAACTGCCATGAGCACATCTACGACCTGACTTGGCTGTCCAAAACTGGTGAAATCGCACTGGCAGTAGAATTGGAACAGCAATCCGAAGCGCAAATCTTATATGATTTCGCAAAGCTGGTAGACGCCAATGCGTTGCTCAAAGTATTAATCTATACGGTCCCCCGTACCAAGGACAGTGGTCAGCACATCCGCAGCCAAATAGAAAGCTGCATCGCGCAGTCGGCTTCGCAGGTCGCCCACCAACGATACTTGTTCGTGGAATTTGGGAGTAATGACCATCGTGCCTATTCCTATGTCGTTCCGACCGACGGGACCGCTAAGCCGGTTTCGCTGTTAGCGCTCTAGAGTGGGTCAATGAACCTTACATTTAGAAAGTGGGCACCACGAATTCCGTACCACCATCTTTATTCGTCACAGGGGGTTGGCCCAGCTTTGATTCCCCGACGAACTAAGAAATCGGCTGCCCCACCTTTCGCGGTTTTCGAAAGGTGGGCACCACCGAACCGTACCTCAATGTTCATTCGTCAAAGCCCCAACCCTACCTGGCGGCTGTCAAGAAAAAACTCGCAGCCTCTCGCTAACCCATTCTCTCCAAAAGAAATTCTCCTCGCGCTCCGTTTCGTGAATTCCTTTCCGACTTGATAAAATAGAAGTATCCGTGTTCCGCAGCACGACCAACGTCGCCATCCGCTCGAGCATGTCGGCCGTCGATTCCATCCAAAATCAATCCCGTAACTCCTTTTTTCAGAAGATTTTACGTGTAAGCCCTTGGCGCTCAAGATTTTGCGTCGAATCGTGCGCTCCAGCGGACCACAACTCCAATAGATTCAAGATTTTAACCATTTGGAGGGGGGAGGGGGGGTACCCCATCCATTCTGCCGTGCACGCCGGCTCAACGCCATGACCGCCTCACCACCTGCCTCATTCGCCATCGATCCCGCCGCTGCCGGCCAGCGTCTCGACCAATTCCTCGCCGCCCATCTCAACGTCTCCCGGGCCCGCGTGCAACAGCTCATCGCCGAAGAAAAAATCCTGCTCAACGACGCGCCCGCGAAGGCATCGTTCAAGCTTCGCGGTGGCGAACGCATCTCCATCGTCGGCCCCGCTGCGCGTCCGCCTCTACGCGCCATCGCCGAAGATATTGCTCTCGATATCGTTTATGAAGATGATGATCTCGCAGTCATCAACAAGCCGGCCGGGATGATGGTTCATGCGGGAGCGGGAGCGACCGATGAGGCGCGCAATCGTGGAACGCTGGTCAACGCGCTCCTGCATCATTTCGGTAGTCTTTCCGCGATTGGCGGGGAAACGCGGCCCGGAATCGTACACCGTCTCGACAAAGAAACCAGCGGCCTGATCGTGGTCGCAAAGAACGATGAAGCGCATCGCAAACTCGCCGCACAATTCGCGCGACGCGAGATTAAGAAAACTTACGTTGCGCTCGTCCATGGATGGCCCAAAAAAGACTCCGGAACAATCTCGGCCGCCATCAGCCGCGACCGGGTTCGCCGCACTCGCATGACCACGCGCCATGCGGCCGGCCGCGAAGCCATCTCGCATTACAAGGTGGTGCGTCGCCTCGAAACGCCATTCGGAAAATTCACCCTGATGCAGGTCAAGATCGATACCGGACGCACTCACCAGATACGCGTTCACATGGCGTCGCTAGGTCATCCCGTCGTCGGGGACAAGCTTTACGGAGCTCCTGCGGAATTAAAGCCAGTCGCTCGGAAACGAGGACTGCAGAGGATGGCCTTACCTCGAAACTTCCTCCATGCAGCGCAATTGCAGCTGGCGCATCCGAGAAGCGGCGAAACAATCTCCCTGGAGGCCCCATTGCCGGAGGAACTGCGGGAGTTCTTGGCTACGCTTGAGAGTCCTGTTGCATGAAAATCTGTCTAAGAGATCGCGCCGACTGACATACAAAAAATTCATAAGCATCGGATCGACAAGCATCAAACCCCTCGGCTGCAGGCATCCGATCAGACGGCATATAATGTCTTAGCAGATGGGAACCTTGGGGACGAAAATCGCTTTCGCCACATTTTCGGCTTCACTTGTGCTGCTTTTCGCATTGAGGGCGCCGGCGCAATCGTCCACTCCTGCCCAGCCTCTGCCAACTTCTATTCCGCAACAACCGCCACCGGCGTCGGCCGCTGCTGGCGCTGCAGCTCCCTCAGGCGAATCAGCCCCGAAGGCTACGGATGGGGACAGTCCTGCCGGTTCCGACGCGGTGACTACCATCCGCACGACGACCAACGAAGTGAATGTCGTTTTTACCGTGACCGACAAGCACGGCAAGCGCGTCACAGATTTGAAGCAGGCAGACTTCAATATCGTCGACGACAGCAAGCCGCCGCAAGAAGTCCGCAGCTTTCACGCGGAGACGAATCTTCCCCTGCAGGTCGGACTTTTGATCGATGCCAGCAGTTCGGTGCGCGACCGGTTCAAGTTTGAGCAGGAATCGGCTATCGAATTCCTCAATCAGACGATCCGTCCGCGGTACGACAGCGCGTTTGTGGTTGGTTTCGATGTGACGCCGGAGATCACTCAGGATTTCACCGATAATAGTGACCTGCTTGCGCATGGTGTGCGGGAACTGCGCCCGGGAGGCGGTACGGCACTCTACGACGCGCTTTACTACGCATGCCGCGAGCGCCTGTTAAAGGCGCCGAAAGGCACGCCGGTACGGCGCGCCGTCATTTTGCTGAGCGATGGCGAGGACAATCAAAGCCACGTCAGCCGCGAAGAGGCGATCGAAATGGCCCAGCGTGCCGAGGCGATTGTTTACACCATCAGCACCAACGTGAGCGGCACCAAGGGACCGGGCGACAAGGTGCTGGAGCGAATCGCCGACGCAACCGGCGGCCGCGCGTTCTTCCCCTTCCAGATTCGCGATGTCTCGAACGCGTTTGCCGAAATTCAGGACGAATTGCGCAGTCAGTACGCGGTCTCGTATAAGCCCGCCGAATTCAAGGCGGACGGGCATTACCGCACCATCGAGATCGTGGCGCGCGATCAGAAGAATTTCCGTGTCAGAGCGCGGCGAGGATACTACGCACCGTTGGGTTCCGGTTCCGCAATCGGCCAAACCATCCGCTAAGATCGTTCAAGACTCATGCCTGGATATTCGGGAACGCCTCTACCTAAGAAACTTGGAATCAAAGACGGATTCCGTCTGCACTTCGTTCGTCTGCCGTCGGAAGTGCGTTTGGAATTGAAAGAGGCAGCCTCCCGGTGTGAAATCATCGGCGACGGAGAAGCAGTCGTCGACTTCGCGATGGTATTCACGAAGTCCGCGAGTGAGCTACAGCGCGAATTCAATCGGACTGCAAAGAGACTCACGCCCCCAGGCATGCTGTGGGTGAGTTGGCCGAAGAAGACCTCCGGCGTTGCGACCGATCTTGACGAAAACGCTGTGCGCCGGATCGGCCTGGAGGCCGGACTGGTCGATGTGAAGGTTTGCGCCGTTACTGAGGTCTGGTCCGGGCTGAAATTCGTGCGGCGCCTGAAAGACCGCTGATTTCATTTCGCCCTTGTGGCCCCTGTGGTTTAATCTCATTCACCATGGTACGAGCAGGCTTGATCGGATTTGGCCTTGCCGGACAGGCATTTCATGCGCCCGTAGTTCGTGGGGTGCCAGGCATGGAGTTGGCTTGCATTCTCGAACGGCACACCTCCAAGTCGAAAGAGAGGTATCCGGAGGTTCGGGTTGCCCGGACGCTCGACGAAATGCTCTCCGACCCGACCATTTCACTCTGCATTGTGGCCACTCCCAACGACTCCCACTTTTCTTATGCGAAAGCCTGTCTTGAGGCAGGACGCCATGTGGTAGTCGACAAGCCGTTCACCCCCACGCTGAGGGAAGCGACGGAACTCGTGGGGCTCGCTGCCGAACGCGGGAAGTTGATCACGGTGTATCAGGATCGACGCTGGGATGGGGCTTTTCGAACTGTGAAGAAACTGGTCTCGGAGCGAATGTTGGGCGATGTTGCCGAGTATGAAGCGCGCTTCGACCGCTTCCGCCTGGATGCTAAGCCGGGCGCGTGGCGCGAGAAGGCCGACTATCCCGCCGCCGGCGTGCTTTGGGATCTCGGACCGCATTTGATCGACGGCGCACTCGTCTTGTTCGGCGAACCGGAAGCAGTCTGCGCCTCGGCTTTCTGTCAGCGGTCTACCGCCCAGATCGATGATGCCTTTGACGTGGTGATGGAATATCCGAAGCTGCGCGCTACCCTTCGAGCCCGCATCATCGCTTACGCGCCGGGGCCGCACCTGCTGCTGCACGGCTCAGAGGGTTCGTATGTGAAGTATGGGATGGATCCGCAGGAGGAAATCCTGCGCAGCGAGCGCTGTCCGGACGGTCTCGACTGGGGCGCCGACTGGGGACTCGAATCCGAGGGACAATGGGGCACTCTTACGCGTGTGGGCGAGAAGCCGAGAAAAATAAAAACCGAACGGGGCGACTATCGCGGGTTTTACGCCAATGTGCGCGATGCGATTGCGAAAGGTACTACTCTCGACGTGACTCCTGAACAGGCGCTTCGCACCATGCGCGGAATTCTGCTAGCGCACAAAAGCAGCCGCGAAAGGCGAACCGTGGACTGGAGCGAGTCCGTAGCCTGAGCGTAGTTTCCCTTTTACATTCCTTTGACAACTGACTGACAACTGGGGCGCGACAGCGTGCAAGGATTTGCCGTCCGAATTCCGTCAACTGACTTTTTCACAGGAGTTCGAAATGAATTTCCCGCGCGTCACGATTTTCATCTGGATTTTGGCCGCATCGGCAATCGCTTACTCGCAAACCTCCTACACCTTCACCGACCTCGGCGCGCTAGGGAACGGAAGCTACAGTGAAGCGCGGGGCATCAACGCAACTGGCGGGATCACCGGTTCGACGGAAGTAAGTAATAGCGATAACAGCCAGATCTTTTTCTACAGCGACGGGACGATGACCGGCCTCGGCACGCTGGGCGGAAACTCCGGCATTGGCAATGGGATCAATGCATCGGCGCAGATTGCCGGCTACTCCCAGAATGCCAGCGGCGCCTACCGCGCCTTCCTGGCGACGAACGGAACTTTGACCGATCTTGGAGATCTTGGCGGAGGTTCCGCGGTGGCCTACGCGATCAACGACCTCGGCCTGGTCGTGGGGTCAGCGGTCACGTCCGACGGCAGCAACCATCCGTTTCTCTACAGCAGCGGCAGCATGATCGATCTGGGAACGCTGGGCTCGCCCGCAGGCAACCTGTTCTGGAACACCGCCAATGGCATCAACAACTCGGGTGAGGTCGCGGGAACGTCGTACGACGCGCAAGGGAATTTCCGGGGCTTTGTCTGGAAGAACGGAACGATGAAGGAGATGGGCACGCTGGGCGGCCTGTGGAGCCAAGCTTATGCTATCAACAACAAGGGGCAGATCACCGGCCTGTCGTACACGAGGAGCGGCCTGGCGCACGGATTCATCGCCAATTGCGGCACGTGCGCGTTGAAGGATCTGGAGCCGGCCGACAGCCTCATGACGGTGTGGGGCTTCGGCATCAATGATTCGGGTGTGGTGGTGGGGCAGGCAACTTTCGCATCGGGATATCATGCGTTCGTTTACAGCAATGGCCAGATCCAGGATCTGAACAAGCTGATCCCCGCCGGAACCGGATGGGTGCTGGTCGAAGCCTATGCCATAAACAACGCGGGTCAGATTGTGGGCATGGCGATGCGGGGCGATGGAGTGGAGCACGGTTTTCTACTGACGCCGCAATGAGGCTGAATCATCTTCCAGCCCTGGGCAGGTGCCATCCAGTTCAGCTTTGTCTCGCCTGATTCTGGGGTAATTCCCGGGGTGAAGAGCCCTTACCCATTTCCCCCTTGACACAGGAATCCCGAACCCGATAGCATATAAAGATCCGACCGACCGGTCGGTTTTTTTCATAGTCGGTAAGGAGGTCGGCACTGGTGGCTACCATTTTTTACGAACGCGACGCCAATCCTGAGGCGCTCAAAGGCAAGACGATCGCCATCCTTGGCTACGGCAGTCAGGGACATGCGCAGGCGCAGAATCTGCGCGACAGCGGATACAAAGTCATCGTCGGGCTGGACCCGAACCGTCAAAGTGCCAAACAGGCACAGGCAGACGGCATGGTCGTCGCGCCGCCGGATGAAGCCGCAAAGCGCGCCGACTGGATTCATGTCCTCACGCCCGATGAAACGCAGGCCCAAGTCTACGACCAGTTCATCAAGCCCTACCTGCACCCGGGGAAGATTCTCGGCTTCTCGCACGGCTTCAGCATTCACTTCAAGACCATCGTTCCACCCGAGGACGTCGACGTCGTCATGATCGCTCCCAAGAGTCCGGGGCATCTGCTGCGGCGCGTGTATAGCGAAGGGCGCGGAGTGCCCTCGCTGATCGCCATTCAGCAGGATGCAAGCGGTCGTGCTCACGAATATGCGCTGGCCTACGCGCATGGCATCGGCTCGACGCGCGCGGGTGTTCTGCAGACGACGTTTAAAGAAGAGACCGAGAGCGATTTGTTCGGAGAGCAGGCTGTGCTGTGCGGCGGCCTCACTTCGTTGATCAAGAAGGGATTCGAAACGCTGGTGGAAGCTGGCTACGCTCCGGAGATCGCGTATTTCGAGTGCCTGCATGAGATGAAGCTGATTGTGGATCTGATCTATGAGGGCGGATTGGGACGGATGCGCTATTCGATTTCGAATACAGCGGAGTATGGCGATCTGACGCGCGGCGAGCAGGTCGTTGGGGATGCCACACGCGCCGCGATGAAGAAGACGCTAGCCGATATTCAAAGCGGTGCATTTGCGCGGGAGTGGATCAAAGAAAACAAGGACGGCGGCTACCACTTTGCGGCCTTGCGCGAGAAAGAGCAGAAGCACCCGATCGAGATCGTGGGCGCGCAACTGCGCAGCATGATGAGTTGGTTGCCGAAGGATGGCAAGAAGCCTGCCGAAGTCCCCAAAGAACCTGCCAAACAGGTGGTGAATGCTTAAGGGAGCAGAAATCGTTCTGCAGTGCCTGCGCGCCGAAGGGGTCGAACTGATGTTCGGCTATCCCGGGGGCGCGATTATGCCGCTCTATGACGCGCTCGATGGCAGCGGCATTCGTCACGTTCTGACGCGGCATGAGCAGGGCGCGGTTTTTGCAGCGGAGGGATATGCGCGCGTCACTGGCAATGTAGGCGTCGCGCTGGCGACCAGCGGCCCCGGGGCCACGAATCTCGTAACCGGCATCGCCGATGCCAAGATGGATTCGGTTCCTCTGGTGTGCATTACGGGGCAGGTGCGCAGCGCACTCATCGGTACGGATGCGTTTCAGGAAACGGATGTTTTCGGGGTAACGCTCTCACTGACCAAGTGGAGCCGGCTGGTCCGCACGATCGACGAAATTCCGGAGGTTATCGCGGAAGGTTTTTACTGGGCGCGTAGCGGACGGCCTGGGCCGGTGGTCATCGACATTCCCACGGACATGCTGAAGGCGAAGAAGGAATTCGCCGGGGCGGTGAAGTTCAGGCCGCATGCGCGCCCAGCGGAAGGCAAAGCCGATGGCGGCTTCACCGACACGATCGTCGCCATGCTGCAGCAGGCGAGTAAGCCGGTCGCGCTCGTTGGCGCGGGGGCGAAACTCTCGGGAGCAATCCCCGAGTTGCGGCGGCTGCTCGAGGACCTGAACATCCCGACGTTCGCGACAGTGCATGGGCTTGGCGCAGTGCCGCAACAGGCGCCGTATTACCTCGGAATGGTGGGGATGCACGGCACACGGGCTGCCAACATGGCGTTGCACGAGGCCGACCTTCTGATGGTGTTTGGCGCGCGACTCGATGATCGGGTAACCGGCGATCCCACGAGATTCGCGCCGCAGGCCAAGATTGTTCACTTTGAAATCGATCCCGCGCAGCTGGATCGCGTACGTCCTTGCCAGTTGCCCGTAATTGGAAATCTGGCAGATACGATTCCGGCTTTTCAGGCTGAACTACGGCGGCATTCCCTGCCGGATTTCGCGGAATGGCGAGCGATCGCGTGCGGGCCTGAGCGGGCCGAACTCGATCCGCGCGGACTGGCGCAGCCAACAATTCGTTTCCTCGATGAACTCTTCAGCCGTCTGCCGCAGGACAGCGTGGTACTCGCCGATGTCGGCCAACACCAGATGTGGGCGGCGCAGCGTTACCGTTCCTCCTCGCCGCGTGGATTTATCACGTCCGGCGGTCTCGGAGCGATGGGGTTCGCGCTCCCGGCTGCGGTAGGCGTACAACTGGCGAAACCGGATACGTGCGTGCTCTGTGTTTCCGGCGACGGCGGATTCCAGATGAACATCCAGGAACTTGCCACGGTTCACCGGCTCGGCCTGCCGATCAAGATGGTGATCGTCGACAACAAGTATCTGGGCATGGTGCGGCAGTGGCAGCAACTGTTTTACGAACGCAATTATGCGGAGACCGACCTCAGCGACAATCCCGATTTTGTGGAGATCGCGAAGGCCTACAAGATTCCGGCGCGGCGGTTGAGCGAGGAGGCGATGCGGGAGTATCCGGTTTCCAATTACACCGGCGACTTGATCGATGGCTTCTTGCGCTCGCACGGACCGGAGTTGCTGGTGTTCGATTGTGCCCCCGAGGCCAACGTTTATCCGATGGTTCCGGCGGGCGCGGCGCTTTCCGAGATGTTGCTGGAAGAAGAACCGGCGCAATAGGAGAGTTTGGAAGGGGTGCGGCTTCAGCCGCGCCGATCAGAGCGCGAGTACGAGGGGCTTTAGCCCCTGAGGGCCAGGGCAGGGAGCGGAAATAGGGAGAAAGACATGCAGGCTTTTCAGATTCGCTATCGCAATACACAGGGAACGCTGATGCGCATCCTGAACGCGGTGTCGCGGCGCGGGCTGGACATGCCGTCGGTGCACGCCGAGGTAGGCGAGCACGATCATGAGGTCACATTGTTGCTCGATGTCAACGCCAAGCAGGTCGGCCAGCTTTTTCGCGAATGGTATGCGATTGCGGATGTGGTGCATGTGCGCTCTGGCGCGGCTCATGCCGCGTGGGCGTCTCCTCATCCTCCGGCAACAGTGGTGCTGGAGGAGTCGCGGGCCGCGGCCCGAGCATAGATTCTGAGTACGAGTTTAGCTGGGCAAGCATGACGATCTCCTGGGCAGCGTCATGCAACTTGGGGAACCTGCTTAACGGCGGGTTCCCCGTTTTTGCTGCGTGTTGTAAGTCGCGAGTTATCAGCTTGCATCTGAAGTAATCTATTCGTGAGTAAACCGTTAGAAAGTTTCAGGCACTCTTTCCGCAGCAAAACTAACCTACACGAAACGACAGTCGTCCGGAACCCGATCCGCCAGCGAGCGTGTTTCGCGTTATGAGTCGTAGCTTTGGGCAAAAATAAATTTGTGTCGCACTTATCGAA
>Ga0187782_10003770_pt1 | contig 11288 bp, 9 predicted proteins | sample 0715_SJ02_MP15_2_FD_132454 | JGI IMG/M metagenome (GOLD analysis project Ga0187782, IMG submission 132454) | Tropical peat soil microbial communities from peatlands in Department of Meta, Colombia - 0715_SJ02_MP15_20_MG | ecosystem: Environmental > Terrestrial > Soil > Wetlands > Peat | place...
CCATTCGACCCGATTTTTCCGCCGAATACTGCGGTGAACTCGGCATTTCGCCGGTGGCTGTGGTCAAATAGAAGCTACGTCAACAATGGCAACCAGGTCAGTGGCATGGCGCCGCAAGTTTAAGGCGGCGGAACGGGGCGTTCATGGATGGTGGCAAATCCTGAAGGCCTTGGTGTCGACCGACCATCCACTGCTGGCGCATCTCATCCCCATCCGGCGTTGCAATCTGGCCTGCACTTACTGCAACGAGTTTGACGATTTTTCGAAGCCCGTGCCGATCGAGCAGATGTTGCGCCGCGTCGATCTGCTCGGCAATCTCGGCACTTCCGTGATCACCATCAGCGGAGGCGAGCCGATGTTGCATCCGCAACTCGATGAGATTATTCACCACATGCGAAAACGCCGGATCGTTTCCGGGCTCATCACCAATGGTTATCTGTTGACCGCCGACCGCATACGGCGGCTGAATCGATCGGGCCTGGAGTGGCTGCAGATTTCGATCGATAATGTGAATCCCGACGAGGTCTCCAAGAAAAGCCTCAAGGTTCTCGACCGCAAGCTGCAACTGCTGGCCGAGCACGCGGAATTCCACGTGAATATCAATTCCGTGGTGGGCAGCGGAGTGAGCCATCCGCAGGACGCGCTGACCATCGGCCGGCGCGCGCTGGAGCTAGGGTTCAGTTCGACCATCGGAATCATTCACGATGGCGCGGGACAGTTGCAGCCCTTGAACGACGAAGAACGGCGCGTCTATCACGAGATGAAGAACCTCGAGAAGCGCAGCTTCACGCGCGTCAATGCGTTTCAGGACAACATCGCGCTGGGGCGGCCGAATCAGTGGCGCTGTCGCGCCGGAGCGCGCTACCTCTACATTTGCGAGGATGGGCTGGTGCATTACTGTTCCCAGCAGCGCGGGTATCCCGCCGTTCCGCTGGAGAAATACACGCTGGCCGATTTGCGCCGCGAATTCCATACGGAGAAGCCGTGCGCGCCCCATTGCACGGTGTCGTGCGTGCACCAGGTATCGGTCCTGGATGCGTGGCGCGCACCGCAACGGCCCGCACCGGCGTCGGAGCCGGCGAGCGGATTGGTGCACATCGAGTAGCTGTTCTCAGTCTCAGTTCCCAGTTCCCAGTTCCCAGTTCTCAGTCCTCAGTCCTCAGTCTCCCCGATCTTGGAATGACGAATCCCCAAAGCTCTCATGCTTTCAAAGTGTGCGTGGGATGCTGCCGCCCAAATTCTGAGAACTGAGAACCGAGAACCGGGAACGGGCCTTAGAACGTTGTGGCCACGGTGAAGCGGAAGGTTTTGCGCGGTTCCAGCAGAGTGTATGTGGAGCCTAGAGTCGAGCGCGTCAGGCGATAGGTGTAGTTGCCCGCGGCCAGGTCTTGACAGGTGGAAGACCCGGGATCAGGACAGGGGAACATGTTGCGAGTGATCGGTATGGGCGGCGATGCGGTGCTATTGAGGCGCATGGCGTTGTAGGCATAGTAAATGCGGAAGGGCGCATTGACGACCGGAAGCATCGTCTGCAATTCGAGCCCCGTGGACATACGCACAACCCAGTTGGTGCCAGGAACCGGGTTGAGGTATCGCGGGATGTTGCTGATGGTGTGGCCGCCGGCACAGGCAAACGCGGTCTGGGGGCCGAGGATGGGGCAGCCGAACAGCGTGCTCAGCAGGGTTTCGTACTGGACCGGATTGATCTGCAACTGCGATGTACGCAGGATGGGATCGGTGCCGGTATCGACAAAGGGCGCGATGGCGACTGGCCCGGCAATGGTGATGCGGTACTCAAAGTTGCCGTGCATGCTGAGGTCGCCGCCGGGAGTAACGAGTTGATTGAACGGGACCGGGATATTCCAGCAGTTCTGGACGCACGCACCCGTGCTGGTGACGCCCACCGGAAAGCTCGGGTTGGCGGGAACGAAACTGAAATCTGGGTTCCTGAGGGCCACGGTCTGCACGCTGGGCAGGTAGGCGATGGGAGAGACGGTGCGGATGTCGAAACCGCGCAGATCGTTTTCGCCTCCGAGATAGGCTCGTTCAAAGGGAGGCGCGACCACCCCGCTATAGCCGGTGATGAACGACGCTTGCACGTTGTAACCAATGGCATTGCGGCGTTTCTGCACGGGGAAAAACTGCTTGTACTGAACGATGGGCCGGAAAGTGTGAATCGTCCCCCCGATGCCAGCGATCTCTCCGCCGATGAACAGGCTCTTGCCATGGTGGGGCGAGTAGGGCGAATCGAGCGTGTTCATGCTAAAGCTGGGGGTGACCTTGCTGGTGATGATGCCGCTGAGCGCGTTGGGGCCGGTGATGCCGCTAAAATTGAGGTTCTGGAACAACAGCTTGGAAGAGTTGCTGAGGGCGACCAGAGAAGAGCGGTCGTAGGAGTAGCTGATGCTCACACGCTTGAAGGAGCGGTGCAGCGGATAGCTTACGCTCACGGTCGCGCCGGTGCTGGACTGCGAATAGTTCTGCAGGTTTTGCAAATAGGCCGAGGGCAGGCTCGGACTCTGTCCGCTTAGAATGGCATACTGCTTGGCTTGGTTATAGTTGATCTTCCGCAGGTAGACGTTGAAGCCGGCCTGGATGGGACGGTCAAACAAGTAGGGCTCGGTGAATCCGAACACGATGTCGCGCTGCAGGTTGCCCAGGCTGGCCTGGACGGAGAGCGTCTCGCCCAATCCAAGAAAGTTGTTGGTGCTGTAATTGATGCCCACAAAAGCGCCCGCCAGACCACTGACGCCGCCTTGCAATCCGATGCTGTTCTTACCCTTTTCCTTGACCTTCAGGGTGAGATCGACAGTGCCAGCCTTTTCGTCGAGGTGGCGCTCGGTGGTATTGGGATCGTCGGGCTTGAGCTGCTCGAAATAGCCGAGCTGGTTCAGGCGCAGCAGGCTGAGCTCCCAGTAGTGCGAGTTGTAGATCTGGCCTTCTTCCAGTGCAATTTCGCGGCGGATGACTTTGTCGCGGGTGGTGGTGTTGCCCTGGAACTCGATGCGGCGCACATAGAACTGCTTGCCTTCGTCCACGTCGATTTCCAGATTTACGAGCTTCTTCTCATCGTCGAACTTGGTGTCGGGAACGGAAGTGAAGTTAATGTAGCCGGCTTGGCCGTAGGCTTTGCGCAGGTTCTCCAGACCCTTGGCGACTTTTTCGCGGTTGAAAATCTCCCCGTCCTTCATGGGGAAAAGGCTGCGCAGAGCGGTAGTGTTGGGGATGGCTTTGTTGTTTTTGAAAGTGATGCTGCCGAGGCGGTAGCGCTCGCCCTCTTCGATGGGCATGGTGATATCGACGGATTTCCCCAGCCCCGACTGGAGCAACGGGATGTGGAAGCCGGCGTGTCCGGTGTCGTGGATCTCGGTTTTGGGTTCGTCGACCAGCACCTTGAAGTAGCCTCGGTTCTGGAACTCGGCGCGGACGCGTTCGGTATCTTCTTCGAGTTTGGTGGCGTCGTAGGTCTTGGCGAAGAGGTTTTCCAGGAAGATGGAGTGCGGAATGCCGATGGGCCTGAGGTTCTTCATGGCCGCGCGCAGGGTGCGGTCACCGACGTGTTTATTGCCCCGGAAGCGGATGTGCCCAACCTTGACTTTGGGCCCCTCCTTAATGACGAAAGTGACGCCAACGGCGGCGGGCGGGATGGGCCGGACTTCCGTGCGGATGGTAGCATACTGACGCCCGTGCTCGGCCAGCAGTTCCTTCAGGACAACTTCGGCCTTCTTGATCTTCGTGGGATCGTACTGGTTCTCAACCGAAAGCCCGACCTTGCGCTCCTTGAAACGGTCGAGTACATCGCTGGTGGAAACCGCATTCAGGCCGACGTAGTTGATCTCGCGTATGGTCGGCCGCTCCTTGACGTAAATGTGCAGGATCCAACCCTTGGGATTCTCTTCGCGTTCAAAGCGGATGTCCTCAAAGTAGCCTGTGTTCCAGAGAGCGTTGAAGTCGCGTTCGATGGCGGCGGGGTCGTAGACGTCGCCGGCTTTGCTGAAAATGCGAGCCTTGATCGTGTCGGCAGGGATGCGGCGATTGCCGTGGACGACGATGCCAACGATGAGATCCTGCTGGCCGACAGCGAATAGCGCCAGCAGGAAAAGTGCCAACAAAATCAGGGGACGATTCCAAACAGGCCTATGCTTCCAAACTTCTGTGGAGAAAGAAGATGGAGCCCCAAAAGAGTCTCTCTGCGGGCCCGTTTTGTGGCCGAGTCCCGGGGCGCGCACAGGGATAGCATGATGACGACGATGAATCGCAACTACCTCGAAAAACTAGAGTTAGGAAAACGGTAATTATACGGTAGAGAGTGAGAACCGTCCAAGACGAGGGAAAGCGCTCTTGGTCTTTAGCTCTTGGCTTCTCGCTAAAGGCCAAAGGCCAATAGCCACGAGTTAAAAGCCCGTTTCCTCCTTATGAATTCCTCCCGAAGAGTCACGCCCGGAAAAGTTCCACCTCAACAGAGACGGAATAGAACGTCGCGGCGTTGCCCATGTCAGTAAGTTTTTCTGAGGTCAGCACATTGATATTGCCGCCGCCGGGGCTGAATCGTGCCCAATCGAGGCGGGCGGCAACCACTCCGGGAGGCACTGTGCCGTCGACTCGAGCCCGGAGGATGATCTCGCCGCGCGAGTTGAAAGCGCGAATGTGGTCGCCATCGCGGATGCCGCGCGCCTCCGCATCGGTCGGGTGCATTTCGAGATCGCCGATCCATGGTTCCATCTCGCGAACGGATGGCAGGTTGGCGAACGACGAGTTGAGATGGTTGTCGGGCTTGCGCGCGAGAAGTTCGAGCGGGAAGCCGGCGGTTTTCGATCCGTTCCGCGATTCGTCGGGCGGCGTGAAGGCGATGACCGGATCGAGTCCCCGACGCTTCAAAGTTTCGCTGTAGAACTCGGCTTTACCGCTGGGCGTGGGGAAGTTGCCTTGGGCGAAGGGTAGAAATGGCGCTGCAGTCCCTTCCGAGTTGCGCTCGGCTGGACGGACGAATGCGTCCGTCCCTGCGTGATTCTTCACGGCGTTTTCGTTGCCCGCGAAATTCAGGCGTATGCAGCGCTCGCGCTCCAAACGGTCACGGGTGACCCCCTTCAGCCACGGATTGGCCGACTTAAGGGCGCGGTCGATCATGGAATCCACCGTTTCGCGAAAACAATCGTCTTCAAACCCCATGCGCTCGGCGAGCGCGCGGAACATCTCGACATTGGACCGGCATTCGCCGATGGGATCCATCGCCTGATTGGACACCTGGAGGTAGTAGTGGCCGTACGCGGTCTGCAGGTCTTTGTGCTCGAAGAAAGTGGTGGCGGGCAGCACGAGGTCGGCGTAGTCGGTGGTGTCGGTGAAGAACTGCTCGTGGACCACGGTGAAAAGATCGGGGCGCATCAGTCCGCGGACGACTTGGTTGTGGTTGGGGCAGACTGCCGCGGGATTCGAGTTGTAGACGAAAAGCGCCTGGATGGGCGGCACTATTGTCGTCGAGTTCAGCACCCGGCCGAGTTGCACCATGTTGACGATGCGGGCAGGGCGTCCCAGCGCCTTGTGCATCAACTCGGGCATCTCGAGTGCTTCGCGATTCAAACCGAAAGCGCCGCTGAGCGAGAGCTGGAGTCCGCCTCCGAGTTCCTTCCAAGATCCAATCAAGCACGGCAGCATAGTAACCGCGCGCATGGACATGCCGCCGCGCTCGGAGCGCTGGATGCCGTAGTTGACGCGGATCACGGATGGGCGTTTGGTAGCGTACTCGCGCGCAAGTTTGCGGATGTCGTGGGCGGATATGCCGGTCCAGTGAGCAACTTTTTCGGGCGGATATTGTTGTGCGCGCGCCTTCAGGTCTTCGAACCCCACGGTACAGCGAGAGACGTAGTCGGTGTCGAAAAGATTCTCGTTGATGATGACGTGCATCAGGCCGAGAGCGAGCGCGGCATCGGTGCCGGGGTTGATCGGCAGGTACCAGTCGGCAAGCTTCGCGGTGCGCGTGCGGTAGGGGTCGATAACGACCAGCTGCGCGCCGTTGCGGCGAGCTTCTTCGATGAAGGGCCAGAGATGAACGTTGTTGCCGTGAATATTTGATCCCCAGGCGAGGATGTAGCGCGCATGGGCAAACTGTTCCGGCTCGGTGCCGAGCTTGATGCCAATCACCGATTTCAGCCCTTCTTCGCCGGCGGTGGAGCAGATGCTGCGCTCCAGTTGCGAAGCGCCCAAGCGGTGGAAGAATCGACGATCCATGGAAGCGCCGTTGAGCGCACCGAGCGTGCCTCCGTAAGAGTAGGGCAGGATGGATTCAGGGCCGTACTCGGCAATGATGCGACGCAGGCGGTGCGTGATTTCGTCGAGAGCTTCGTCCCAGGAGATGCGCTCAAAGGCCGCGTCAGCCTGCCCTTTCGGCTTCACTCTTCTCATGGGATACAACACGCGATCCGGCGAGTACACGCGGTCCAGATACTTGGCGACTTTGGCGCATAGGAATCCGCGGGTAACGGGGTGGTCGGGATCGCCTTGAATTTTCGTGGCGCGGCCGTCTTCAATGGTGATTAGGACGCCGCAGGCATCAGGGCAGTCGTGCGGGCAGGCGGCATGGACGACGCGCTTCATCCCCTGGATTATAAGGTCAAAACAGTTGCCAGTAGCTAGTGCCAGTATCCAACCCAGGTTTTTCTGGCGACTGGCAACTGGCAGCTGGCAACTGTTTTACTTGAACTCCAGGACTTCTTTTTCTTTCGCCTTGCTCATCTCTTCCATCTTCTTGATTTCGTCGTCGGTGAGCTTCTGGATTTCGTCGAGCGCGCGCTTTTCGTCGTCCTCGGTGATTTTTTTGTCTTTCAGCGTCTTCTTGATGGCGTCGTTGCCGTCGCGGCGGATGTTGCGCACCGCGGTGCGGTGCTCTTCGAGAATCCGGTGCAGGTGCTTGACCATGTCCTTGCGCCGCTCTTCGGTGAGCGCGGGCACGGGCACGCGCACCATCTTGCCGTCATTCATCGGGTTGAGGCCGAGGTCAGCGCTGCGGATGGCCTTTTCTATTGCTCCGAGCTGCGATGGATCGAAGGGCTGCACCGTGATCATTTGCGGCTCGGGCGCGTGAATCTGGGCGATCTGGTTGAGCGGCATCTGCGACCCGTAGTAGTCGACCGAAACGGTGTCGAGCATGTGCACGTTCGCGCGCCCGGTGCGCGTGGCGGTCATTTCGCGGCGGAAGTCTTCCACCGCTTTATCCATGCGCGTCTTGAGGGTTGAGAAGACTTCCTTCAGGGCAGGATGAGCCATAGTTCGGGGCTCCTAGTATGCATTGAAATCAAAAGTGTAAATTATAAACCGCTTTGGGCTGTTGGCGGTTGGCTGTTGGCTAAGAGCTAAAAGCTAACAGCTCCTATGCGCTGACCAGCGATCCAATCTTCTCTCCGAGCACGACGCGGCGGATATTGCCGCGCTGGTTCAGATTGAAAACGATGATGGGGAGATTGTTGTCTTTGCACAGGGAGATGGCGGTCGAGTCCATCACCTTTAGGCCCAGCTTCAGAACATCCATGTAGGTAAGGGTAGAAAACTTCTTGGCATCCTTCACCTTCATCGGGTCGGCGTCGTAGATGCCGTCCACTTTGGTGGCTTTGAGGATGGCATCGGCTTTGATCTCCATGGCGCGGAGCGAGGCGGCCGTGTCGGTCGAGAAATAGGGATTGCCGGTGCCGCCGGCGAAGATGACAACGCGTCCTTTTTCAAGATGCCGGATGGCGCGGCGCCGGATGAAGGGCTCGGCTACCTGATTCATCTCGATGGCCGTCTGCACGCGGGTGAAGACGTTCTGCTTTTCGAGCGCGTCCTGCAGCGCCAACGAGTTGATGACGGTGGCCAGCATGCCCATGTGATCGGCGGAGACGCGATCCATGTTCCTGGCTTGGTCGGCAACCCCGCGAAAGAAATTGCCGCCGCCCACGACAATGGCTAGCTCGATGCCGAGGCTACGCACGTCGGCAAGTTCAGCCGCGATTTCATGGATGCGTCCGGTGTCGACCCCGAAGCCTTGATCGGCGGCCAGGGCTTCGCCGGAGATTTTCAGCAAGATGCGCTTGAAGATCGGTTCAGACATGGCCGGACGAGTCCTTCACTCGGCAATCCCTCACTTGGCAAAAGATGACTACCTACGTGGGAAGAAGCATAAACGAAAGGGGCGCCGCAGCGCCCCTGAATAATTCGGCTGCTACTTGGCAACCGGCGCAGACGCCGCGCCGCCCTCGTCCCCTGGCTTGTCCGGCTTGGTGCTGACGGAGGCTAGAGTAGCGCCCAGATCGCCCACTTTGAAGCGGGCAAAACGCCGCACCGCGATGTTCTCGCCGAGCTTGCCGATTTTGGCGGCGATCAGTTGCGAGATGTTGATGGTCTGGTCTTTGATGAAGGGCTGCTCGAGCAGACAGACCTCTTCGTAAAATTTTTCCATCTTGCCGGCGACGATCTTTTCAACCACCGGCGCGGGCTTACCGGTGGCAGCAGCCTGGGCGCGATAAATATCCTTCTCGCGCTCGAAAGCCTCCGGCGTAACGTCTTCTTTGCGGACAAACTTCGGATCGCTCGCCGCAATGTGCATGGCGATGTCGTGGACCAGCTCTTTGAAATCGTCGGTGCGCGCGACGAAATCGCTTTCGCAGTTGACCTCGACCAGTACGCCAATCTTGCCGCCGGCGTGAATGTAGTGGGCCACCGAACCTTCGCTGGTCACACGCGCAGCTTTCTGTTGAGCCACGGCAGTACCGCGTTTGCGAAGAATGACGATGGCTTTCTCGATGTCACCGTTGGCTTCGGTCAGCGCCTTTTTGCAATCCATCATCGGCGCTCCGGACTTATCGCGGAGCTCTTTTACCTGTGCAGCAGAAATGTTTGCCATAGTGGTGCTCATTAGGAATTCTTCCTCATTGAAACTTACGGTTATAAAACTCGACCCGCGCACAGTCGGCCTGCGCGGGTCAGATGTAGTGGTCGCGGATTCCAAGCCCGCCCCTAAAGGGGCGTCTCATCTCGAACAGCTAGCGGTATCGCAAAAGCGATGCCTCCGATATCGACCTCGAGGCTAGAACCGACGCGTCTCGGCCTGCAACTCGTCGAGGTCTTCGGTGGCGGCTGAGGGACGCTTGCGCGTACCCTTGCCCAGTACGTCTTCCATGCGGATCTCTTCGCCTTCGACGCCCGTGCCGTCTGGTCCCGCAGCGGCAATTCCGCCTTCCGTTGCGACCTCGGCAGGGAGGCCTTCAGCGCCCGGCGCTGCGGCTGCGACGACCGGTTCGGGTTCTGCCGCCGCCTGAATATCTGCCGTCTGCTTGTCGTCGCGGGCGTGCACGCCCTCGGCGATCGACTCCGAAATCTTCGAGGTGAACAGCCGGATGGCACGCAGCGCATCGTCGTTGCCCGGGATCACGTAATCCACTTCGCTCGGGTCGCAATTCGTGTCGACCACGGCGACCACGGGGATGCCCAATTTGCGCGATTCGCGCACTGCGATCTGCTCTTTATTCGAATCGATCACGAAGATCGCATCCGGCAGCCGGGTCATGTTCTTGATGCCGGCGAGATTGGCCTGCAAATGCTTGCGCTCGCGCTCGAGCTTAATGACTTCTTTTTTCGGAAGCAGATCGTAGCGGCCATCGGTGGCCATTTCGTCGAGTTCCTTGAGCCGTTTTACGGATTTCTGCACGGTTACCCAGTTGGTTAACAGGCCGCCCAGCCAGCGCTGGTTGACGTAGAACATCGAGCAGCGCTGCGCTTCTTCGGCAATCGCGTCCTGGGCCTGGCGCTTGGTGCCAACGAAGAGGATGATTCGGCCCTCGGCGGCCAGATCCTGCACGAATTTCGACGCCTCCTTGAACATCTTCAGCGTCTTTTGCAAATCGATGATGTAGATACCATTGCGCTCACCAAAGATGAACTCCTTCATCTTGGGGTTCCACCGCTTGGTCTGATGCCCGAAGTGAACGCCCGCTTCGAGCAACTCCTTCATGGTGATATTCGCCAATCAACCTCCTCAGTTGGTCTGCATCCGGGCTCGAGAGGCCCCGGATTGCCATTCCCGACCACCCCGCCTCAGGGGAGGTGGGGGGATGAATTGAACACCTAAAAACAGCTGTCAGCTATCAGTTCTCAGCTGTCAATGAAACCTGACAACCCACTCCAAATTCACTACCGCTTGCTGAATTGGAAGCGCTTTCTTGCGCCCTTCTGGCCGTACTTCTTGCGCTCTTTAGCGCGCGGGTCGCGAGTCACCATGCCTTCGGCCTTGAGCTTCTTGCGCAGCTCAGCATTGAATTCCATGAGTGCGCGCGTGATGCCGAGGCGCACGGCATCGGCTTGTCCAGCGATTCCGCCTCCGCACACATTGGCCAGCACGTTGAAGTTGGCCGTGGTCTCGGTTGAGACGAGCGGTGACTTCGCGCTGATGCGCTGCGCGGGCGTCACAAAGTATTCGTCGAACGCTCTGCCGTTGACCTTGAACTCGCCGCTGCCGGGACGAAGAAAAACGCGCGCGATCGCCGCCTTGCGGCGTCCGGTTCCGTAGTACTGAACTGTTTCGGCCATGTTTAGCTTGTGGCTTTTAGCTGTTGGCTTTTAGCTCACCTTAGAGCGAAGACAACGCCATCCACCAATCAACCTTTCCAAAAATGCGTCGATAATTCTCTGTTACGCGACCAGCTTGCTCTAAGCCAAGAGCTAACAGCAAAAAGCTCCTTACGCAAACACCTTCGCTTCCGGCTTTTGCGCCTGGTGCGGGTGCTTATCGCCCCGGTACACCTTCAGCTTCGTAAACATCTGCTTGCCCAGTTTGTTCTTGGGAAGCATGCGCGACACCGCGCTTTCAATCACCTTTTCCGGCTTGCGGACCATTCGCTTCTTCATTTCTTCCGAGCGCAGCCCACCGGGATACCCGGTGTAGCGCTGATAGAGCTTCTGATCCGCCTTCATACCGGTGATCTTGATCTTCTCGGCGTTAATAATGACGACGTGATCACCGGTGTCGATAAACGGCGTGTACTTGGGGCTCTCTTTGCCCATCAAAATGCGGGCTACGCGCGAGGCGAGGCGGCCGAGCGGAAGCCCGGCAGCGTCCACCACAAACCACTTGCGCGCAATATCTCCCTCTTTGGGGAAATAGGTTGACATCGGAAATCTCCCAGAAACTAAAGAACTTATGGAGACCGCTGAGTGCCCTATCAATCCACGCAGAACGCGGCCTAGGTGTTCCATGCGGGCAGCCGCAGGACTTCCAAAGGAATCAAGCATAGCCCAGCGCCGACGCGCTTGTCAACGAACGG
>Ga0187782_10003771_pt1 | contig 11288 bp, 8 predicted proteins | sample 0715_SJ02_MP15_2_FD_132454 | JGI IMG/M metagenome (GOLD analysis project Ga0187782, IMG submission 132454) | Tropical peat soil microbial communities from peatlands in Department of Meta, Colombia - 0715_SJ02_MP15_20_MG | ecosystem: Environmental > Terrestrial > Soil > Wetlands > Peat | place...
AGGCACTCGGCTTGCATCTGGAGCGCACAAAGTATCCCATGCTGTCCCCGATACTTTTCGCCACCTCTCGGCTCGGCCCCCGCCTGGCGGACACCGATTTCGAGGTGAAGTTTGCTGCAGCAGGTGAGCGAGCAACGGATTTAGCCGTATCGTGCGATTTCATTGACTGCGCGCCATGCCTGATCGATGGCTGCGTCGGTGTAGGCCCGCGCCGCCGCATCCGAATTAGCGATCGAAATCCGGCCGAATGGCTTTCGTGCGATCACGCACGGCCGTTCTTGTCGCGGCCAATCCGGATCGGAGAGCGACTCATACTCGTAGGCATAGCCGTGCGCCCAGCGGTTCACCGTGATGGCTGCAATGTCACGCGCGGGATCAAATCCGGCGGAGCCCAGCATCCTCTGCAATTGATCGCGAATCTTGCGCTCCATGTCGGAAAACGGCGTCGAGTACAGCTCGAGGCGGCCCAGGCGGTACTGCACGCGCCGCGGCAGCCCCACCTTGCAGGGGGAACGAAGCATGAACAAAATCATCGGCTCGTCGGGATGGCTGGGGAAGCGGTAGTCGCCCAGGCTCACGGGAAAATCGAGCGCCGCATAGGTGTGATAACTGGCGGGCGCAACAATCTGGTGGATGCCGAGGTTGCGGAACACCGACCAATTCCGAATCGCAACGTGGGTATAGAGGTACGGAACCTTCACACAAAATGCCAGCGCCTTTTTCTGTTTTTCCGGCAGTTCGGGGCAGAGGTACGGAATCATCGCGTTGTAACAGGCAAGAACACAGGCTTTTGCCTGGACACTGAAAAGCTTCCCGCTGGTCACATAGGCAATTTCCACTTCTTTCGCTGTGGCCGCCTCTCCCACATGGCGTGCCCGAACTACCGTGCTGCCCAGACGTATGCGCACCGGAGCATCCGCCCGATCGAGCCGGGTATAATCCGCGCGGCTCGTGACCACGTCTTCCATCGTGTCGCCCGGAACCGATTCCGGTACCAAGGCGCGTACCAGGAGGCGCGCCACGGAGGCGTTCCCGTCAGGAAAATGGAAGATATACGGTTCCGCCTCGGCCGGAGGCTCACCCAATTGCAACCCGGCAAACCCCGCATAGGTCATGGCGCCGTAGTCGTCGGGATTCTCGAAGCAGGTCAGCGCGGAAACGGCGTCGATCCCCACACCGAACAAGTCCGCAGGATAGGTCTGAAAGAATGGCAATACGTCGGGATGGGCCTTGCAGTACTTGGTCAGATAATCCGCGTAGCTGACTTTGGCGAGTTTGGCCCGTTTTTCCTTCGCGGATAGCCCTGGAAGGTAGTCCACTTTTTCTTGGTAGAGGCGCACGATATCGCGGCGGGCTGCGTCGGAGATCGGCGCTTTGCTCAGAAACTCAGGCCAGGGTGTTTTTCCCATACCCGTCAGCAGACGATCGCTGCCGAAGGTCTCGCGGTCGAAGAAACAGCCCGTGCCCAGGCTCGAATAGAGCTTCTGATCGTAGTACTTGTAGAAGCGTCGGGTTTCGATTCCAAGCTCCGCGAGCAGGTTCTTGGCCACGTGACTGTATGCGGAGGGATCTTCAATCGATTGCGTGCCACCGTTGCTCAGGAGCAGACGGCCCCCGACCTCAAATTCGTTGCGCTTGGCGTGTCCCCCGAAGTCGTCATGATTATCGAGGATCAGGATGCGGGCCCCCGGGCCCGCCTTCTTGCGATAAAAATAAGCGGCCGCCAGACCGCTGATGCCCCCACCGACGACGACAAGATCGTAGGTTTCGCCAGTGCTTCGAGGGCTGGAAGCGGTTCGCCAGAAAGCGTCGTCTCGCAGTTGGTGGGCGACCTCGAATGAACCCGGGTGGTTCCCTCTCATGGCGGTCAGAGCGGGGGGGTAATAGCGCGGATCCTGCTGGGCGATGCCCTTGGCGAGCAACGGATCCTGTGCGGAGAGATCAGGACCGGCATCCTGTGCCATCACGCTTCCGGGTAAAAGCGAAGCGCCGACGCTCAGCGCGACCCCGTTGAGGAAGTCCCGGCGCGTGATCTTGCGATCCATGCCGAGTTCGCGATCGCGCCAATCAGCATTCATACAGTCGGTCTCGAAATTTCGCGTTCTCCGCCTTGCCCGGTCTGCCTCTCTGGCTGCGGATTTCGAATATTCGGCGGCGTTCCCACGACGGGGAAAATTCTAGCAAGGGATGCGGATCTTTTGCTACCGACAAGGGTTGTGACCTTCGAGCAAGAGCGGTTGGCGGTCCATCGCAAATGCCCGCGCGGACGGGAATCTTGCCTTGAGTCTACGCTCGCTGGCTTCTGCCTGAAAGCCAGTTCGCGGTTCATGAAGAAAATTGCCCGAGCTATTGCAACCGGAAAACAGAAACTGCAAACTGGAAACTCAATGCGAGCCATTGCTGTGATCCCCGCCCGGTTGCAGTCCACCCGCCTGGCTCGAAAGGTGCTGCGAGAAATTGCCGGGCGACCTCTGATCGCCCACGTGTATGAAAGCATGCGACGCTGCCCTCAGTTGGACGACGTGATCATTGCCACCGACTCCGACGAGATTCTGCAACTCTCCGAAACCCGGGGCTTTCATGCCCGCGCCACCTCAGCGGATTGCCGTAACGGAACGGAGCGAGTTCATGAAATCGCGAAATCCTGGGCGGCCGATCTCTATATCAACGTGCAAGGCGATGAGCTTTTGGCGCGCGCCGAGCACATTGCAGCCCTGGTTGGCCTGATGGGAGATTCCCGAGTTCAGGTAGGGACCTTGAAAGTTCGTGCCACCCCCGAGGACATCCGGAACCCCAATGCCGTGAAGGTGACCACCGACAAAGCCGGCAACGCGCTTTACTTCTCCCGTTCCCAGATCCCGTACGATCGTGACGGCGTAGGACCGAGCTATTTTAAGCATCTCGGCCTGTATGTGTACCGGAAAGCGGCGCTCGACCAGTATGCGAAGCTTCCTGAATCGCCGCTCGAGCAGAGTGAGCGCCTCGAGCAGCTACGATTTCTCGAGAATGGAATTGCTATCAAAGTCGCGGAGACACCCTTCGATACCATACGAGTGGATGCGGAGGAGGATCTCGAGAAGGCGCAAGCGATTCTCAAAAACCGAGCCCGCCCGGATTAGCCGGCCCGACGCTAGTTGGCTTTGGCGGAGTTCGCTCTCGCGGGTGGCCTGGTCCACTGTTTAGCCGCAGCCACGCGCCGCGAGATGGCCGGATGGGAGTGGAAGAACCACTCAACCCACCTCGAGGGAGACCTCTCCGCTAGGTTCTGGTCGGCGAGTTTGTTCATGGAAGATATGAACGGATCCACGCTGGCAATCGAACGAAACGCGTAACGATCTGCCTCCCGCTCGTTATGCCGGGAGAAAGCATTGATGACCGGCAAGAGGAAGAAGGAGAGGACCGTAGAAACCAATACGATCAACGGAAGGTTCGCGAAGTCCGAAAGAGTCTCGAAAATATGCCAGCGTTCCATGGCGTAGTGCAGGACCCAATTGGCCGCCCAGAATCCGGCCAAAGTAATACCCGCCTGTACCAGGATGCTCTTGAAAATGTGCTTGTGAACATGGTGTCCCAGTTCGTGAGCCAGCACGGCCTCGATTTCATCGGCAGAATAGTTTTCGAGAAGAGTGTCAGCGAGAATGATGCGCCGGGTATGGCCGAGTCCGGTCAGGGCCGCATTGGCCTTCTTGCTTTTCTCCGAGAGGTGCCATTTGTAGACACCCCGTACCCGGGTTCCTGCACGTTCGCTGAGGCGGACCAAACGAGACTTTAGGTTTTCGTCCTGGAGGGGTTCAAACTTGTAGAAAATCGGCCACAGGAGCACCGGAGCCAGTTGCGCCAGGAGTACGAACAACCCCATACAAGCGGCCCAGGTAATGAACCACCAGTATTGCGGGCTTTTGCGAATCAGAAAGTAGAGAAGTTCGACCACGATGATGGTGAGCAGATAGCTCACCAAGAACCCCTTGAACTCGTCCATCAACCATGCAGCCAGTCGTTGGGTAGATAGATGGAAGCGATGCTCCAGTCGAAATCCGTAGTAGTCCAAGCTGAAGCCCAGGAGCTTGCCGATGACCAGCAGCATTCCGACGTAAAGAAGCACAGCCAGGACATAGATTTGCGCGGATGCGCGATAGGCGACGTCGCGCAAAGTTCCGTTCCATCCGGTCAGTAACAGGACCAGCAACAGAACCAGGCCGAGCGCAAAGTCCACAACTCCAAGCCATCGCCGAATGCGGTTGTAGCGCCGTGCCTCGGGCTTGTCGGTGGCGTTGTCCCACGTGAGTGGAAGGGAATTCATTGGCTTAGCTATTCTAATGGGATCTCGAGCCCTTCGGAGACCCAAAGGTGAAGGTCTCGGCCGGGTGGCGATGGCTAATCGGCCATCGTCCCCCCGAATACCCTGCGCGCCCCCCCATCGGCTGGTCATGAACTCCTGACAAAAGCCTCTGCCCGGGCGAGAATCTCCGTCACCAGTTCCGGGGAAGCAGCTTCCGCGTAGATACGCAACAGAGGCTCGGTTCCCGAGGCCCGTAGCAGAACCCAGGCCTCCGCCCCCTTGCCATCAGTGGGGGCATCGAGGAAAAGCTTCACTCCATCCAAGCCTTCTTTCTTTACGATCGAAAAGCTACCGAGACCGCGGGTGTCTTTCGCTTGCGCTCGCTCGATGGCGAGCTGTTTCACCTCGTCGGAAATGTGAAGATCGAGCCGTCCGTAGTAATGCGGGCCATACTCACGCTGCAGATCGGCCACCAGTTGCCCGAGTGGTTTGCCTTCTTCCGCCATGACATTGGCCAGCAAGAGGGCGTTGAGAATGCCATCCCGTTCGGGCAGGTATCGCGAGTACCCAATGCCACCGGACTCTTCCCCACCAATCACGATTTCCCGCTCCATCATCAAATCAGCGATGTATTTGAAGCCGATGGGACACTCGTGAAGCTGGCGGCCGTGTTTCTTGGCGATCCGATCAACCATGCGCGTGGTATTAAACGCCCGTACGACTTCGCCCGGCCATTTCTTTCTCTCGAGAAGCCAGCGCAGCAGAACGGAAAAGATCTTGTGCGAGTCTACGAAGCTGCCGTCTTCGGCGACCGCACCAATGCGGTCGGCGTCGCCATCGTTGGCCAGCCCCGCATGGCAGCTTTCCCGGACCACGGTTTGTTGCAGCATCGCCAGGTTCGGTTCGATGGGTTCGGGATTGATTCCGGGGAATAACGGATTTAACTCCTGGCGGATAGCCAAGTGTTCCACTCCGTGGTCGCGAAAGATTTTGCTCAGCACGCCTCGTCCGGAGCCATACATGGCGTCCACGGCGAACTTGAGTCGCGCCTGGCGGATGCGCGCCAGATCGGCGAAGCGACAAAGAGCCTCGATGTAGGGGTGCTTGAGATCCTCTTCCTCAATCGGTGCCTTCGGTCCGTTCAGCCGAGTGTCGGAATCCAATTGCTCCTCAATTTGGCGAATGATCTGCGGCGTGGCCGATCCGCCGAACTTGCCTTTGAATTTCACTCCATTCCAATTCCAGGGATTGTGGCTCGAGGTGATGACCACACCACCGGCCGCGCCCTGCTGCTTGACGGCGAGAGAGATGGCAGGCGTGGGTGTGTAATCGTTCGCCAGCTTGACCGGGATCCCGGCCGCCGAGAGCACCTCGGCAGCCACCCGCGCCACCCGGTCGGATGCAAAGCGCGTGTCATAACCAACCACCACACCGCGGCGGGGATCCTCGTGCTTTCGGATATAGGCGGCGATGGCGCGGGCAACCCGGCGCACGTTCTCATAGGTAAAATCGTCAGCAATGACGCCGCGCCACCCATCGGTGCCGAACTTGATGTTGCTCATGCTTGCTTAGCCCGTGATCGCTGGTTGGCGATGGTCGCCTCCAGGCGCTTGCGACCGCCGCCCGGTGGCAACCCATTCTTCTCTCGTCTATACCAGCTTGTGCAGTTTCTTTTCATCCAGATACTTTACGACCTTGCCCACGTCCTGCGCCTGCTCTCGCGTCGTCACCAAGAGTGCGTCGGCAGTCTCCACCACAACCAGGTTGTTCACCCCGACGGCCGCCACAAATTTTCCGGGCGCGTGGATGTAGTTGTTCTGCGCATCCAGGGCGAAGATGCCCGCCCCGGAAATCAGGTTGCCGTCTTGCGGATGCTGTTTGGCTGCGCGATGTTCGTGCAAAGCCGTCCATGAGCCCAGATCCGTCCACCCAAACTCTGCCGGAAGACAGAAAATACCGGAGGCATGCTCTCCTCTTGCCGAGCGCGGCTCGAGGACCGCGTAGTCGATGCTGGTGTTTTCGCATTGCGGATACAAGCGCGCGAACACGCGCACAAACCTGCCCGTCCCATAGGCCGCCGCAATCTCCTCCAAGGTCGCGGCAGTCTTCGGGAGATGCTCCGAGAGGGCATTGGCGAGCGTGCGTGCGGACCAGAGGAACATACCGCTGTTCCAGTAGTAGTTGCCCGCCTCCAGGAACCCTCGCGCGCGAGCGTTGTCCGGCTTTTCCGTGAATCGGCGCACACGCAGCACTCCCGGGCTCATGGCCGTACCCGCTTCAATGTATCCGTAGCCGGTCTCAGCCCGGGTTGGACGAATGCCGAGGGCGACGATATTCTCGCCCGCGCGAGCGATCTCCATTCCCTGGCGCACCAGCTCGCAGAAGCGTGACTCGTGCTCAATGACCTGGTCGGAAGGAAACATGCCGATCAAAGCACCGGGATCTCTGCGAAGGAGCAAGAATGCCGCCAAGCCGACGGCCGGAGCCGTGTTTCTTCCCACCGGTTCGGCGATGATCTGTCGGCCGGTAAGCCGCGGAAGCTGGTGTGCGACTTCCCTTCGCAAATCCTGGTTGGTGATGACCCAGCAATGCCTGGCAGGAGCGAGGGGCAGCAAACGCCGCAGGGTCTGCTGGATCATGGTCTCGCGGCCATCCAAGGCAAGCAGCTGTTTGGCGCGGCGCTTGCGGCTCATGGGCCAGAAGCGTGTGCCTCGGCCTCCGGCGAGAATTACGGGATAGAAATTAAGTTCGATTTTCGGCAAGGATACAGGCACCTGCTTCGTAGTCCGTGGTCAGAACTCGGTCACCGGTTCCGAGACTGCTTGATTCGGCAACGACGATTTGAGGAACCTGATGGGCTCGTGGGGCCGGATGCGAAAGCCATCGAGCGACGCCGGCACTACCACTGCATGACCCTTCGTTATGGCCACGGGCTCCAGACCTTCCCATTCAACGACGCCACTCCCCTCGATGGCCACCAGAATCTGAACCGAGCACTTGCTCTCCGGCAGTCGAAACTCAAAGGGCTGGTTGAGTTCGTATAACTCCACAACAAAATAGGGCGAAGCCACCAGCGGCCAATAGCGATTTCGGTCGCCTTGAATCTGAGTCGGGGCCGGTCGGATGACCTTACCCGACCGCACCCTTTCTTTGATAGCGGATAGTCCTTCCCTCAGGTGTAACTCTCGCGGCCGTCCATAATCATACAACCGGTAGGTGAGGTTGGACGGTTGCTGCGTCTCGACAATGATCGAACCTGGCCCCAGAGTGTGTACCGTACCTCCGGCTACGTAAATCATCTCTCCGGCTCGTACGTCGACCCAGTTGAGAAGCTCCTCGGCTCGTTCCTGTTGGATGGAATGTTCAAACTGTTGTCTGGTTACTCCCGGCTTGAGCCCAACCGCGACCTGGGCGCTGGCCTGGGCGTGGGCAACATACCAGCATTCGGTTTTGCCGCAAGCCTTTCCGTGCCGTAGGGCGGTTTCGTCATCCGGATGTACTTGAACCGAGAGCTTCTCGCAAGGAAACAAGAACTTGACGAGCAGCGGGAAACGCGACCCATCCGGAGCGCTTTCGCCGACCAGGTCGCGCCCGTACTCGGCGCTCAACCTGGCCAGCGACTGGCCTTGGAGCCAGCCGTTTGCCACTTTCGAATGGTCTGCGGTCAGCCACGCCTCACCGATCTTTTCGGCAAAGTGATGGTGGGGATAGATGGGCGACAAGTCCCGGGTTCCCCAGGGGCGCGGGTCAAAGACAGGCGACATCACGAGAGGGTACAGGTCGCGCATGGACGCAAAAAGCTGAGCCATCAGCGGGAGCGGGACAAGATCGCCGCTCTCGGCGCGGCTTCAATCGATAGCGTAGGTCGGGAAACCCAGGGTGCAGTTTCAGAGGGTCGCCAGAAACTTCCGCATACGTTCCAGACCACGATCTAATTCAGCCATCGAAGTCGCATAGGATACGCGAAGGTGATGGCTGGTACCGAAGCCTTCCCCCGGCACGGTGGCGACATGCGCTTCCCGAAGCAGTCTGCCTGCCAGTTCTGAAGCCGATGGAACGGCACCGCGGCTCAGGAAGGAGGAGACATTGGGATAGGCGTAGAAGGCGCCCTGGGGCAGAGTGCAGGTGATCCCGGGAATGGAACGCAGCCCGCCGACCACATGGTCGCGGAGTTTGATGTACTCTGTGCGCATGTCCGCGATGCACTGCTGCGCTCCTTTCAGCGCCGCCACGGCCGCTTTCTGCACGATGGATGTCGGATTCGAGGTCGATTGGCTTTGCAGCTTTTGAATGGCGCTCGAAACTGCCGCAGGAGCCAAGGCGTAGCCCAAACGCCATCCGGTCATGGAATAGGTCTTCGACAGCGATCCTACAATCACCACCCGCTCCCGGAAGTCGCGCAACGAGCCTACGGAAAAGCGCCGATCGGTATAGTTCAAGTACACATAGCACTCGTCGGACATCACCCAGATCCCGCGCTCGTGGGCCAGGCGTACCACCTCGGCCATGTCTTCGGGCGACATGATGGCGCCGGATGGATTCGAGGGCGAGTTCAGAATGATCAGCTTGGTGCGGGGGTTCAGCCGACGCTCAATCATGGCCGCGGTTATGCGGAAGGACTGACTCTCGTCGGCCTCGACAAGAACGCAATTGCCTCCGGCGTAGCGCACGATATCTTTAAACGAAACCCAGTAAGGTACGGGCAGAATCACTTCATCACCGTGGTCGACCAGGACTTGGACGGCATTAAAGATGGCATGCTTGCCGCCGACGCATGCGACCACCTCTTCGCGCCGATAGTCGGAATCAAAATCCACGGCATGGCGATGCACGATCGCATCGCGCAGCTCTGAGGTTCCTCCCACCGGGGTGTACCTGGTGAAGTTGCTCTGAATCGCGACAATGGCTGCTTCCTTTATGTGTTGCGGGGTGGCGAAATGGGGCTCCCCGGCGCCAAAGTCCACGACATCAATGCCTTGCTGTCGCAGTTTGTCCGCTTCATTCACCACCGCGAGCGTCGCCGAAGGTTCAATGCGGTTGATGCGCTCGGTCAATCTCAAGCTGGGGACGGCTACAGTTGGGGTCATCCTCGTTTCCTCGGTCTGCGGTCTCTGGCGTGTTGGAGCTTCACGGCCGGATCCAGCTTCTCCCGGAGGCGCCGCTCGACCAAGTCTGGTACCAAGCCCTTGATGGAGCCGCCTAATTGGGCAACTTCGCGCACCAACCGGGAACTCAAGTAGGAATACTGTTCTGCCGGCATCATAAAAACCGTTTCCAGGTTGGGCTGCAATTTGCGGTTCATCAGCGCCATCTGCAGCTCGTATTCGTAGTCGCTAATCGCCCGAATTCCGCGAAGCACCGCCCCTGCCTTGACTCTCGCAGCATAATCGACGGTCAGGCCGTCGAAAGTGTCGATCCGCACGTTTCTGAAATCTTCGGTCATGGCTTCCAGCATCAAGACGCGCTCGGAGAGGCCGAACAGGGGAGCTTTGTCTGGATTGCGAAGAATTGCCACAATCAGTTGATCGAAGATCTTGCTTCCCCGCTCAATCAGGTCCAAATGACCGTTGGTCGGCGGATCGAACGAGCCGGGATAAATGGCAATAACTTTTCTCAATCATCCTCGTGGCGCGCTGGGCTGGATAACCAAGGATTGTATCGGTCGAAGATGGGAATGGCAATTGGCCTTCGGGTGCTTGGGCGGCTCATGCTGGTCGCAAGCTCTCCCCGGCGAGTAGCAAGAGAAGGGCCAACCGGTTCACAACTTTTTACCTGTTTTTACCCCTAATTGACACCTTTTAGTCGGCAGTTGACTATGTTAGGACTCGAGAGCGGAGATCCTGAACCTGTCATGACATTGAAGCGGCGATGGAACGAGCGTACCCGGGTCATGCTGACGCTAGAGCTCGCCGTGGTATTGCCGGCCGCCGTGCTGGTCCTGTTGGGTGTTCTGCATGTGAACAGTATCCAGCGGGATAAGGGTGTGCAAGCGGCCTTCCAGAGAGACTTTAGCCACGTTCTGAAGATCTCGGAACAGCAGATCAATCAGAATGCTTACGATTTGGCGGATCAGGTGAGAAATGACGTTCCTGCAGCCGGCGAGGCTTGCTCGGAAACCATGGACAGGATCCTCCTGGCTCACCCCTATATTGCCCACCTTTTCATGTATGACCCCAGCACCGGCATGGTATTTCGTTCGCAGCAGGACCGATTGAAGGATCCTTCGTTTCGCACCGAGGCCGACGACATGGCCAGCATGTTCAAAGGGTGGATGCAAGCGGACTACAAAAGCACAGTCCACGAGCTGCAGGAGAGGTCCAAGAACGGGGAGCGGTATTACTCCTTTGACTCTTGGGCACCACGGGGCGAAAAGCACCTTTATCAGGCCGGCGGTTTGTTTTTGGCGGGAGACAGTCACGGCGGCAACACGGCCATCGCCGGATTAGTGTTCGATGCGGAATACCTCAACGATAAGTTTCTTCCCGAAATGGTCGATCAAGTCCTGAGCCACCATGACGAACAAGGAGAAAGGAACCACGTAGCGATCATGATTCATCCCCGGCATGAATCGACCCCCTTAGCAGCCTCGGCGGGCTGGGACGGAGGTTATCCCGAGGTCGAACGCAACATGGAAGGAGCACTTCCCGGGCTGACCCTGGGGATCAAGGTACGAGGAACCACCCTGGCCGCTCTCGAGCACCGCTTCGTGCGCAACGATTTTTTGATTTTGACGGGGCTTTCTCTTCTGTTAGCCGCCGGCATTATCTTGACCCACCGTAATATCTCCCGCGAAATGGCGCTGGCCCGGTTGAAGTCGGATTTTGTCTCCAATGTTTCCCACGAGCTGCGCACGCCACTTTCACTGATTCGCCTGTACGCGGAAACCCTCGAGTTAGGGCGGCTCAAATCCGAGGCCAAATGTCACGAGTACTACTCGATCATTCGTAAAGAAAGCGAACGGCTTACGGCCTTGATCAATAACATCCTCGACTTCTCGCGCATCGAGGCG
>Ga0187782_10003773_pt1 | contig 11282 bp, 12 predicted proteins | sample 0715_SJ02_MP15_2_FD_132454 | JGI IMG/M metagenome (GOLD analysis project Ga0187782, IMG submission 132454) | Tropical peat soil microbial communities from peatlands in Department of Meta, Colombia - 0715_SJ02_MP15_20_MG | ecosystem: Environmental > Terrestrial > Soil > Wetlands > Peat | place...
CTGTCAGTGGCGATTGCGTATCTTTCCACGCCGCCGCCGGAGCGTGCGCGGACGGCCGAGTCGTATGGAATCGAGTATCAGCCGGCTCATTCCAGCCTGGAGCCGACGGGCCGGCCGGGTGAGTGGCTGGAATACAGTCCGCTGCTGACGATCCTGGTGGCGGCGCTGCTCGGCTGGTATCTGGTGGATACGTTTCGCACTTCGCCGCAGGGAGCACTGGCGGCGCTCGATCTCAACACTTACAACCTGATTTTCATTACGGTTGGGCTTCTCCTGCATTGGCGGCCGAAACGGTTCCTGCAAGCGGTGAGCGAGTGCGTCCCGGCGACCGGGGGCGTGCTGATTCAGTTTCCGTTCTACGCGGTGATCTTTGGGATGATTGTGGGGACGGGGATTTCCGATGCGCTGGCGAATCTGTTTGCGCGGGTGAGCACGCACCACACGTATCCACTGCTGGTGGCGATGTACTCGGCGGTGCTGGGGATTTTCGTTCCCTCGGGCGGCAGCAAGTGGGTGATTGAAGCGCCCTACATTCTGCAGGCGGCGAATCAGCATCACGTGCATCTGGGCTGGGTGGTGCAGATTTATAACGCGTCCGAGGCGCTGCCGAACCTGGTGAATCCGTTCTGGATGCTGCCGCTGCTCGGCATTCTGAAGCTGAAAGCGCGCGATCTTGTGGGCTACGGCATGCTGCAGTTGATCGTGCACGTCCCGGTAGTGTTCTTCTTGTGCTGGCTGATCGCGCGCTACATTCCGTATGTGGCGCCCGTGAGGTAACGGGCGGGGAAAGTTGAAGCTGTTCCCTTCCCCTGTTCTCTCGGGATGCGGCTGCCAGTTACTTATCCAGATCGACCGGCTTTATGGGCAAATCCCAGTGGGCGTCGAGGATTTCGAAGCGGCGCTGCTCCTCGCGCGTGTAGGTATCCTGGTCGGGAAATAGCTGCTTCTTCAGGGCATCCTCGTCGAAGGCCTCGTTGGCGACGGTGGCGTTTTTGAAGACGATGGTGACGCGGTAGTCCCAGCGTCCGTCTTCGGTGGTGTGGTAGCGGGGCTGATCCATCCAGACTTTGACCATGCGGCCCATTTCGACTTCTTTTTTCAACACGGGATAGTGATTCTTCTTGAACAGCTTGAGGAATTCGTCGGCGTGTCCCCACTTGGCTTTGTAATAGTACTCGACGACGAAGGGATGGTCCGTGGCGGATTGTGCATGCGAGGCGATGGACGACGCAACGAACGCGAGGATGAGGACAGCCAGAATGCGCTTCATGGTGAGCTCCTGGAGTGAAGTCTTGCTTGTACACTAAGCGGCGGTTTGAGGGCAAGGGGAGACGTGAATGGAGAACGATGAGCAGCAGATTCTGCAGCTGTTTGAAGATGGCGATCGGGCTCTGATTGCGGCAGATGTTGCGGAGTTGCGGCGCATCTACGCCGACGATTATGAGCAGTTCGACGAAGCGGGCAAGCGGACGACGCGGGAGGACTTGATCCGCAGTTTAACCTCGGGCGCCGTTCGGTTCCTAGCGATGAAATCCACCGGCCGCTCGATTCGGTTTTTGCGCGACGATGCGGCGATTGTGCGTGGGTCGGAGGAAGACGAGGTCCAACGCGGCGGCCAGCGTTTCTTCGTGGGCTACATCTACATGGATGTTGTTATGAAGCGCGAGGGGCGATGGCAAATCGCAGCTTCGCAGCTGGTGAAGCAGTAGGTCACTATTCCTGGGGGCTGACCGCTGAGGGCTGACCGCTGATTCTATTCTTCCAGTGGTTCCACACGAACCAAACAAATCCAATTATCAGCAGGATGCCGATCACGGCGTCGAATTTGTGGAAATACTTGCCCAGCTCGCGCCAGTTTTCGCCGAGCTTCATGCCCAGCCACGCCAGGCCCAGGCACCACGGCCACGATCCCAGGAACGTGTAGATGTGGAAGCGGGCGCGGGGCATGCGCGCGATGCCGGCTGGAAGCGCGATGAAGGTGCGAATCACCGGCAGCAGGCGGGCGATGAAGACGGCGAGGTATCCCCAGCGGGCGAAGAAGCGGTCGGCCCAGGCGAGCTCGCGGCGCGACATGAGCACCCAGTGGCCGAAGCGCTCGACTAAAGGTCGGCCTCCGTAGAAGCCGATTTCGTAGGCCACGAGCGATCCGAGGTTGCAGCCGATGGCGCCCGCGGTCGCGACCCACAGCAGCTTGAACGTCCCCTGGAACACGAGGTAGCCGCCAAAGGGCATGATCAGTTCCGAAGGCAGCGGGATGCAGGCCGACTCGATCGCCATGAGCAGCGCGATGCCGGCATAGCCGGTGACGGCGATGATCTTGCTGATGAAGACGAACAGGATTGCCAGAATTTTTTCGGTCATGAAGATCAGTACCCAGTTGCCAGTACCCAGTACCCAGTTCAGATCCCGCGTCGCTGCGTCACTGCGTCGCTCTATGAACTGAGAGTTTCCAGTGTATCGAAAATTCAGAAGTGTAGTTTGGTTGGGGCTGCGCGACTGGGTACTGGTTCTAGAACGAGCCTTCCTGAGTGAAGGTGTAGCCGGGCAGCGATGCGCCTTGCGGTCCTTTGGTGACCTTCACGCGAACGAGGGGAGCGTCGGGAGCGACGATGCCGGCCGGGCGCAGCGTGGCGTACTGCGTGAAAACCTCGTTGTAGATCTTGGTGACGAGATAGTCCTGGCCATCGGCTTCGCTGCGCCAGACTTGCCCGAGTTGGATGGAATTGACTGCCACGATGCTTTCAGAGTACCGGGGGTTGCGGGAGGCGTCAATGAGCGAAGGGGTTACGGAGGGACAGGGCATGCTGCGGCGCCGAGGGCCGGACCCTTCGGCTCGCGCTCAGGGCAGGCTGCGTCCGCCCCTGCACGGTCTAGTCGTCGTCGATCATCTGGTTGTCTTCGCCGTCTTTGTGCGACTCGGTTTGTTTGTACCGCTTCGCGTCCGCAGGCGAGTTCGTGCCCGAACCGTACAGGTAATAGATCTGCGGGCTGGTGCTGGCGTTGTCATAGATCCAGGTGTCCGCGTTCTGTGTTGCGTCCTTGGTGGGAGTAAAGGTAAAGGTGAAGGTGCAGCTGGCGCTGGCCACTACAGTCGAGCCGCAGTTGTTGGTCTGGGTATAAGGAGTTCCCGTGGTGATATCGGTAATCGTCAGCGTTGAGTCACCGGTATTTTCCAAAGTGCGCGTCAGTGTGGCGCTCTGCCCAACCACCACACTGCCGAAATCGACCTTCGAGTTGCCCAGGTTCACCACCGGACCATCGGAGGGACAGGTGCGTGTGTTCAGCACCAGCGCGGGCAGCGGAGTCTGACTGAAATTGAACGCGTCGGTCATGTCGGCGGCGTCGAGGTCGCGCAGGGTGAGGTTGCCAAGGCCGTAGCGAGTTTCGATGAACTTCAGCACCGAAGAAAATTCGTACTGGGTGTGCACCACGGTGTTGGCCAGTGCGTAAGGGGAAATGATGATCATAGGCACGCGCGGCCCGAAACCGTAGTAGTCGGGGCTGGCCGGAGCGGCGTTGTCGTAGAATCCGCCGAAGTCGTCCCAGGTGAGGAAAATGGCGGTCGTGGGCCAGTCTGGCCCCTGCATGACGGCGTTAATCTGGGTTACGGCCCAGTTTTCGCCCGCGCATACACTGGCGGGACCGTGATCGCTGTCGGCTGTATCCGGAACCAGCCAATTCACCGATGCCAAGTTTCCGTTTTGCGCGTCGGTGACAAACTGGCTCATGGGGAAGACGTGCTCGCTCCACAACGACGAATTGCGGATCTGATTGATGGCGTTGTAGGTGTTCCAGGCATAGCCGGAAGTGCCGGAGCTGGGCGCATACGAGTTCCAGGAGATTCCTGCCGCATCGAGCAGATCGCCTTCCGTCTCGTTGTCGAAGCAGGGGAAGACCTCAGAATCCTGTCCGCTGGTGTTTTGCAGTTCGACCGTAGTACCGGCAACGGCGTCGCATCCCCAGGAGGCGTATTGCGGGTGGCCGGGTTCGTTGGGATTGGCGATCGCTTCGGCGTTGTCGGCCATGATGGTGTAAAGGTGGTTGGGGAAGCTTCCGCCCTTCAACGAGGAGAAGGTGGCGTCGGAAAGCGTAAAGGTCTGGGCGTAGGTCCAGTAGTTGGGAATATCGGACTGATACATCTGTGACATCGACATGTAGTCGCCGTCGATGTTGCCGAACTGCACCAGGTCGAACTGATTCATCAGGCCGTTGTTGATGGCGGTGATGGCATCCGTCCAGCTGTGGCCCATATCGCGGACGCGGTCGGGCGTGTGGCCCAGCGCGATGGTTTGGCCGGTCGAGATGGGGCCGCTGGTGGCGCCGTTGGCGCCGGGAAACGTGCCGAAATAATTGTCGAAGCTGCGGTTTTCTTTGATGATGAAGACGATGTGCTGAATGACGTCGATGCCGGAGCTGCTGACCCCGGTTCCCGTCAGGGTGACGGTTTGCGGGCTGCCCGTCGCGCTGTCGGTGAGGGTTACGGTGCCGGCAATGGTCCCCGTAGCGGTGGGCGCGAAGGCTACCGTGATGGTGCAGGTTTTGTTGGCGTTGATGCTGCTGCCGCAGGTGTTGGTCTCGGTGTACTGAGCGCTGGCGACGATGCTGGTGATCGTAACTTTGGAGGAAGTGACATTGGTGACGGTGACCGTCTGACTGGGACTTGTGGTGCCAACGGTGGTCGAACCGAAGATCAAGCTCGGTGGGCTCAAGGAGAGCCCGGCGCTCACCGCAGTTCCGGTGAGGCTTACGGTTTGCGGACTACCACTTGCGTTATCGGTGACCGTGACCGTTCCGGTGATGGTGCCCGCCGTGGTCGGGGCGAAGTATACGGTGATGGTGCAACTGGCGTTCAAGTCGAGTTTCGAGGGACTCAGCGGGCAGTTGTTGGTTTCGGTAAATCCGGAGCTGGCCACAATGCTGTCGATGGTGTCGTTGAGCCCGTCCGGCGAGTCGTTAGTGACAGTGATGGTTTGACCCGCACTGGTGGTGCCGACGGTCTGCTGGCCGAAAGTCAGGCTGGAGGGAGTGATGGAGATCTTTCTAGCGCTTGCCAGAGGCGGCAAAACAAACAAGGCAAGTAACCCCAGGAAGGCTCTCAAGAACACCATTTTGGGCGCACTTGAGGCTAGCGTCTTCGGGAGAGCGCAGGGGCGCATGTTTTTCTCCTTCCAGTCAAGGTCGAAGCCGAACGCGGCTTCTGGCCTGCCGAGTCGAGTGACTATAGCAAAATTTCCCTGCCGCCGACAGTGTGAATAAATTTGCAACCTGAAGGTTATGGGTCGGCTATAGCTCGGTGCAAATGCGGGGCTTGGCTGGGCTCTGGCGGGAGTGTATGGCGCTTGGCGGGCCATTGCCATGCCTTGCTATGATTGCGGCATCGACGCTGAGCCGAATTGTCCGAACATATTGTCTGAGCACATTTTCTAAGTATCAGGAAAGGATTCCTTATGCCCCGCGGAGTCATTCCCCGCCAGCCTGCCCGCACCGGCCGCCAGGATAAAGTGCCAACCACGCGAATCTCATCCCCTGCGAAGCCGAGCGGGAAGCAGATCCGACAACCATTTGGCGCGCCCGCTGCGCAGAGACCCATAGCCAAGGACTCCGGCGCTCCGAAGCGGAAGCCGGGCCCGGGAAAGGCCGCGAAGGGCTATAACCCGGTTGCACCCGAGCGAATCGCCGAAATTCTGCAGCGGCTCGACCAGCTTTATCCCGACGTGACCTGCGCGCTGACACACTCCAGCGCCTGGGAACTTGTAGTCGCAACGATTCTTTCGGCGCAGTCGACCGACGTGAATGTGAATCGCGTGACTCCCGGACTGTTCCGCAAATATCCAACGGTCGCGGACTTTGCCGCGCTTACACCGGAGCAACTGGAGCCGGATGTGCGCTCGACTGGATTTTTTCGTAACAAGTCGAAGTCGGTGGTGGGCGCGGCGAAGAGAATCGTGAGCGATTTTGGCGGGCAGGTTCCGGACACGATGGAAGACTTGCTCACGCTTCCCGGCGTGGCTCGGAAAACCGCCAATGTGGTGCTCGGCACCTGGTTTAAGAAGGCCGAAGGCGTTGTCGTCGATACGCATGTACACCGCATTTCGCGGCGGCTGGAACTGACCACCGAGGATGATCCGCAGAAGATCGAGCAGGATTTGATGAAGGTCATCCCGCGCGAGAGGTGGATTCTGTTTGCGCATCAGATCATCTGGCACGGGCGCAAGCTGTGCATAGCGCGCAAACCGAAATGCGCAGAATGCGCGCTGGAAAACATTTGCCATGCGGAAGACAAAACCTGGAGCACGGTGGAGACGCATAAGGGGGCGAGGGGATAGCCACATGCGCGCTTTTCACTGGTTTGCTATCGTCATAGTTATGAGCACTGTCATCGCCGAAGTCGCCGCCCAGACCTTGCCTGCGCCCAAGGCCATTACCGATCCCAAGCAAGTTGCCTCGAAGCCCAACGCGCAGGTTGAGCCGCGCAGTTTGACCATCGAAAAGCTGTATATGACGCGGCAGATTGGGCGGCCGACGTGGTCGCCCGATGGCAAGAGTATTGGGTTCATCTCGAACATGAGTGGACGCAACAATCTATGGGTTGTGCCGGCCGAGGGCGGATTCCCGGTTCAACTCACGGTCAGCGATCAGCGGCAGGCTTCCCCGGCATGGTCGCCGGATGGGAAGTGGATCGCCTATCAGTCCGATTACGACGGCGACGAGCAGTGGGACATTTTTCTGGTCTCGCCGAAGACCGGCCGGGTCGTGAATTTAACTCAGACCCCGGAGGTCGCGGAACTGAACCCCACGTGGTCACCCAACAGCCGCTATCTGGCGTATGAGGTGAAGCCGAAGACTTCCGCCGCGTATGAGATCGACGTTTACGACATGATTTTGCGCGAGGTGAAGCACATCACGACCGGAACGCCGCAAGATAAAGGCAACGTGAATCCGATCTGGTCGAAGGATGGAAAGTACATCGTCTACACACAGGAGCAGGCCAAAGGCACGGACTCGAATATTTTCATCGCGGACGTGGCGACGGGAAAAAGCACGCTGCTCACGCCGCATGATGGCGAGCAGCGTTTTACTGCCAACGACATTTCCCCCGACGGCAAGCATGTGTTGCTCACTTCGAACGCGGGGAATGGATACGACAACGTCGGGCTGCTGGACGTTGCCACGAAAAAGATCACGTGGATTACGCAGGATAAGTGGGAGATTCGCGGCGGAGAATTTTCGCCTGACAGCAAGCACGTCACCTTCACCGCCAACGTCGACGGCAACGAAGACATTTATCTCCACGATCTGGCCACCGGCAAAACGAAGCAGCTTGAAATTCCTAAGGGCGTGAACTCCCCTGCCGGCGGACCTTCTGCATTCAGCGCGGACGGTTCGCGGCTTCTCTACTACCACAATGGGCCTACGGCTCCGAATGATCTTTGGATCTACACCGTCGCCACGGGTAAGTCGCAGCAGATTACGCACTCGCTGCTGGGCGGGCTCCGCTCCGAAGATATGGTTGAGCCGTATCTGGTGCACTATCCCAGCCGCGACGGCAAGTGGACGATCTCGGCGCTTCTTTATGTGCCTTACAACATGGCGCGCAATGGGCAGAATGCGGCCATCGTCTACATTCACGGCGGACCGACGGCGCAGACCATGAATTCGTTCAACCGATTCATTCAGTTCGCGGCGAATCAGGGATACATGGTGCTGGCGCCCAACTACCGCGGATCGACCGGCTACGGCAAGGAGTTTCAGCAGGCCAATCTGTTCGATATGGGCGGCGGCGACTTGCAGGATGTGCTGGCTGGCGTCGATTGGATCAAGCAAACGGGCCATCTTGACCCGAAAAAGATCGCCGTGATGGGCGGAAGTTATGGCGGCTACTTGAGCATGATGGCCGTGACGAAAGCTCCTGACTTATGGGCCGCAGGCGTGCCTATCGTGCCGTTCGTGAACTGGTTCACGGAAATCGCGAATGAAGATCCGGTGCTGCAGCAGTCCGATCTGGCTACCATGGGCGATCCGGCGAAGAATAAGGCGCTGTATGAAGAGCGCTCGCCGATCAACTTTATCGATCAGATCAAGGCTCCGCTGCTGTTGCTGGCGGGTGGGCACGATCCGCGGTGCCCGGAGGAAGAAACGGAGCAGGTCGTGGCCGCGATCAAGAAGCGCGGCGGGAAAGTCGAGGCCAAAGTTTATGACAACGAGGGCCACGGCTTCGCGCGCGTGGAGAATCAGATTGACGCCTACAAGCGTGTGGGCGACTTCCTGCTGGCACACGTGGTTCCCGCCGATTGCGGGTGCTCGCTCAACGAATAGTTTTTCCTAAGACTAGATGTCCGTGCGTTGGTCCGGATGCTTGCTCAAGTACCAGCACGGCAGCGCTCCGGAGTGGGAAAACAGCGCGTTGACGCATGCCTGCGGCTGCGGCGGATCGAAGATGAACTGCGTCTTGCCGCTTTTCTGCGCTACCGCGTAATAGTGGTTGACCACCACCGATCCGTAGGGACTCCGGTTCGCGGCCAATCGAATGCGGAAGACCGCAAAGTCCGCAGCGTAAACAAGAACCGCTGCTCCCAGAATAAAAAGAACGATTCCGAAGAAGAAGCGCTTCAGCTTTTCCCGTAAATTCCGCGGTTGCGCCACGGCGAAAATTATAAGCCTCCTGTGGACCCGCCTGCGCCGCGTCTTGCCGTGGTCGTTGACAAGTCCCCCGTCCCACAGGCAAACTACCGCATTCGCAGGGAAATGCCAGCGGGCGTGCATCCAACAAATGCAGGCTGGCATCGTTCCTCCTGGACGTATACTCTTTAACAGACTTCGTCATGTCCATGACCGAGCAACGGGTGTCGTACACGTTGGATTCTTCGCTGCAGACCATCGACAGCGCCGAAGAAAAGGCCACCCGCATTGCCACCGAGCTGGGCTTTGGCGACGATGAGGTCATGCAGATATCCATGGCCGTACGCGAAGGGGCGGTGAACGCCGTGCTGCACGGCAACGGCTATGCCCCCGATAAGAAAGTTACTCTGGCGTTTGAGCGCACGGGCGAGGACCTGATCATCACCATTCGCGATCAGGGCAAAGGGATGGACCTGAGCAAGATTCCCAATCCTCTGGCGCCGGAAAATCTGCTGAAAACTTCCGGGCGGGGCATCTTTCTGATGCGCTCGTTTATGGATGTTGTGGAGATTCGCCCGTCGGCGACGGGCACGGAACTTAAATTGATCAAGCGCGTCCACGGGCCCACCGCGGGCGGCGAGGAGGCTTCCCAGTGAGCATGAAGGTTGGTAACCGGCAAGTGGATGGAGTCACCATTGTGGATTGCAGCGGGCGCATCACGCTCGGCGAAGGCAGCGTGCTGCTGCGCGACACCGTGCGCGAGCTGCTCGGCAAGGGCAACAAGAAGATTGTGCTGAACCTCGCCGAAGTCAATTACATCGATAGCTCCGGCATTGGCGAACTGGTCAGCGCGTTCACCACCACCAAGAATCAGGGCGGAGAGCTGAAGCTGCTCAACCTCACCAAGAAAGTCAACGATCTGCTGCAGATCACCAAGCTCTATACCGTCTTCGACGTGAAAGACGACGAAGCGGCCGCGGTGAAGGCGTTCAAGTAAGAATTCTTCTTTGGGTGCCCCATTTCTCGCGCGTTTCGGGCGCGAGAAGTGGGGATTTCGCTTGGTTTCATTACGGAACTCCTCGCAACTTATTTTTCTGTCCGTCACAGACTGAACTGGTGACTGAGTTCTAGACTGTCTGCGTGCGGCTCCTGAAACTTCTTCTCGTCGTTCTCACATCGTGCCTGCCGCCGGCTCTTTTCGCCTCCGACTGCATCTCCATCTCAGAGACTCGGAGTCACGTGGGCGAGACCAAATGCGTCACGGGAAAAGTCGTGCGCGTGAAGGTCGGCCATAACGGCGTGCACTTTCTGGATTTCTGCTCGGAGCAAATGGCCTGTCCCTTCTCGGTGGTCGTTTTCTCGCACGATTTGAAAGATGTGGGCGATGTTCGCCGCCTGGCCGGCCGCAATATTGAGATTCACGGATTATTGAAGCTCTACGACGGGCGCCCGGAAATGATTCTGAGCCACATCAGCCAGATTGCCGGCGGCACGGCCATGATTCCGGCTTTGCCCAAGAACTACGATGTAGAAAAGCAAGGCCACTACAGCGCCGGACGCCTGCGGCCCTCCAAGAAGCTGAAAACTCCGAAGGCGAAGCCGAACAGCACGGCCGTCTACGGGGATGAATCGGACGCGGAAACCCCGTAAGAGGATTCGCACCACGAACTCCCCAACCGAACAGCTCCCCCTATATAATCACGGACCTGAACGTGTCCTGATACTCTGCGCGATCCGGGGTCCGCATGAAATCCAAATCTCTGCTCGTGTTCTCTTTTGCCATCGTCTGCGCGATTGCTTCCTCCGCTCAAAGCGCGCAAGGCGGGGCTTTTTTCACCACTTCCGACGGGATCCGGATTCACTATCTCGATGCAGGCAATGGCAAGCCCATCGTCTTGGTTCCCGGCTGGACCATGCCCGCCTGGATTTGGCAGCCACAGATCGACGAACTTTCGAAGAAATATCGCGTGATCGCCGTCGATCCGCGATCGCAGGGAGAAAGCGACAAACCCACCTTCGGCCATCTGCCGGAAACGCGCGCTCGCGACTACAAGGAACTGATCGATCATCTGCAACTCAAACGGCCGGTGCTGGTCGGCTGGTCCATGGGCTGCGGCGAGCTGATGAATTATGTGGAGCAGTTCGGCACCGACAATGTGGCAGGACTGGTCCTGGTCGATGGTCTGCTTTGGGACAAGCCAAACCCGGAGTTTTTCGCGGGGCTTTCAGGCTGGATGAATTTCCTGCAGCAGGACCGGCAGAAGCAGGCCGACGGGTTCGTCCGCAGCATGTTCAAGAAGCCACACCCGGAAAGCTACTACAAACGCGTCATCGAAGCCTCGACCCAAGTTCCGGCCGATACCGCCGCGGTGCTTATCTATAACATGATCGCCGTGAAGGACTTCAATGCCGCTTTCGCAAAGGTGGATCGGCCGGTGCTGTTCACCTACCAGCCCTCGTCGCAATCCACCGCCGACGTCTTGAAAGCGAAGTGGGGAGACCACGTGCAATTGGAGCGATTCGACGATGCCGGGCACGCGCTTTTCGTCGACGATGCGGAGCGCTTCAATCAGGTGCTGGAGAAGTTCGTTGCGGGGCTGACTCCGTAGCGTCCCGCGGCACGCTTACGGTCTAAGGACGATGCCTGCCGAGAAGCGAAATCC